>Ga0114956_1004732_pt1 | contig 10297 bp, 5 predicted proteins | sample MaitaG_FD_87304 | JGI IMG/M metagenome (GOLD analysis project Ga0114956, IMG submission 87304) | Marine algal microbial communities from Maine, USA - Maine_Asex2 metaG | ecosystem: Host-associated > Algae > Red algae > Unclassified | place: Maine, USA | collected 2015-01-05 | reverse complement strand
TTTTTTTCTAAAAAATTAATTTTTCACCCTGCACAAAAAATATACAATTTCTTTTAAATGGAAAATAACTTAATATAGTGTCTTGAATCCTGTAAAGTTTTATGTTTCTCTATTTATAAAATTAAAATGAATAACAATTAAGAGAAATTATATCAAAACGTTGAAATTGCAAAGATCATCCAATTAATAACTAATGTTACGCACATTAAATCTCCCCATTGTGTTTTCATTTTTTTTCTTGATAAAAAAAACGAAACAAAAAAATCAAGACTTTATATAAAATTGATACATTTCTAAACTTGGATTTTTTTGCTTTCCAGCAGCTAAACTTGCGACTCAAGAAAAACTAAAGCTCGTTCCTCGCCAAGTCTTTCTAAAGTCCCTTCAAACAGAGCTGCTACCACTAAATCCTCCCTCAAAAACCAAATTAAGAACTGTTTCAATTTTTTATAAGGTCAACTTAAACCGCCACGTTTTCCTTTCAATTGTAGGAAAACGTGGCGAATTTTCTATCGACCTTATTTTGCTACTTTTTTTTGTCAAGAAAAAAAAGTCGGGATATGGGAATCATTAAAGTGCGTAAAATGAGTTAATAATTATATCCTACCTGTTATCTAGTTTTTGTCCAGTCCTTTCTTCCTTCTTTTCCAGAATTTACTAATATTTTGTTTTTTTCAATAATCTAGTAAAAATTGAATGCCAAGATATAGCAAGTAAGTTTTACTAGAAAACTTTATCAGCAAAAATTGATATTCGCGTTCAATTTTTTTGATATTAAAAATACATTTATGGAAAAATGGGTTACGCTGCTAACATTAAATCTTATCGTGAGTCTTACCTTTGGTCAATATGACTGGGACAATTTTTCGATTGCACCAAGTCCTGGTTCTGGAATGATTTGGGAATTGCAAACAGCTGTGTCTGATGACTTTAACTATAATGCTCCCGCAGTAAGTGGGGTAGATACGCTTGGTGGAAAATGGATTAATTTTTATCATAATGCATGGACAGGGCCATTGCCTACTATTTGGAAACGGGATCATGTCAAAGTGGAAAATGGAAATTTTCAAATTTTGACTAGCCGACCTCCGGGAGACTCTGTTGTTGTCGACGGACAAACGCTAGCGGTGACTAATCTAGGTTGCGCAACTTCTGTCCATCAGATACAATATCCAGTCTATGTGGAAAGCTATGTGAAAATTATGAATTCCGTTTTGGCTTCCGACGTGTGGTTGTTGAGTAGTGATGATACGCAAGAAATTGATATTTGCGAAGCCTATGGAAGTGACCGATGGACCAATCCTTGGTTATCAGAAGAAAGGTTGCATCTCAGTCATCATGTTTTTATTTTGAACCCATTTCAAGATTGGCAACCAAGTGACCAAGGAAGTTTTTACACAGACGGTTCTACTATTTGGCGAGATGATTATCACACCATTGGAGTCTATTGGATTGACTCTGTTAATTTAGAATATTATGTAGATGGGCAGTTGGTAAGAACTCGTTCGGGAATGGAAGAAATTGATCCTTTATACCACACTAATACCGTTGACCCAGGTGACCCAACTAATGATACTCGTACTGGTTTAAGCAAACCGATGGATATCATTCTCAATACTGAAGATCAAACTTGGAGAGCGTTACAAGGATTAACTCCGACGGAAACAGAATTAATGAATGCAGCAGATCATACTTTTGAAATAGATTGGATTCGAGTGTATAAACCAATTGTTGTTGACCAAGTTACCATGGTTTCTGTCGATGGAGTTGCTGCTGAACCCTGCTCTAGCACTATTCCTGTTGTAACAGTTGATGCAAATAATATGTCATTAGATGTTGTTTTTGATTTGGGAGGAACCACGAGTGGGTTTGTACAAATAGAACATGTATATACCGAAGATTTCGTGACTTTTAATACCACTCCTAGCAACTCTCAATTTTTCGATCCTGTAAATCCAGGAACAGGACAAATAAATACGGTTAATTTGGATGCTACCGTTTTCGACGGTTTGGGTACTGCATTTAATTATATTCAATTCACGTTTTGGGAACCTGGTTTTACTTCAATACTTGGACAATGTCAGTTTTTTATAAATTTGAATGTAGTATCATTGCCCGTTGAACTAACTAGTTTTTCAGGACAAGCGATTAATAGAAATAATTTATTGAAATGGCAAACAGCTTCAGAGTTGAATAATAGCCATTTCGATATTGAACGTTCCGTAGATGGTGAAAACTTTGAAATGATTGGAACTGTTCAAGGTAAAGGAACTACTTCTTCAAATCGTAAATACAATTTTGTAGATACAAAACCGATGAAAGATACTTACTATCGTTTGCGTCAAGTGGACTTTGATGGTACTTTTGATTATAGTGATATAATTTTTATAAATAGAAAATATAAATCTGCGGATACGGAAGTAGTTGTTTTTCCAAACCTTGTAAAAGATAGGCTAACCGTCGTCTTGAATCGCATGATTGAGGAAGAATTAACTATTAAAATTATAGATATTGCTGGTCGAATTATTTCTAAGAAAAATGTTGATACAGCTATTGATGGTAATACGATAGACTTGAATCTTTCAACAATTGCTTCAGGAACTTATTTTGTAAAAGTAACTTCTGCAAGTTTTGATAGCATCCAAAAAATAATTAAACAATAAATTGTGCTAGGAAAGTCATTTGATTTCCCAATGAATGAAGGGCATTTAGAAATTGGAAAACACCAACTGAACTATGAATAAAAAATTACTTTTTCTCCTTTTAATATCCGTTTTGTTTTCTTGCTCCAAAAAAAAACCTAGTTTGATTTCCTTCCCTTTTACTTTGGATAAAGAATCCATTAATTTTGATTATGAAGTAAAAAAAACTGTGTTAAAAAAACTTCACCTAGAAATAGAAAGCATAGATGATTATTCAAATCTTAGTTTAATAGAAAATGGAAATGTATTGTTAGATAATCTTGATGTTCCAGAAAAGGGGAATTTTGTTTTTGATATTTTGATAGATTTTAAGCAGCAAGGTTTAAAAAAATTAGAATGGAAAAAAAGAGGAGGCAAATTTATAATCAAGAAGATTGAATTTTCGGATATAAAAGATATTGAACTTCCTACCTTCACAGATATTTCCACAACCGCAGGTTTAGTTACACAACCAAGTTGGAAATACGGAGGGCCAACCATTGCAGATGTAGATAATAACGGCTACTACGATCTGATTCTTAACAACCATGATAAGATTACAACTCAACTTTTTTTACAAAAAGAAAAAGGTAAATTAGTTGAGCAAGAAATATTCTCTGCCCTAGCAGATTTTCATGGAACGACCGCTGGAGACTATGATAATGATGGAGATTTAGATATTGTCAATTCTATTGGAGGAGGAAATGGTTTAGCACCAAAGCCTCCATTTTTTTTAAGAAATGATGATGGGGAATTTAATCAAGCTGCCGAGGAAGTAGGAATTGTTTCGGGCGCAAGAGGTCGTTCGGTACGATGGATAGATTTGGATATGGATGGTGATTTGGATTTGATGGCAGTTAATGCAGAAGGCTTTAATTCAAAGGATAGTATTCAGCATCTATTTTATGAAAATCTGGGAAATGGAAAATTTAAAACTAAACGAAGTTCTAGCATTGAGCAGGCAAAAGGAGAACGTGTCTTAATCACCGACATTAATAATGACCAAATTGATGATCTGATCATGTATTCGCCAATTTCGATTTGGCAAGGTAATGGTGATTTTACTTTTACAGATGTAAGTGAAAGTTGGTTGCCAAAAGATATGCAAGAAGTTGATTTTGTCAATGCGATCACCGATATTGATATTGACAATGATGGAGATTTAGACCTCTATTTAGCTCGTGGAAAAACGCATTATCAGATGGCCAATAAATCATTAGATTTTAATCGGGAGACTGGTCAAGTGGATATTCGAGACGAAGGTAACAAAGCAATTACAAGTTTTGAATTTGAGGCAGAGGAGGATATTATTTTATCCAATCAATTTCTCTGGACGAGAGGAACTTATGATGGAATGTTTCCTTTTCATTTGGGAGAAGATAAAAATACCTTTCAATTAAAAAATGAAATTATTATAAATGATACTTCTAGTTTAAATGAAAATATGCGAGTCACGCCAGAAATGGCAAAAGGTTGGGCAAGTGAAAGAACTGAAAACGGATGGTATATTGGTTATATCGGAGAGGGAAAATGGAAGGCAGAATTAGTGCGGACTCAACCTGTTTATTGGGGGATTCGAATTTCTATAAATGGAATTAAAAGTATTACTCCAGTCGGCTGGCAACCTCAAAATCATAACGTTCAAGATATATTATTTAAAAACAATAACAATACATTTACGGATGTTTCAAAAGAATGGAATATTCCAAAAGGAGGTAATCATTGGGGTGTAACGAAAGGCGATTTTAATAATGATGGTAATGAAGATTTATATGTATATCGGTTTGGTTTTTTAAAATCGAGAGTAACGGATTGGTTATTGATGAATGCAGGAAAAGGGGATTTTGACATCACTACTTCGCATAATGCCAGAGATGAAAATGACAAAGGGCATGGTGATATGGGACAAGCATTTGATTTTGAATTGGATGGTGATGTAGATTTATTGAGTGGTAGTGATGATAATGGAAAATGGAATTTATATGGAAATAATGGAAATGATAACAATCATGTATTAGTTAGAGTAGGGTATAGTCCTAAAGAAAATGTTGACCCATATTCTGCCATCGTAATCGTAGAAACTGATGAAAATACTTTTCGAAAGAGAGTCGGTTCGGCAGGAGAAATTCATTCGCAGAGTTTGTTAAATACTGTACATTTTGGATTGGGAAAAATAAATGGAATTAAAAAAATAAGGGTACGTTGGAGGAATGGGGAGGAGGAAGATTTGATAAATATAAAAGCGAATCAAATTTATGATGTTCCAAAAAATACAGATAATTTGAATTTTGGAGAATTATTAAAAGGTGTTGGAGCGGAAAATATATTGTATGATTCTTTGGAATATTTTAATTGGGGTTCCTCTATAGTCAAAGGAGATGATGGAAAATATCATCTTTTTTATGCCCAAATACCAAGGAAACTTGGATTTCTAACTTGGTTAAATGATGGCATAATTTCAAGAGCGATTGCTGATCATCCAGAAGGGCCATATAAGCATCAAAAGGTTGTTTTGAAAGGTCGAGGTTTTGGACATTGGGATGAAACGACAGCTCACAATCCTTGGATTCAAAAGTATAATGGTAAATATTATCTGTATTATATTTCGTCTAATTATGGTGGAAGAAAATTGACTGATGATGAGTTACATCAATCTCGAACGAAATGGATTGACAATGAATTCAGAGCATTGGTCAGAGAAAATCAACGGATTGGAGTAGCCGTTTCAGAAAGTATTGATGGTCCATGGAAACGTTTTGAAAATCCTATGGTTGAGCCAGGAGGGCCGATTGTAACGATCACCTGTAATCCTTCTGTGACACAACGACCTGATGGTAGTTATTTGATGTTGGTCAGAGGTGACATGCCTGATACATCAGAGTTAGTTCGACATCAAGCTATTGCAATTGCCTCTTCTCCAATTGGGCCATGGGAAGTTCAACCTAAAGCAGCTGTGGATTATTTAAATGCTGAAGACCCTGCTATTTGGTATGACAAAAAACGAGAAAGATATTATGCAATCTACCATGCTTTTGGTTACTTAGGATTAATTACTTCACTTGACGGAATAAATTGGAAAAGAGCAAAATATTATAAAATTATGGAGTTAGCTTACAAAGATAGCAAAGGGGAGATGGTAAAAGTTACTCGAATGGAGCGACCATTTTTATTTTTGGAAAATGGAAAGCCAAAGGTTCTAACAGTTTCAATTAAATTAGATAATGGAGAATCGTATTCAATGTTTATTCCGATTGAAGAAGAATAGAAAGAATTATTGTATAAAATTAGATTGAAATGTCAAAGAGTAAAAAAGGTAAAAGAAGACAGACAAAAAAAGCGGATTCCAATTTTTTGAAAAAATGGTGGGACGGTCAGCAAAAGCGTAAGCATATTTTAAAATTTGGATTGGCGTTGATAGTGATAATGGCAATTTACTTTAGCTTTAGCTATTCTGTTTTCTTTGAACATTATATTAACTTTCCAATTATATCAAGCTATGCTCATGTAGGGAATATTCTTTTTAATTTGTTTGGTTTAGAAACGATTGTGGAAGAAACATATATTAAAAATTCACTTTTTACCATGAATATAGGAAAAGGATGTGATGCTGTTTCACCGACTATACTTTTTATGGCGGCAATTTTAATTTATCCAACTGACTTTTCTAATAAATGGAAGTGGTTACTTATTTCACCTTTTGCATTTGCACTATTAAATTTAATTCGGATTATCAGCTTATTTTTAATTGGTTCTTATGTACCCTCTATTTTTGATTTCGCACACACAGAGTTTTGGCAAGGCGTGTTTATTCTCATCACAATTTTAGCTTGGTTTTATTGGTTAATTTCTATTTTAAATAAGGGAAAAGGAAAGCATTAAGGAATGCTTAAAGAAGAAGTCAAATTGTCACATGTTATTCTTTTAACACTAAGTTATTTAGTTCGCATTCCTTAATTTTTAAAAATAGATATATGAGTCCATTTAAAATTATATTCAGTTTTGGTGTTAAATTTTTGGCAACTTATTTTCTTGTATTTCTAATTGCTGTGACCACAGGTTTTGATGATAAGGTTCGAGATTTTTGCGCTAATTCCACAGTAAGAGTTTATGATAATTTAATTGATGAAGCCATAATTCAAACAAAGCCAATCGAGGAAGAGCATAGGAATCTATTGTATCAAATAATAAATAAAAATAAATATGAGGAAATACAAAAAATGCTTCGAGCAGGTGATTCTAATCGGATGGATATTCCAACAGTAGGTTATAAAACAAATACAAATAATGGATTATTAATGCCATTTATATTTTTACTCTCTCTGATAGTTGCTTACCCATCTAGTTTTCGACAGAAAATAATACCGCTAGTTTTGGGTTCGTTATTGGTATGGATATTTGTTTTTATTCAAATAGGTTGTTCTATAATTTACGCTATAGATAATAGTGAACAGTATTTTCCTAGCTATGAGTTACCTAATTTTTTAAGGTATATTGTAGCATTGGTAGAAAAAATTTTTATTGAAGTTTCCTATATTTTTACCGTCTTGATTTGGATTCTAGTTGGTGTACGATTAGAAGATTTTAAAATAAAGAAGAGATAGGCTGAGCAAAAAAAAACAGGTTTTTCGATGATTTCGAAAGACCTGTTTTTTTATATTAAAATAAAAATTATTTAAGACTATTTACTTTTTAGGAGATTGAAAATATAAGCCAAAATTGCTGAGGCAACAATACTTCCAATTGGATCAGCATTCGTCATTTCATATCCAAAGAAAATACTAGCTATACTAAAAAGAACAAATATGAAAATTCCCGTAATACCCCAAGTTTTCAAAAATGCATTTTTATCAAAAGGAATTCCTTTAAAATTAATTCCTGTGTATACAGTTTGACCGTTTGTTGTTGCCATTTTAGGAGAAACTTCCAAGAGTAAAGTAACGGTGATCAAAAGTAAAATTAAAACCATTAATCCCCATTCCCCAAGCGTAGGCACAGATGATGCAGCAGGAGCCAAAGTTACCCTTGTATTACAAAATTCTTCAGTACCATCCGATAAAAAAGCCCTGATTTGAATTATTGCGATGTCTCCAGGGTTCGGCAAAACGGCTAAAGGATCTATAGTATGATTTATAGAATATGGACTTGATGGATTAGAAATAAATGTCGGAGCGTCTGCATAAATAAAACCAAATCCTGAATCAAACAATTGATAATTTATCCTCAATTGGGTAACTGTTACCCCTGCAGGTGGATTGATAGTTCCCATCGCATTGATGACTTCACCTTGCATAAAGGTAATCCCAGGATTAGTACCGCAGCCGTTAATTGTAGTACCGCCCAAAGAAGTCAGAGTTAAAGGAGGCTCCGAAACATTTATAAAGACATTACAAAATTCGTTCGGACCAATTGGGGTGCCAACTGCATCAAGTGTACGAACTTGAAGGATGTTGAAAGTAACCGTTATACCATTAACTACAGTTCCGATGGCAGGACCACCGATGGTATGATTAGCTGAAAATGTACCACCAGAAATAGCTTGAAAGGTAGGAGTATCTCCACCTAATGCTTCAAAGTTAGGGCCAAATGCTAAGTGTTTTATTTCAATTTGTGTTGCTGCAGAAGGAGCTGTATAAGTTCCATTTACAGTAATGTTTTGTCCAATAGTTACACCTGGTCCACCGCTATCGCAGCTAGTGGCAGAACCATTAATAGAGGTGGTTACTACATCCTGAGCAGAGGTAGTAAAAACTAAGGCAAAAAGCGAAAAGCAAAAGAGTAAAAAATTCTTTTTCATGGTAATTTTTTTTTCATTAATAATGTAGGTAATATATGAATATTGTTGTTGAAAAACATCTTCAATGTGAGCTTGCATTGACAAGATAAAATCGTATCTGTGCCTGTGCAAGATTCACTTTTTAAATTCGACAGTATATTTTTTAAATTGAATTAATACAAAAAGGAACTCATTAAATTAAAAACTTTTCTCCTTTTTTATTGCGGCTTGGGATGAGACAAAATCAGAACAACTTTAATAATATCACTTAATTTATTAGGCCAAAGGTATGAGGAAATCTTAGTGCAAGATAATTAAAATTTTTCATAAAATTGCTACTCCTAAGGTAAAGGAATATTCTTAAGTTCTAGTAAAAGTTTCTTGTTTTATTAATTGAGTGAAAGTTGTATTTGGAAATCTAATAATTGTAGTTTTAAATTACTAATTCAAAATTTATATATTTATAACTGATTGAAAAACAATAAGTTATTGTATTTTTATTTAAAAAAGGTTGAAGACTTAGAATTTTTTATTAACTAAATATCTTTCCTTTTTAATATTCAGTTCAGTTTTTGTCTAGGCGATAAATCCTTGTTTCACAAGTAATATGTAGAAATTACAAATGACTTTAGAACAAAACACATTACTTTGAAACAATGCCTATTTAATTTTGATTAGAAATCTAAAAGGTGATTTTTCCAAAAACTAATTTTTTTAATAATCTCCTAGTCGCAACTTAAATTTTTTTTTAATTGAAAAATCATCATTGCGCACTAAAAATTAGTTTAGCATTCTTCCTTTTTTGAAATAAAAATTAAATAGAATCAACTAATAATTATGTCAAAAAAGATCCTTCAAATTTTATTTTATACAGCGCTGTTATTGTCGTTTAATTCGGAGAAAATTTCAGCACAATGTAATGCAGGATCTCTTGTGATTACATCCTTTGATGTTTTTCCAAATCCACCGTCCTGTGCTGTTTTACCACTATTTCCTAATTTTTTAACTCCTGGTCAAAACATTAATATTCAGGGAACTTATGATCCTATAGGCGTAACAAATGCTTGGATAGCGTATCAAGTATTTAACCCAGATTGGACACTTGCTTACTCCGCTCCACCTCAGATTTTTACAAACTTTAGTGGAGTATTTGATGAAGATTATATTCTTCCTGCCGATGCTCCTGTTTGTGGTGATCATTATGATTATAGTGATCCTTTTAATGTGCTTCCTGCTTTCCACTTTATTCAAGTTAGAATTGTATACTCGCCTTTTGTTGATACCTATTGGAATAACAATATTGTTGTTCATCCTGGCCCTACAAATGATTATGACTGTGATGGAGATATTGATGCTACAGATTGCGATGATAATGATGTAACTGTTTCAAGTTTAAATGACGCAGATTGTGATTTAGTTATTACCTCTCAAGACTGTAATGATAACGATCCTTCTAATACTAATTCCAATGTAAATGATGCAGATTGTGATGGCGTCCCAACTGGAACAGATTGTGATGACGGTGATGCAAGTATCACAAGTACCAATGTAAATGACGCAGATTGTGATGGTGTCCCAACTGGAACAGATTGTAATGACGGCGATGCAAGTATCACGAGTACCAATGTAAATGACGCAGACTGTGATGGCGTCCCAACCTCTCAAGACTGTAATGATAACGATCCTTCTAATACTAATTCCAATGTAAATGATGCAGATTGTGATGGCGTCCCAACTGGAACAGATTGTGACGACGGTGATGCAAGTATCACAAGTACCAATGTAAATGACGCAGATTGTGATGGCGTCCCAACTGGAACAGATTGTGATGACGGCGATGCAA
>Ga0114956_1004720_pt1 | contig 10310 bp, 5 predicted proteins | sample MaitaG_FD_87304 | JGI IMG/M metagenome (GOLD analysis project Ga0114956, IMG submission 87304) | Marine algal microbial communities from Maine, USA - Maine_Asex2 metaG | ecosystem: Host-associated > Algae > Red algae > Unclassified | place: Maine, USA | collected 2015-01-05 | reverse complement strand
ACATTCGCGCCTTAATATACAACCAAACAGCACTCGAAAACGCCGGGCTCACCGCCCCCGAGACGATCGAGCAACTTGACGCCATCGCATCACACTTTGCGTTGTCCGAGTCCGACACCGAGACCGAGACCGAGACCCAGTCGCCATCGCAACGTCTTAAGGCGCCAGTCGGTTACTTGCCGGACAGCCGCAGACTGTGGGCTTGGGGGCCGGTGTTTGGAGCCAATTTTTACGATCAACAAACGAAACAACTGACGTTGGATTCAGCTCCTGCCGAAGCGGCGCTGAAGTGGATGGCTCGATATGGCCAGCGGTACGGTGCGGATAACTTGGCCGCGTTTGGGCAGGGCGATCAGTCGCTGCCGGGCAAAACGTTTCCGCTGTTGCCGGTGGCTGATGATTCTTTGGTCGGTCGGTACATCGTGATGATGGACGGGCAATGGCGAATTCGTGACATTAATCAATTTCAGCAACGGCGAGCCCAACGGAATCTGCCGGAAGTGAATTTTGGCGTCTGCCCGCTGCCGTTTGTCGATGGTAATCATGACGGCCGACCCGACCCACCTTCACGAAAAGACGCGGGTTGGGTGAATGGAAATTTCTTCGTCGTGCCAGCAGGTGCCAAATGTTCCGCTGGAGCATGGGCGTTTGCGAAATTCTGGATAGGACAAAGCCAATCTAACGAAGCTGATGCCGCAGGATGGTATGCCAAAGGTGGCTGGATTCCAGTCACCAAGAAAGTGATCCAATCCAAGAACTATCAAAATTATTTGACTGAAAACCCATTAATTAACACCTTCGTACAATTAGCCGACAGCCCTCATCAATACCCTATCCCCGCCGTCACAGGCGCGGCGATGCTGAAGCGCGAGGTCGAAAACTTAACTTACGACGCCATGATGAACGACTACGATTCCGCAGCAGTTCAAGGTTTACTCAAGCAACGCAGCGCCGAGATTCAACGCCATTTTACTGCAAACCTAGCGCCAACTCACCGGAATCGGGAGGATTAGTCAACTTGAATCAGCGCAGTAAAATTTTGACTTACGTCGCCCTGATTTTTTGTGGCGGAATCTTCGCGCTGCCGATGCTGATGATGATTAGCGGTTCGTTGCAATCCCCGGAACAACTCGCGCGTAATCCCTACTCGATCCCCGAAACGTTTCGATGGAGCAACTACACAGATGCCGTCAACAGCATGCCGATGCTGATGTATCTTGGCAATACGCTTTTGTTATGCGTTGGATGTGTGATCGGCACCACGCTGTCGTGCAGCCTGGTCGCGTATGGACTTTGCAAGATTGATTTCCGTGGCAGAAAACTGTTGATGATCTCTGTACTGGCGACGATGCTGTTGCCTTGGCAGATCATGATGGTGCCGCGCTTTGTACTGATCAGCGAGATCGGACTTTACAATTCGCTGTGGGCGATCATCGGTCCCACTTTTTTGGGCGATGCATTTTTCATATTTCTGCTAAGGCAGTTCTTCGTTTCGATTCCCCAGCAATTGCTGGAAGCCGGCCGCATCGACGGGCTGGGGCATTGGGGATTGTTTTGGCGAATCGTGTTGCCGTTGTCTTGGCCGGCGATCACGACGGTGGCGCTTTTTCAGTTCGTGCAGACGTGGAACGACTTTGGCGGACCGCTGTTATATCTAAGCGATCCCCGCCAGTTTCCGCTGGCGTACGGATTGGAACGTTTCGTGAGTTCTTACGCAGACCAAACGCATCTGTTGTTGGCCGCGTCGGTGCTGTTCACGCTGCCGATCGTGCTGCTGTTCTTTCTGGCTCAGAAAACGTTTATTCAAGGAATCGCTACGACGGGCGTCAAAGGGTAAATTGAGTCAATCATGCGATCGTCGGATTTACCGATGGCCATTTAATACGCGAAATTCGGTTAGCTCTGCGGCGTAGGTTGTTCCGGAAAAAGGATAAACCGATTAGATTCTAGCGATTCTGTTACCGCTGTTTGATTCTAGATCCCGACCCTAACGTTATGCCACTTATTGTTCAGAAGTTTGGCGGCACAAGTGTTGCCGACCCCAAAAAAATTCTTGCTGCGGCTCGTAAAGCCGTCCGTGCCCATCAGGAAGGCAGCCAAGTCGTCGTCGTTGTCAGTGCGATGGGGAAGAATACCGATGGACTGATTGATTTGGCAAAACAAATCACCGACAAGCCCGCCGCGCGCGAGATGGATATGCTGTTGTCCACCGGTGAACAGGTCACCATCGCGCTGATGGCGATGGCGGTCGATTCGATGGGCTATGACGCGATCAGTTTGACCGGTGGTCAGATCGGCATCAAGACCGACAGCTCACACACTAAAGCGCGGATCCATTCGATCGCCACCGATCGGATCAAACGATTATTGGACGATGGCAAAATTGTGATCGCCGCCGGATTCCAAGGCATCGACGAAGAGCTCAACATCACGACGCTCGGCCGAGGCGGCAGCGACACCACGGCAGTTTCATTAGCTGCGGTGTTGGGCGCTGATCAGTGCGAGATCTACACCGACGTCGACGGGATTTACACAACTGATCCACGGAAGCTGCCTGACGCCAAACGGGTCAGCCAAGTCTGCTATGACGAGATGTTGGAATTGGCGTCGTTGGGCGCGGGAGTGATGCACAGTCGTTCGATTGAGTTTGGAAAAAAATTTAACGTACCGATTCACGTGCGCAGCAGCATGAGCGACGAACCCGGTTCGCTGATCGTGGACGTGGCCGACACTTCCGATCTTCCCGTCAGCGGCGTGGCGCTGACGCGCGACGAAGCGCTGGTGACGATCGTCGACGTGCCGGATGTATCGGGGACGATCTTCAAGTTGTTCGCGCCCATTGCGGAAAAGAAAATCACCGTCGACATGATCGTCCAAAATGTCTCTGCCAATGGAAAGACAGACATCAGCTTCACCTTGCCGACCGAAGAACTGGCCGACGCGCTTGAGGCGATCGAAGAAGTCTTGGAAACGCTTGGCGGTCGGGTGGGGCTTAAGGACGAAAGCGTTTCAAAAGTTTCCGCAGTCGGACTGGGCATGGCTCAGCAAACCGGTGTCGCCAACCGCATGTTCCGGTCGCTGGCCGATGCGGGAGTGAACTTACAGATTATTACGACCAGCGAAATCAAAATTTCGGTGTTGGTCAAACGTGACATTGCGATGGAGGCGCTGCGGACGATTCATAGCGAATTCGCGTTGGACCAAATTGAATATTCGCCCAACGCCAATGTTACGACGTCAGAACGATCGACCGAAGATGCGGAGAAGGTCGTGGAAGTGATCAATCGGCTTCAGCAATCGGGCATGGAAGCGCTGATGATCGATTCGATTTCGTTGGATTCGACTCAATCGCGTATCACGCTTCAAAAAATCCCCAACCAACCTGGCTTGGCGGCCAACTTGTTTGAAAGAATCGCCAAGGCCGGCGTGTTTGTGGACATGATTGTGCAGAGCCATGGTAGTGATCAGAACGCAGACATTACCTTCACAGTCAAACGCGATCAAAGCGCGATTGCGTTGGAGGTGGCTCAAGCAATCTGCGACGAAGCGAGTTGTGCGGGGGTGGATCATAAAGAGGAAATTGCAAAACTGTCGGTCACCGGGATTGGACTGCGCAGCCACACGGGTGTCGCGATCGCATTATTTCAATCGCTGGCTCAAGCCGGTATCAATGTTGAAATGGTCAATACGTCGGAAGTGCAAGTCAACGTTGTTGTCGCCGGTGCTGATGGAAATAAGGGTTTGGAAAAATTGAAAGATGCGTTCGCCGATTCGTTGCGATAAAAGTCATAAGAGAGCAATTCAGAGGTCGGGTCTGGTCTGATGGACGAAGCGGCAGGGCGCTGGCCGCCGGTAGGACGATGAGCACTAAACGGCGGCGATACGTGCGGCTGACGCTTAGAGCCTTGCGGCATACGGTACGCCCGATTCATCAGTCAAGCCTTAACAACAAAAACATATAAAAGCGGAAATTCATCATGGCCGATAACGAAACCATTCTCTGGAACGGCGGCCCCGACGGCTTCCTTGATCTGATCGATCAGACGTTGCTCCCAAACGAATTGTCGCGCATTGAATGCCGCGATATCGAAACGGTATGGGAGGCCATCAAGATGCTGAGGGTGCGCGGTGCGCCTGCGATCGGTATCGCGGCGGCCTACGGTGTGACGGTCGGCCTGCAACAAGTTGGCGATGGTGACGCCGAAACGTTCTGGCAATGCTTTCACCAATCCGCCGACTATCTGGCCACCAGTCGACCGACGGCGGTGAACCTGTTTTGGGCGTTAGATCGGTTACGCGCGTTGGCCGAGAAGCTGAAATCGAGCGACGTCGCGGAGGCGCGAATGGCGCTGCTGCAGGAAGCCAAAAACATTCATGCGGAAGACCGTGAAATGTGCCATGCGATTGGCAAACATGGTGCGGAATTGCTCAGCGACGGGCAGGGCGTTCTTACGCATTGCAACGCCGGTGGACTGGCAACGGCCGAATATGGAACCGCGCTTTCGGTTTTCTTCACAGCTCAAGACCAAGGCAAAAATCTGCATGTCTTCGTCGACGAAACGCGACCGCTGCTGCAAGGGGCGCGGCTGACTGCTTGGGAGTTGATGCAGCGCAAGATTAAATCGACGCTGATCTGCGATTCGATGGCGGCTCAAGTAATGCGTGAAAAGAAAGTACAAGCCGTTGTTACCGGCGCAGATCGCATCGCGGCTAACGGCGATTCTGCGAACAAGATCGGCACCTATTCGGTAGCGGTCTTGGCCAAGGCTCATGGAATCCCTTTCTACATCGCCGCCCCCAGCAGTACGTTTGATCTTTCCATTGATTCGGGCGATGAGATTCCAATTGAACTACGCAAACCTGAGGAGATCACCAAAGGTTTCGGCAAGCAAACGGCTCCGACAGGTGTTGAAGTCTACAACCCCGCGTTTGACGTGACACCAGCGGAATACATCGAAGCCATCATCACCGAACGCGGCGTGATTAAGCCGGTGACCAAGGAAAATGTCTTAGCGATGGTTCGTCCATAGAATGGGTTGTCCTCTCAGTTGGTTTGCCTCATCAGGGCAGCGCAGGGGCTATCACTCAATGGCACTTACTTTAAATTTTACTAGCGGTGCAGAAACCAAAATTAGCTCCCCCTCTCCCTGAAAATTCGGACGTTAGATCTTCCCACTGGTAGCAAACGTCATCCGAATTTTTAGGGAGAGGGGGAGCTAGTTTGTATGGTTGGATGTAAAGTAAGTGCTTTTGGGCTATCAGTGCCAATTGTAATTTTTTCAAACCACTGAGACTCCCCTTTATCCGCAATCGTTAAAGCTTGTTTCAGGGTTGCCTATATCTTCTAAATTCTGGGCATCGGTTAGGTAGGTCGAATCTCTATAAAAACGTCTCGATAATGCGGTTGCCACAGAGTGTTGCAAACTGCTACTGTCCCCGCCGATGGGGACACTTGGTTCAAGGATCGAACCAAAAGAACGAGACGCATAATCAAGGATGATCGCATGCAGGTCGCGCAAACGGTGCAGCTAATTTGGCGGGTTAACGTAATCGTGATGGCGTTGCTGATTGCAGTGCCGCTGGCCTCCCCGTTGTTGGCTCAGGCTCATAACGATTCTGCAGGTCAACAAACTGTCCCACGGCTTAAGTTTGGCAAGTCCGTAAATGAGGTTGCCACACAGCAACCGTGGAAGTTCGAAGGCCGCTTGCATCTCCAGCAGGGCAGCACCGAAGGCTATATTGTGTTGCAGATCGACTTAGCTCCGGGACACTATATCTACTCAGTATCTCCCCAAGGATCACCGGCACCAACGAACATCCAAATCGTACCCTCTGCCAGCGTGAAAACACCTAACACATTCTCACCTGATCAACCTCCAATGGTGACAGAGAACGACCCTATTTTTCAACGTCGAATTGAGACACACACCGACCGCGTGCAATTCTTCGTGCCATGCAGCCTGGATCCAAACGCGGACTATAAACTGACCGGTATGCCGGTGATTGAATTCAATGGTCAGGTCTGTTCCAAAGAGGGCGTCTGCATTCCTATTCGCAATAAGAAAATTCAAGTCACTTTTGCAGGCTACTTTCAACAAGAAACCGAAACGCAAGAAAACCAATCTTCGACCGAAGCTCAACTGCAGTCGTCGGTTCCTTCTCAAGCTAGTGCAATCGACATTCCCTTGAACCCGACAAGATAGATAAATCACGTAAGACTCATTTATCGCTGGTTGTCAAATCTAGGAGCGTGTGCAAATCCAAACGGGCCTAAGTTTCGAAACCTTGATAATCAGCTGCGGATGCCAAGTTTTGAATCGTTAGAGTCGACATGGTCGGTAAATATCAGTGTTAGCATATAAAGATGGAAGCTGCGGTCGAATTTGATTCGGTCAATCCGGTCAGTTTGTGAAGTTAGAAGAGGCAAAGTCGGCAAATTGTCGCCTCAACTCAATTTTGCCGGTGACTTTTGTCGATTTCCAGATGAACAATCGCTTATAATCCGAGCCTATCATAGCGAATGGCTTGCTGGCAAATTTGGATGGGTAGTCTTACTGAAGGAATGAACTTCCCTAATTTGTTGCCACTGGCTATCGTTGAGTCGCGGTTTTGAAAATCGCCGTGCTGCCTCCGTAAAATTACTCCGCTAGTTTGCCAATCCAAACGAATTTCAAATGCGTTCTATGTCGTTTATGAAAATCCTACACTTGCCTTTGCTGATGGTCATCGCCTTGATGCTCACGGCGTCGGTAGCGTTTGAGTGTCAGGCTCAACCTCCAAAATTCAAGAAACCAAATTTTGGAAAAACTCCAAGTTTTGGCAAGCGTTCGTCGGCTGCGTCTGCGGCTTCTGCCTCTTTTTCTGCAACGGCAGGTTTCAAAGCCAGCGCTGACAAGAAGACCGGTATTTTGGAGGTTCGCTGCGATATCCCTGACGGTTCGCACATGTTTTCGGTCACGCAACCCAAAGCTGTTCCCGGCCCGTTGAGGACCCGTATCCGCTTGGATGATTCGGAGGACTTTGAGCTGACTGGTAAGTTTCAGCCCGACAAAGATCCTCACCTCAAGGCGATCCCCGGCCAAAAAGTTAAATCAGAAGAACACGAAGGCAAGGTCGTGTTTTCGGCGCCCGTTAAATTCGCTCAGGGTGCCGACGTTGAAGCGTTGAGAATCAGTGTAAAAATCAATGGGCAAGTTTGTACTGACGCCGGTAGCTGCATCCAAATTCAAGAAAAATTGATCGCCGCCTACGATGGCGAGATGGCAGTGATCCCCGCTGGTGCGAAATTCGCGCCCGCAGCCCAACATTTGCTGCTCTCCGGCGGTGTTGCAAAGATCGTCAACGGATCACTTTCGGATACCCCAATACAGCCGGGCGACAGGATCAGAATTCAGCTGACCGCGGAACCCCAAGGCGACTACCACATCTATGCTCACAGCGATGACACGAAAAAAAGTGGTTTGGCAACATTTCTTGCGATCACTAAGACAGGGGGGTGGAGTTTCTCAGGTCCTGCAACTGATGAATTGCCGAAAGTTGACAGTTCGACCGGTTCAATCTTGAAGTATTACGAAGCTCCGGTTACCTGGCGATATGAAACCGTGATCCCGCGTGGGTTCGAAGGTAAATCCAATTCAATTTCAGGCATCATGGGTGTGCAGACTTGCACACATGAAAACTGTGATCGGCCCACATCTGTGGCATGGAAGGTCGAAATCCCCGTTGGCAAAACGCTCAGCGGTGTCGTCGTTAATTTCGATGACGCAGGAGGCATTGATCATGCCAAAGACGCTGTTGACGCAGAAGAGAAACTGCGCGGCAGCGGTTTGGAAACCAGCGACACTTCATCGATGCCCGATGCCGGCGAATGGGAAGGTTCCTCGCTCGGTGCGGTGTTACCACTGGCATTTTTGGCTGGATTCATTCTGAACTTCATGCCCTGCGTGTTGCCGGTGATCGGATTGAAAGTCATGTCTTTCGTCCATCAGGCCGGCCAGAACCCTCGCCGAATCTTTATGCTCAACGCTATGTTTTGCTTGGGTATGGTTTCTGTCTTTATGGTTTTGGCGTTCTTTGCGGTGCAATCAGGATTAGGTTGGGGACAGCAGTTTGAAGGGCTGACGTTTAAAGTCATCATGATCGCCGTTGTGGTGGTGTTCGGATTAAGCTTTTTTGGTGTGTGGGAAATCCCGTTGCCCGGTTTTGGAAGCGGCGGAGGTGGACTGGAACAAAAAGAGGGTCTAACTGGCGCATTTCTTAAAGGTATTCTTACCACCGTGTTGGCGACGCCTTGCAGTGGCCCTCTGTTGATCCCTGCGGTCGTGTGGGCAATCGCTCAACCTGCGATGGTGACTTATTTAGTATTCCTCGCATTGGGATTGGGGATGGGGGCGCCCTATTTGGTGATCGGCGTCTATCCCAAATTGGTCAGCAAACTTCCCAAACCTGGACCTTGGATGGAAACTTTTAAAAAGGTCATGGGGTTCATTATGATGGGCACCGCTGTTTTCCTCATTGGAGCGATCGAAAACAAATTTGTTGTCCCGGTGCTGACGATGCTATTGATTTTGGCTTTCGCCTGCTGGTGGATGGGCCGCACTTCCATGGCTGCCCCGTTACCCGAGCGCATGAAGTCTTGGGCAATTAGCACTGCCATCGGTGCCTTTGCCGTTTGGTTCAGTTTTTTCTTTTTAATGCCGCAGCATGAACTGGATTATCAGCCTTACAGCCGCATTGCGTTGGACGAACATTTAGAAGAAGGACGAACGGTGTTCGTTGACTTCACCGCCGATTGGTGAGCGACGTGCAAATTTACAGAGCGGTTCGCTCTGAACACCAAGCCAACGAAAAAGTTTTTTGAAAAGAACAATGTCGTTTTACTCAAAGCAGACAAAACTAACACCGCGCCCGAAGTAGATGAATTGTTGAGCGAACTGGGCAATACGACGGCTGCGATTCCTTATTTTGGTCTCTTTCAACCTGGCGAAGAACCGATTCACTTCGAAGGCGTCTATAACAGCCCTGACTCATTCTTGGACCAATTAGGTGCCGAACAGCTTTCCGAGGCATGGGGTAAATCGAAAACAATGCTGGTCGACCATAAGGCGACCAAACAGCCAACGAAACAGCCAACGAAACAACCTCAACGTGAAGCACGCCTTCCCGACGCCGCAGCAAACTAAGGATCAGTCACAAATTAAGTTCCCGATTTGGAGTCGTGGGATTCGCCAGATTTCCTAGGCTAAAGAAGGAATTCTGGCGAATCCCACGACACTCCATAAGTCAATTCAGCGATAAAAAGTTGCAGCCCGCAAAATGCGGAAGTTATTTCGTGACTGGTCCTAAAGGTTGATGTTTTCGATCCCCATCCCCTGAAGATGCCGAAACGCTGCCACTTTCGGATTGTTAAAAAAAGCTTACGCCCTCGGCCGTGAGCTTTTTTGTTGCGCTAATAGCCTAGCCTTGAGAAATCGAGCAGTGCTTGCGTTGTCCAAGGGTTGTCCGAGCGTTGTGCGAGGGTTGTGCGAGCGTTCTTGCTTGTCGCTTGCTACATCCTGTTTTTCAAGAGGACTGGCGAATCCGACCAAAAGTCCAAGCCGTGGCCCGAGCAAGACATTGGCGTCTTCATACGAAAATCATATTTTGTGTCTTCAAGCTTAAAAATACTCTCCAAAAAACCGCAAAAAAAATCTGATTTAAGGCATCCGCATGGTCAGCCTTAACGAACCCCTAATGGTATTCATCGAGACACTAATGGTGAATATTTGTCGCAAACGCGACCAGACAAGGGTAAATAGGATGGATGGGCAAGCCGAAACCGGCACAAACACCCCTAAAAGTCCACCTAGTCAGTTGACACTGCCCAACCTGCCTAATAAATTTTCCACATTACGGCAGTCACAACCTTTTTTAGTTTCTAGACATTTTGGAGATCTTGATGAACAAATTCCTTTTCCCTGTAGCGATGATCGCTTGTTTCGTAATTTCGACGAGCCAAGCAGAAGCTGGACTTTTTGACAAGTGTTGCAAGCGTAAGGCTCAATGCTGTCCAGCTCCAGAGCCTTGCTGCCCAGCACCTGAGCCAGTTTGCTGCCCAGAGCCAGCACCTGAACCCGTTTGCTGCCCAGCTCCAGCACCTGAGCCAGTTTGTTGCCCAGAGCCAGCACCTGCACCGGTTTGCTGTGCAGCACCTGCTCCTGCTCCAGCACCAGCACCATGCTATTCAGCACCTGCTCCAGCACCAGCGCCATGCTGTGCTGCTCCGGCACCAGCTCCAGCACCTGTTTGCTGTGCAGCCCCTGAGCCAGTTT
>Ga0114956_1004718_pt1 | contig 10312 bp, 7 predicted proteins | sample MaitaG_FD_87304 | JGI IMG/M metagenome (GOLD analysis project Ga0114956, IMG submission 87304) | Marine algal microbial communities from Maine, USA - Maine_Asex2 metaG | ecosystem: Host-associated > Algae > Red algae > Unclassified | place: Maine, USA | collected 2015-01-05 | reverse complement strand
TAGCAACGACTGCGCTTTCAACTACTGCATCATGCTCGATTAAAGTACTCTCAACCTCAAACGGGCTTATCCGATAGCCAGCTGAAGTGATCAAGTCATCAGCTCGACCAATAAACCAGAGATAGCCATCTTCATCCCGAGTTGCAGTATCGCCAGTGTAATACCAACCGTGTTTAAAAGCGCGCTTATCTAGCTCCTGATCTTTGCCGGTAAAATAGCCATGGAAAAGTCCGGGAGGCCACTGTTCCGTAATTCGTACGGCGATATGCCCTATTTCATCGTTGGCTAAGCGATTGCCATCATCATCAATGACATCCACATCAAAACCCGGTACTGGTTTACCCATTGAGCCATATCGAACGGGAACATCTGGGAAATTTGCCACGATATTGACGGTTTCAGTTTGACCATAGCCGTCTGCAATGATAGTTCCTGTATGTTTCTCCCAATTGCGAATGGCTTCTGGATTAAGTGGTTCACCTGCACCAAACGAGCGGCGTAGCCCATTCAAGTCATAACCCGATAAATCCATATTGGCAAACAAGCGGTACACTGTCGGTGGAGCGCAGAAAGTAGTTACACCTAGTTCTTTTATCAGTCGTAGATGTAGATCAGCATCAAACGCGCCACGACCATCGTAAAGCACAAAAGGTGTGCCTAACAGGAACTGCGGGAAGAGCATTCCCCAAGCGGCTTTCGACCAACCGGTGTCTGTCAGTGTCCAATGCAGATCAGTCGGCTGTAAGTCCATCCAGAACAGACCCGTTGCCACCTGTGCTAATCCGTAGGCGTGGCTGCGAGGTACCAACTTAGGCATTGAGGTAGTGCCTGATGTGAAGTAAGCCATCATAGTATCTTGGGCGTCGTTTCTGGGACGTGCATCTCTGTCAAACTGATCGCTTGCTTCAGCACAAAGATCATCCAGAGACAACCAGCCTTCACGAGACTCGCCAACGACAATGAAGGTTGTTAACGTGGGGCAACTTTCACGCACTGCATCGATAAGGTCGCAGTGTTCTTCACCGACTATTACCGCTTTGGCAGCTGACTTTTGAACTCGATAAGCGATATCTTTACCCGTTAGCAAACTTGTTCCAGGCATCGAAACAATGCCAAGCTTCATGCAGGCGAACATCGCGGTGTACCACTCCGGTACACGTGGCATAACGACTGTAGCAAAGTCACCTGCTGTGAGACCGAGCGCGGCAAGTGCATTGGCGAATCGATTGGAGGATTGGGTTAGCCATTGATAGGTAATCGGGCGGACGGCTTTCCCATCGCCTGAAACGGCAACGATAGCAGTCTGATCAGGTGCAATAGCCGTTTTGGCATCGACTACATCAAAGGCAAAATTAAACTGCTCAGGAACGGCTAAAGCATAATGTTCTTTTGCATAATCATAGTCTCTGCGAATGCCTGAAAAATCCAACATAATTTCCCATCTCCTGATTACATCAGACTCCAATATTAGCATTGATTTACTAAAAATTGATGGCCACTAATTATCACTAAATTGTGATGCAAACAAAGCTTGTAGAGAATTATTTATCAGAGTACGCCGCTTTGAGTTAAAATACCGACAACTAAAATAATTTGTGACCTAGTCCATGTACTCTCTACTGATAATATTCTTTCTGATAGCACTACTATTTTCCTTTCTCTGCTCGCTTTGGGAAGCGGTTTTACTGAGCATCACACCATCGTATGCACAAATAAAACTTAAAGAAGGCACCTCGGTTGGAAATCAACTACAGGTTTTTAAACAGAATATAGATCAACCACTTGCGGCCATTTTAACGCTCAACACCATTGCGCATACCGTCGGAGCGTTGGGGGTGGGTGCTCAAGCTGCGCAGATCTGGGCGGAATCCAACCCAATTATTACCGGGTTTGTTGTTCCCGCATTAATGACGATGGCGATCCTGATATTTTCAGAGCTTATTCCAAAAACACTGGGGGCAAACTACTGGAAACAGCTGTGCAACTTTACCGTTAAGTCGTTGGTAATCTTAATCAAAGTGCTTTATCCATTGGTTTGGTTTAGCCAATTACTCACGAAAATGCTGAAAAAAGACAAGGTAGACGCAGTATTTACCCGCTCTGACTTCTTAGCGATGACCGAGCTAGGTGAGCAAGAAGGGGTTTTTGAGCAAACCGAATCGCACCTAATTAATAGCCTGTTGCAATTCAACAGTGTACTGGTAAGCGACGTCATGACGCCGCGAACTGTAGTTGTTAAAGTAGAAGAGAATAGGACTATCGCAGAGTTTTACGAAGCCAATAAAAACCTACGCTTTTCAAGAATCCCGGTTCATGAAAAAGATCATCAGGATCATATTCAAGGGTTTATCCTACAAAATGAGCTACTGCAAAAAATGTTGGCTAATGAAGGTGACCAGCCTGTTTCTAGCATATTGCGCCCTATTTCACTGATTAAAGAAGATTATCCGATACCCGATTTATTCAATGATTTCTTAGAAAAAACTGAGCATATTGCCATCGTGGTAGATCAGTTTGGTGGAATGGCAGGTGTGGTCACCATGGAAGATGTGATCGAAACCATGCTAGGTAGAGAAATCATTGATGAGATGGACAAAACGGAAGATATGCGTGAATTAGCACGACTTCGCTGGAAAAAACGCGCGGCTAAGATGGGTTTAATTGAGACTGCAGAATCGTAAAGTTCCGGAGTTTATCCCGATGCCGCCGCAATCCAAGCGTTAATCTTCAGGCAATAAAAAAGCCGCTGTCTCCATCTAGAGAGGCAGCGGCTTTTAAAATCTAAACTGTTCGTCGTTACTTGTCGTGCTTACTTATCATACACAGACTCTTTCTTAAAGTGCTTTGCTAACATGTAATAAACAACGGCACGTAGCTTGTTAGGGTTTGACTTACCATAGGTAGTCAGCACTGAGTCGATAGCCGCATCTAGCTCAGGGCCATCAGCCAAGCCAAGCTTCTTGATCAGGAAGTTGTTTTTAACGGTCGCTAATTCTGTTTTGTCACTTCCTGCGATGCTTGCAGAATCTTTATTATAGATAGAAGGTCCACAACCAATGGTCACTTTCGTTAAGAAGTCCATATCCGGTGTTATGCCGCATTTGTCTTTTAAGTCCGATGCGTATTTAGCAATTAAATCATCTCTTTTGCTCATGACGTCCTCTGTTTTTACATTATTCGTCGGCATACTGTACATTAGTCTGCGGCCTGAGAACAGAGCATAAAAGAACCACAAAATCACTTTTCTATGCTTTAGACTACGCTTTTATACGCTTAACGGTATTTTTTTAGTTTAGCAATCCACACTTACTGCAAAAGATAATAATTATTAGATATGAAATATGACATTCTCGGAGATATTCATGGCTGCTACGACACCTTAGTTGCGCTTCTAAACAAGCTGGATTATGAGTTAATCGATGGTTGTTATCGGCACGCTTCAAGAAAGTTGATTTTTGTTGGAGACTTCATTGATCGTGGCCCCAAGCAGTTGGAAGTCATTGACTGCGCGAAGGCGATGGTGGATGCAGGGCATGCTCTGGCGGTTATGGGTAATCATGAATTCAATGCCATTGCCTATGCTACTCCTGACCCTAGTGATGGCGGATATTTACGCCGGCATAGCGAACGTAATCAGCGTAATCATCAGGCTTTTCTGGATTCGGTGATGGGAGACACCAGGAAATACACAGAAGCTATTGATTGGTTCTACACGCTACCAATGTGGATAGAGTTGGATAATCTACGTATTATTCATGCTTGTTGGGATCAACAAGTGATTGATAAAATCCACACTCATTACAGCGACACGCCATACTTATCTAAGAACCTCTTGATAGCCGCCGCCGACCCTGAGCGCTGGGAACATGAAGCGTTAGAAGAGCTATTAAAAGGCAAAGAGATACGACTCAGTGATGGCCGTAGCTTCATTGACCCTGGCGGAATAACGCGGCGCAATATGCGCGTGCGTTGGTGGGACCCAAGCGCAACGACCTATCGATCCGCATTTATGGGGCCGGAAGCGGCACTCCCAAACCTCTCGACCGAGACAATAGAAGAAGATCATTTGATCGACTATCCAGACAGCGAAAAGCCTTTATTTATCGGGCATTACTGGCTAACTGGCACACCAGAGCCACTTACCCCCAATATCGCGTGTGTTGATTACAGCATAGCTAGGAGTGACGGTAAAATGTGTGCTTACCGTTGGGATGGTGAGTCGGAATTGTCTGCGGATAAATTTGTTACTGTGCCGCGCCTTGAGCCTTAGCTTGTAAATCCATCAGTTTCTTACGGCGCGCGGATTTATCCAAGTCAGCTAAATCTGCGACTGACTGATAAAACCGCTTCCAGTCCCTATCCGCTTGCTCCAATAACACATCAAAAGCAGACACCCAACCGTGATAATCCCCGAATAAAACCAACGATGCATTATTGATCGGCTTTTCAAACCATCGGTCATAACCTTTACTGCCGCCGCCATTTCCTCGGAGTTTTTTGTAGGCCGCGCGCAGCTCTGCAAATCCTTGTTTCTTAACCTCAGCGAGTTTTTCAGTATTCTTTGGGTCAATTTTTCGATAGGCCGCCCCAATCTTGTTACGGTGTTCAAGGATAAGTTTTACCACTTCAGCGGATCTCGACTTAGCCGCTTTGTATTGAGCCAAGTCATGCTGCTTTATTTCAGTTGCAGCCCACGCCCTGACTCCGGCTAATTCAACCGTTGTGGCGAATGATTCATTAAAGGCAGTGTCCCCAGCCTTATAAACCTCCTGATGACTTAACTCATGAAACACCAACCCCGCCAAGCCTAAATCAGAACGATAGAGCATCGTGTTGAGCACGGGGTCAGAGAACCAGCCCAGCGTTGAATAAGCCGAAGCGCCACTAATAATGACATCGTAGCCTTTAGTTTTGAGTTTCTCGGAATAGGCCTCAGCCGCAGCTTTCTTAAAATACCCCCGATAAGACACGCAACCTGCCACAGGGAAACAGTGCTCGATGGGTTGGATACTGTAGGGTCGCGTCGCCACAACATTCCAGACGACATAAGGTCTGCCCGTATCGACATACTGAGTATAACTTCCGTTATCAGGCAGCTTTAAGGTATCAATTGCAAATAAACGCGCACGTTTGATGATGGAGAGCTTGCGGCGTAATTCCTCATCAGTGGATGCTTTTTTCACGACGTCATTAATCGGCTCACGCTGCAACATGATTTGACTGTGGCCTTTAACCACCTGCGAATAGAAGCCCACTGATTCACAAGCTGATAAGCCAAGCAGTGTTGCCAGCACTAAAATCGCCAAGCCAACTTTAATTCCCCGTTTTCTCACTTAATAATCCCCTGATTACAAAAAGTTAAACACCTTGTGAGCCGCATCTAGCCTGTTTGCCATGACGTATACCAAAACGAGCCTGAACTACTGATGTAGTTGCGGTCAAACCCAAACAATCGTAGCAAAGGTAAGCAATTAATGAAAAATAAGCTTCTTATGGCAAGCGCTTTAATTATGGCATGTGGCGCAGCAAATGCAGATACTTCTCAGATCAAACTCGGAGAATTTTCTAAGGGCTCTCTGGCAGGATGGGAAAGCAAGGTATTTTCCGGCCAGACACAGTATCAAATTAAACAGCAGGGCAACCTAAAATCGTTGTCGGCAGTATCAAATGGTGGTGCTTCGGGTTTAGGGGTGCGCAAACGCATCGATCTGACCAAGACTCCTTTCTTAAACTGGAGCTGGCGGGTGGATAAGCCATTGCCGCCTCTCAAAGAAAAAACCAAGGCTGGGGATGATTATGCGGCTCGCCTGTACGTGATTATCGATGGTGGCATCTTTATCTGGAAGACCAAGGCACTCAACTATGTCTGGTCAAGCACACCCAGCCGGGGCACCAAGTGGAACAATGCTTTCGCACCTAGAAATGCGCGCATGTTATCGATTCGAGACAGTCGGAATGGTCCGGGACAATGGTTAAGAGAAAAACAAAATGTAGCGCAGGATTTTAAAAACCTATACGGATTTACCCCACGCTTTATTGATGGCGTGGCGCTTATGACTGACACAGACAACAGTCGTGGTAGTGCAGCCGCGTCTTATGGTGATATTTTCTTTAGCACAAAGTAATCCGCGCGGCGTTTTAAAGATTAGTAACTGACTCAGGATCAAGGATGACTAACCGTCCTTGATCCTTTTTTTTCAGCTTGAGATCAGGCACCACGTAATAAGGAACACCGTACTCTCTAGCGACAATCGCAGAATGTGATAGACGGCTACCCTGCTTCACAACAATCCCCTTCAATCGTTTTATTTTACCCACCCAGCGGTTATCAAAATAGGTCGCTAGCAATATGTGATTCGCTGCCATTGCCTCATGAGTGTTGGCTGGGTTTTCTATGATCAGCAGCTGTCCTTGTACTGATTTGGTGGATGATAACGCCTGCACTTCACTACTGTTTTCAGCACCTGACAGCGCATAATCATATAAAGCAAATCGCGCAAGCTTATGTTGCCTTTCTTTAGCTGATTTCATACCCTGAGAATTTATCTCACCCGATTGCAGTTCATCCCAAGTATAAAAATAAAGGTGGCCTAACTGCTGAGGTTCAGCTTGCTGATCTACTCGCTTTGCCTGCCTCATTTCAGTTTTGAATTTTTGTGACAACTGTATTTTTAGCTTATTCAATTCAAACAAAAACAATAGCCTGCCTACTGCATTTAACGTTTCATAGTCCGCCTGATCGTTCAGTAAACTTGCAGGCTCAGGCGTTTCAAGCTCAGCTGGCCAACTTAACTCATAAGCATGCGTCGGGTCGGGCTCAGTTGTGACCGCAGAACCGCTTCTTCCTTTGCCAGAGCTCAATAGGTTCGCGGCCATCCAATAGGTGAACAGTTGCTGCAGTGTTTGATATGAAAATGGAGCCGACTTGTCATACTCCCTCATTTTCAAGCTCGCATCAGTGACTAGCTTAGACTGTTGCATACCTCGCTGAAAACCGCCAAACAACGTCATGGAGTAAAATCGCTTTTCAAGTTCAGGATCAACCAAAACCGTTCCATCTGGAGCCAAGCTCATGAAATCAAATGTCTCAGCCTTGCAGCCCAGCTGTTGCAACATCGGGATCGTATCAATATAAAGTTGCTGCAACAGGCTGAATGACAAGGGAGAGACTCTGCCTAAGCTCTCCGAAAGCGCCGTAAATTGCCAGTTCGTGGATTGCTTTGTTGGCTCAGGAATGATGTCCAAGCCACCATCACCAGACGACTTTTCAACATCTTTTAGTTTTGAATAAGGCAGGATGGGGCCAATTAAATGAGTTTGTGGCCTGACCTGCAGCACCACAACCCGCTGCTTATTTTGGTCATATGCCCACTCGCAATCAATAGGAAAATCGTAGACTAGAGACAGCTTCTGACACAAGCAAACAAGGTTTTCCCGCAGTTCTGAATAGGTTTGTTCTAGCGGTAAAAGATCCGGATATTGAGAGTTCAAACATAGAACTGAACGGTAAGTGTTTTGCCCCTCAACCACAGCTTTCACCCCGGTCGCTGAGTATTCGATATAGGCATAGTCAGGAAAAAAGCTCCACGGGCTAAACAAAACTCCACCAATTTGATGTTCAATATATTCCTGCAAAATTAGATTAACATGAGTTGCTACTGAAAACTCTGCCACCTGAAGGGATTCAAGCACTAATGAATTTTCTATATGAGCCCGCTTAATCGTGTGAGCAACCTCACTTGACACTACTGGACCAGAGCTCCAAAAATGCCCCGCTAATGACAAGTCGCCAGCATCTTCAGACAAATGAGCGCTTCTGACTATAAAACGGCTATTTGTCAATGAAGCGAGAAAATTGTCAATTTCGTCTTGGGCGGCCTGCTGATCCTCTTCACTAGCTAATAATAAGGACTTGGGAACAGCCAATCCCGCAGTTTCAGCTTGTTTTAACTTAGCATATTTTTCTGGCACTAACTTAGTAGTCCCAGCTGATTGAGAAACTCCGGATTCAATCAAAGAAACCTTCCACATGCTCCCCCGTTTCATCATAAATACCTGCGATTTTGCCGCCTTTATGCTCCACTAGCCAAGCCATATTAGTACTGTGAAAGCATCCCCCATAAGTATTGCAAACCAACAAAATAGGCAGACCCTTAGCCATCTTCATCACCTGCTCCACGTCTTTTGTTGTGGCAGTTTCATAAGGGAGGTTTATTAATCCCGGAATTCCTGTGACTGACTCACTGCCTTCTGAATCCACCTGTATTTTTAGCGCCTTGACCTTTACAGCTTCCCGCTCACTTGGAAGCCAGCGCTGCTTCGCAGTGTAATCTGGCTCACCGCGAATCGGCAGTTTTCGCTTCTTCCAAGCCGCCAAGCCGCCCTGAAGAAATGATACTTGCGAGTAACCAGCAGATTTGAGCAGGCTTGCACCAAAGAACCCACGCAGTCCCGAATGACACAGCACGACAATCACAGTGTCTTTTGGTAAGTTTGCTGGAATAACGTTTCCAGCGATATCGCCATAACGTGCAGATCCATTCACCGGTATACCAAAGCGCGAGCGTTCAAATTCTTCGCGAATATCCAGTAAGTAGATTTTACTATTTTGTGTTTTAACCAATTGGTTCAAATTTTGAGGGGAAAATGACTGCACCACAGCAAAGGTTTGCTTGGGTAGTCCACGTGACTGTCTGGCAAGGTTTAGTTCCACCTTCATTTCTTCGGCAGTTTTTAACTTCCATTCGCGAATCCAATCATCATCTTCACGTTTGATTAGTTCATTGATGGGTATCAATTCGCCCTGAATAGCCTCAGTGGATTGCGCTTTAGCGATCTGACTTCCAAAGAAAAACCACAGCAACCAAGCGAGTATGATTGCCAGCGAGACATAGAAAGCAACCCGCTTCCAACCAACAATATACATGCCAAAAAACTGGCGCATACTAAGGATAGCTCCGCCAATAAAGACAGAGGCCACACCCAAAAACTGAAGTAATGACTGCCAAATTGATATAACCGCATCCGGTGGTGGAATGGCATGTGCAGGCAGGCTTAGTAATAAAGTGCACAGCCCTAATAGCTTTGCTTTTGTTTTCATAACACCCTCTTCTGTTATATGCAGAGCAGATTGTAATCGTGCTCACGACTTAGTCCGCACCGGCTGTATATTATCGTTTGCTTGTTTTAATTATCGACCACATTTACTTTGGTCTGTTCAGACTTTTCGCCTAGCACTTACTTTCTAATATCATCCGCGCGCCCTTCTCCCCAATCATCATACTCGGCGCAGATGTATTTCCACTAATTAACGCAGGCATAATTGATGCATCGATCACCCGTAAATTGTCCACGCCATAGACCTTGAGGCTGGCAGGATCAACCACCGCCATGTCATCCACCCCCATCTTGCAGGTGCCTACCGGGTGATAAACCGTGCCGGTGGTATTAAGTAAGTACTCCAGTATCTGCTCATCCGTTTGCACCGCTTTCCCCGGCGCCATTTCCTCACCACGCAGCTCATCAAATTTTGGAGACGCGAGAATCTCACGGGCTTTTTTAACCCCTTCAATTAGCGTTTTCTTATCTTCTTCATGTGCAAAGAAGTTGTGATCTATCAGCACATTTCGATAAGTACCATCATCCGCTAATTTCACACTGCCCTTACTTTTTGGACGCAATACACAGGTAAATACAGAATAGCCATGGCCAAACTCAAACTTTTTACCGCGATGACTACGATACAAGGGCGTGAAGTGAAACTGAATATCAGGATCGTCAGTCGCTAAGACAGTTCTTGCGAATCCACCCGCTTCTACATAATTAGTCGTCCACCAACCTTTTCGCTTAAACCAATACTTAAGCGGCGCGGGGATGACATGAGGCAGCAAGGTTGCAAGCGACACACCAATGGATTTTGTATTGGCCGAACGAACCGTCACCATACTGTCGATATGGTCTTGCAGATTCTCACCAACACCGGGTAAATGCTTCTGGCACTTTATTCCTAATTCTTTTAGCTGTGCCCTATCACCAACACCTGACGCTAACAAAATGCGCGGTGAAGCAATTGCTCCGGCGCACAAAACCACTTCGCGTTGGCAATGCAGCTCGCGGGTTTTACCCTCTTGCTCAATAATCACACCTGCAACCCGCGCGTTCTTACTAGCGCTGCTACCTTGATCTGCTGCTGATGCCTCATCGGCATACTTCAGAGCAAACACTTCAGTATGAGTCAATATCGTTAGATTACTGCGTTTTTCCTGAACCGGCTCAAGAAACGCATTATAGCTACTGACGCGACGACCTTTAT
>Ga0114956_1004715_pt1 | contig 10313 bp, 6 predicted proteins | sample MaitaG_FD_87304 | JGI IMG/M metagenome (GOLD analysis project Ga0114956, IMG submission 87304) | Marine algal microbial communities from Maine, USA - Maine_Asex2 metaG | ecosystem: Host-associated > Algae > Red algae > Unclassified | place: Maine, USA | collected 2015-01-05 | reverse complement strand
TCATATTTATAGATCTGACCCCGAAAATTTTCGAGCAATAAGGTATCGCCCTCTTTGCCTTTCACGTAGTTCGGGGAAATCGGGATTTTTCCGCCGCCGCCGGGGGCGTCAATCATGAACTGCGGCACGGCGTAGCCGGTGGTGTGGCCGGTCAGCGAACGCAGAATATCGAGACCGGCTTGCACCGGCGTGCGGAAGTGCATGCTGCCTTTAATCGGGTCGCATTGATGCAGATAGTACGGACGCACGCGGATTTTCAACAGTCCGAGATTGAGCGCCTTCATAATGTCCGGATCGTCGTTGACGCCTTTGAGCAGCACGGTTTGACCGCCGGACACGATGCCGTGATCGGCGAGCCGGTTGCAGGCGACGGCGACCTCGGGGGTGAGTTCGTCGGGGTGGATGAAATGGATGCTGAAGAATACGGGATGATATCGCTTCAACATCTGACAGAATGCGGGGGTGATCCGTTGAGGCAGAACCGCCGGAACTTTGGTGCCGATGCGGATGAATTCGATATGGGGAATCGCATGCAGCCGCGACAGCAACCATTCGAGTCGTTCGTCGGACAGGATCAGCGGATCGCCACCGGAGATCAGCACGTCGCGGATCTCGGGGCGTTCGGCGATGTAGTCAAGCGCGCGTTGCCACATGCTGCGGTCGGGCAGGAACTCGCCGCCGCCGACCATCCGGGCGCGGGTGCAGTAGCGGCAGTAGGCGGCGCAGAAATCGGTGGCGAGCAGCAGCACTTTGTCGGGATAGGTGTGCACCAGTCCGGGCATTGGCGAGTGGGCGTCTTCGCCGAGTGGGTCGTCGCACTCGTCGGCACTCACCTCGAACTCGTCCAAGGCCGGCACCATCGTGCGGCGCAGCGGGTCGGTCGGATCAGTCGGGTGCAGCAGTTGCGCGTAGTACGGGGTGAGTCCGAGCGGGAGCATACCGCCGGGCGCGTCGAGCCGGCGCTGGATGGCCGCGCGTTCGTCGTCGGTGAGTTCGAGCAGGCGTTCGAGCCCGGGCAAGTCATGAATGCGGTGCCGGAGTTGCCAACGCCAGTCGGCCCACTCGGCCTCGCTGGCCTGCGGGTAATGTCGGCGGCGGAAATCTGCGGCGGAAGTCATCGAACTCGTGGTTGGCAGAGCGGCAGAAAATCCCAAGCCTGAAATCTCGCTGCGCGCAGTAGGAACCCTACAAGATCGCCTCAAAGATCCGGTTGGACAGGTAAATACCGTCCGCCGTAATCCACACGCGTTCGGCGTCCTGACCGATCCAGCCCTTGGCGCCCAGGTCCTTAATCACATCGCCGACCAAGTCCTCCACTTCGAACCCGGTCCGGTCATGAAACCAGTCGCGCGGCACGCCATCGACTTGGCGTAACGCGGTCATCAATAATTCGCGCGCTTTACGGTTCGCATCCAAGGTCTCCGACTCGACCACCGGACTCCGCCCGGCCAGCAGGTGTTCTTGGTACAGGCGGAGCGAGGCCACATTGGTCATCCGCGTGCCACCCAAGTGCGAGGAAGCAGAGGGGCCGAAGCCGAGATAGTCGCCGCCGCGCCAGGTGGCGATGTTGTGCTGCGACTCGTGTCCGGGGCGGGCGAAGTTGAACAGTTCGTAGTGGTGGAAGCCTGCCGCGATCAGTTTTTTGCGCAGGTGCTGGTACTGCGCGATCGCGAGTTCGTCGTCGATTTCGGTCATCTTGCCCTGGTCGCGCAAGGTGGTGAGATGCGTGCCGGGGGTCCAGTCGAGGGCGTAGCAGGAGCAGTGCTCCGGCGACAGTTCGATGAGGTTTTCGAGGTCCCAATCGACTTGGGCCAAACTCGAACCCGGCAGGTTGATGATCAGATCAAGATTGAGATTATCCACGCCGGCGCTGCGTAGCATGACGACGGTTTCACGGGCCTCTTCGGCATTGTGGATCCGGCCGAGCATCTCGAGTACGTCGTCGTCGAACGACTGCACGCCCAGCGAGATCCGGGTGACGCCGCGTTCGAGCATGAGGTCCACCTTCTCGCGAGTCAGGGTGGCGGGATTGGCCTCAACGGTGAACTCGACCACGTCGTCGAAATCGAAGGCGAGCGCGAGTTCATCGAACAGCCGCAGGAAATCTTCAGGCGCGAGTTCGGTGGGCGTACCGCCGCCGATGTACACGGTGCGGATGACCGGCGGGTGATCGGAATCCTCCATCTCAGCGCCTGATTCGGATTCCGTTTTTAGCTGCGGCAAGAGCCTGAACTCGGTCGCGAGCGCATCCAAAAAGGGCGTCTTGCGAAGTTTCTGGTGGGTCTTCAGCCGTTCGGCGATCGGACCGGTGCCCAGCGGTTCCAAATAGAAATCACAATAGAGGCACTTCCGAATGCAGAACGGGATATGAATGTAGAGACCGGCCATAGAGGTGGTCTCTTCGCCTGAAAACCGGAAAATGGAACACAAAAAAAGCGCCGGCAAGGCCGGCGCTTTCATGATCGGAAAAAGTTTCCGACTTACAGAGACTTGAGCAGACCAACCTGGAGATTCAGGTCGGTGTCTTCAAGTTCGATGCCGTCGACGGTCGCCGGGGTCGAGTCGTTGAGGCCTTTGAGGGCAACGCGGAGGCCGTAGCCGTTGGCGAGTTCGGTCTCGAGACCAATTTGACCGTTGAGGGTATAGTCGCCCCAATCGTCAAGAATCGGGAGATACTCGAGGTCTTGGAAGACGCGGGTCTTGTCGTTGATCTGACGGCTGTAACGCTGTGCGGCACGCCAGGTCGGATCGCTGAGGCTTTCGCCACCGGCATCTTCGAACTGGTAACCAGGACCAGCTTCGACAGCCAATTCAGCGATCGCATCTTTGATGAAGTAGTAACCGAGACCGGGTCCGACGTTCACGCGGTAATCGATTTCAGCGATGGAGTCGTGGAAGCCTTTGACGTTGGCATAGGCATACCAGGGGTCGTTGAAGAGATAGTTGTACTGAGCATCCGCATCAATCGTCTGGGTGGTGGTTTGGGAATCACCGCCGCGAACGAGGGTGTCCTCTTTGTAGTTACCTTCGATGCCGAAGAGAACTTCGGAACCTTCGTTAATGGCACCTTTGCCGGTGATACCGAGGTTGATGCCGAGGTTCTCGGTGTTGCCGTCGTTGAGGTCGAGACCGAAGTAGACTGCGGGATCGAGTCCAGCGAGGCCGAGGCTATTGCCGCCGCCGACCGAATCGAACTTATCTGCCATTTCCGTTTGGGCCATGGCGCTCAACGAGCCCGCGACAGCAAACAGACATACTGCTTTAATGATGTTTTTCATGTTTTAGGGATTCTCCAGGTTTTTATATGAGGTGGAATGGGTCTTGTAAGAAGGAGAGTCGGAAAATCAATGATGGGATCGCGGAAATCGCCAGTTCCGCAAAAAGCTGTTAACAACTTGTCAACAGTCCATACAAAATGTTTAGGCTAGGTCAACGGCATTTTTTCGCTCATAACGACGCCAAAAACCATGAAATCCGCTAAAACCCGATATGATGTTCTTGTGATTGGCGGCGGGGCGACCGGACTGGGTGTGGCCCTTGACGCCTCCACCCGCGGGTTTTCCGTGCTGCTGGTGGAACAGGGAGACATCGGCCAGGCCACCTCCACGCGCAGCACCAAACTGATTCACGGCGGCGTCCGCTATCTCAAGCAAGGCAACATCAGCCTGGTACGCGAATCCTTGGTCGAACGCAGCCGCCTGCTGCAGAATGCGCCGGACGTGGTACACCCTCTACCGCTGGTTATTCCGGCCTACAAGCGCGGGCAGCGCGCCTTTTTCGGATTGGGCATGTGGATATACGATCGTCTCGCCAAAGACGGGATCGTCGGCGCCTCGAAGATTCTCGGGCCGGAGGAAACCGCCGATCGGCTCCCCGGGCTCCGTCCAGAAGGCCTGCGCGGCGGCGTGCTGTTGTGGGACGGTCAGTTCGACGACGCCCGTCTTCTGGTCTCGTTGGTGCGCAGCATCTGCAAGGCCGGTGGCAGCGTACTTACCCACCACCGGGTGAACCAGTTGCGCCGGGATCCGAACGGGCGAGTCTGCGGCGCCGAAATCAGTCCCGTCATTGCAATCCAGAACAACGCACCGGACGATGCGGACACGCAGCAGACCACACAACCCTTCGTGGTCGAGGCGACGCATGTGGTCAACGCCACGGGCATCTTCGCCGACCGGTTCCGCAGTCAACGGACCGCCCGCGTTCGCCACAGCCGGGGCAGCCATCTGGTCCTGCCGCGCAGCGCCCTGCCAGGCGACACCGCCCTGCTCGTTCCGGAAACCCGCGATGGCCGGGTGCTCTTTATGATCCCTTGGCTCGGTGCCACCTTGCTGGGCACCACCGACATCGCAGTCGACGGACCAAGGCTCGAACCCCAGGTCACGCCGGAGGAAGTCAACTACCTGTTGGAGCACGCGCGGAAATATATCGATGTGCCAGACGCGGCGCTCGAGATACGTTCGCGATTCGCCGGACTGCGTCCGCTGGTTACCCGCCAAGGTGCTTCCGCGGGAGGCGCCACCTCAAAGCTCTCGCGCAAGCATGTGATCGAAGAGACCGAACCCGGCCTGCTCTCCGTCATGGGCGGAAAATGGACCACCTACCGCCGCATGGCAGAAGACGCAGTCGACGTCTTCGCCGCCGGACGCCCCTGCGCCACCCGCGATCTCGCGCTGGACCTCTCCCCGCCCTACCCCATCCCGCTCGACCAGCCTTCGGTGCGTCGGGCCGTGCTGGAGGAACACGCGCGGCGGCTGGAAGATGTGATGTCGCGGCGTTCGCGGTGGTTGCTACTCGACGCGGTCGGCGCAGTGGCGGCGGCGCCGCAAGTAGTGGCGTGGATGGCGGACGCGCTCGGCGAAGGCCCGGCATGGATCGAACGCGAGTTGGCCGCGTTCGGCGAACTGGCGGCGGGGTACCTGGGGCAAGGTCGCGCCTGAGTGGACGACAGCGCCGTCAAGAGAATAGCGAATTCTGAGTGACGTTTGCGAATGCTGAATTGGGCGCAGCGATCCTTCACCATTCACAATGTATCCTATACACGAATTTCCAGGTTAGAGTGCCGCCCAGGCGGGCACTTTGGGCCAGTGGCAAACACGCGGTCTCGCCCCTGAGGCATTTGGCTACTGCACCGTCTCGTCTGCCTGCATCGCTGACGGCCGTGAATCTGTATGGCAAACTGCCGCCATAACATGGCAAGACTCTGCCACCTTATGGCAACCTTCTGCCACTCTATGGCAAACGCTTGCCATATGATTTCCCGCGTCGAACGCGGCTACTTCTTCGTCTCTTGCGCCTTCTTCAACTCTTTGATCATCGACTCCAACTCGCCCAACTTTTTGCGAACGTCCTTCAACTCCTGACTCGGCGCCTTGTCCGAACGCAGACTGTTGAGACTCCCGTTCGCCGCATCGTTCAAGGTCTTCAAATGGCCTTCGGTGGCCCCGTGCCGGAAACTTTCGAGCACGGCAATGGCGCGGTCGTCGCCGAGCACGCCGAGGGCTTTCACCGCGCTGATCTGAACGCGCTCGCGGGGGTCGTTCACCGAACCCAACAAAAACTCGCGGTATGGCGTCTTGCCTTCGACGTCGCGGGCGAGAAAAGCGAGCTGCTCAAAGGACTCGCTCAGCCCGCGAGTGGTGAAGGAAGGCGTGTGTTTCTTGAGATGGGTCAACACCATCGGCGCGAGTTCGGGGTCGTCGTGATCGCGCATCGCGCGAATCGCCGAACGCGCGATTTCATGGCGGTAGGCCTCGCGCCCGAGCGCGGCAACCAGAACCTTGCGCACCGCCGGTTGATGGTATTTGCCGAGGCCGCGCAGCGCGGCGCTGACGATCTCGGGGTTCTTTTCTTTGCGCGCGATTTGCAACAAGGCATCGCGGCATTCGTCGGTGTAGAACTTGCCGAGCGCCCGGACCACTTCGCGCCGAACGCGCGCGTCGGATTGCTTGCGCGAGTCGAGCAACGCGGCCAAGGCCTCAGGCGTGTGCGTCTTTTCCAACGACTTGGCAGCCTCGACCCGAACCCCATAAAACGCATCTTCGTTGAGCCGTTTTTTCAGCCGCGCGATGCTGTCCTTGTCCTTGCGCCCGCCGAGAATTTTGGTGGCTTCGAGTCGGCCGATCATGTCGTCGCCGCGTTCGAGTTGGGCGTGCAGCAGCGGGTTTGGCGGGGTGAAGGCGTAGCTGGCGAGCACGCTGAGTTCGGGGTCGACCCGTACCAGTTCGGGCTTCGATGGCAGGCGGATTTCGAAGTCCTCCTTCTTCCGGGTGACGTGCAGGATCTCGTTGCGCACGCCGTCTTTGGTGACGATTCGAACCGGCAGCGGCACGTCGAACATCAGCACTTTGTCGGAGACCTTTTGCGTTTGTTCGACAGTAAACTTCACTTCCTTTTTACCCTCGTTCCAACGGTAGCCAATTTTGAACGCGGGTTCACCGCCGTGGTACACCCATTGGTCGAAGAAGCGGTCGAAGTCGCGGCCGGACAGCTCGCTGAACACGCGGTTTAAATCTTCGGTCACCGCCACGTTGTCGGCGTTGCGTTTCAGGTAGGTGGTCACGCAGCGCCGATAGAGATCGGGTCCGAGTTGCGAACGCAGCATGTGCAAGACCCACGAGCCTTTCGGGTAAGCGCGGTAGTCGAACTGGTCCCAAGGGTTGGTATAGCCGCGCCAGACCATCGGCTTCTCGTCCTTGTTGTTTAAGATGCTGTTGCGCTTGTTCCACATGTTGTAGCGCAGGTGGTCGGTGTCGAACGCAGCCTCTTCGTAGAGTTCGGTGTAGTAGGTGGCGAAGCCTTCGTTGAGCCAAAGGTGCGACCAGTCTTTGCAGGTGACCAGATCGCCGAACCATTGGTGCGCGATCTCGTGCGCGTCGAGTCCGCGACTGCTGCGCAGGTTCTCGGTGGCCTCGTCGAACAAGGTGCCGAGGGTGAGCGTGGTGATCGAGGTGTTCTCCATGCCGCCGGCGATGAAGTCGTGCACGCAGACGTTGTAGTACTTGTCCCAGGGATAGGGCACGCCGAGTTCGTCCTCGAAGAAGCGGAGAATTTTCGCGGTGTCGCGGAACGAGTTTTTCGCTTTGCTGATCTCGGATGGCGGGGTGATGAAGGCGAGTTCGAGATCGCGTCCGGCGGTGCTTTTGTAAGTGGACTCGATGCGCTCGAAATGGCCGGCGATCAGCGACACAAGATAGTTCACGTGCGGCTGCTTCTGCAACCAGTGGAATGAGTTGGTGCCGTCTTTGGTTTTTTCCGAAAGCAAGGTGCCGTTCGATAGCACCACCATACCTTCGGGCACGTGGCAGACGATCTCGGTGGCAAAGCGCTCGTTCGGATAATCATAGCCGGGGTACCAGAAGCGATGGCGTTCGGGCTCGCCTTGGGTCCACAGCTGCGTGTCGGTTTCGGGGTAGCCCATGTCCGGCGTGCGGAAGTAGAGGCCTTGTTCGGGCTCGCCGTGATAGGTGACGGTGACGCTGGCTTCGACGTTCGGCTTGAGCGGTTTTTCGAAGGTGATGACGAGGTGCTCTTCCTCGATATTGTACGCCGCGATCGCCGCCGAACTCTCCACCTTGTCGATGGCGAGATCGACGCTGTCGAGGCGCAGCGTTTTCAGGCTCTTGGCGATCGGTTTGAAGCGGAGTTCGGAGGTGCCGGCGATGGTTTTTTGTTCGAAGTTTGGGGTGACGTCGAGCTTGAGGTGGAGCACGTCGATTTCCCGGTCCGGCGCGTACTGGCGGATGTTGGTTTCGGCGGCGGAGGGCGCAGCGGCGGCGGCGGCTTTGGCGAGATAGCTGGCGCGCATCGCGTCGTGTTTGGCGCAGCAGGTTCGCCAAGCCTCCTCGGCCGGAACGAATAGAACAAGGAAAGGCAGGAGCAGAACGGGCAGAAGGATGCGGATCATGCCTGTGACTTAGTACGCTCGGCGAAACCAAAGCAATTTCAACATCCGTAAAACTAGAACCGAACCCAAGTTCGAACGAGCGGCAGCGAATTGAAAGCACGCGGTGTACCGCCTTGACCAGGCAGAACATTCGTGCGCACAATGTACACATGGAAGGAATCGAGTTTATTTGGGACGAGCAAAAGAACCGAGCGAACGTGCGCAAGCACAAGGTCAGTTTCGAAGAGGCTCGTTCCGTTTTTCTCGATGAGAACGCGCTACGTTTTTTTGACCCGGACCACTCCAGCGAGGAAGAACGGTTTATCATGTTGGGGATGAGTTTCTCCCTTCGCGTTCTCGTGGTGTGTCATTGTTACAGAGAAGACGATGCCGTTATTCGGATGATCTCCGCCCGAAAGGCCAACAAGCGGGAACAATTAAACTATTGGAGCTAGAAAACCATGAGAGACCATTACGATTTTGACAAAATGAAGGGGAAAAAGAACCCCTATACGAAACACCTCAAGCAGCGCGTGACGATGCGCCTAGACCGAACAACCGTCGCCTATTTCAAAGCATTGGCAGAGGAACTCGGCATGCCCTATCAAAGTCTGATCAATCATTATCTTCGCGACTGCGCGTCGAAACACAAAAAGCTTGAAATGAATTGGACGCCGTAAACCAAACGGCAGTCGCGCAGGTGGCGGGTGCTTGGGTCGGACTCTGAGTCGCGTCTCCAAGTCGCGTCTCCAAGTCGCGTCTCTTTATGGAGTGTCTGGAAGGTGGCGGATTTTAACAGTTTGCCCGGCACCTTGGCCTTGCTACACTGGGCCATGAAACCGACCCTGCTCGTGCTCACCCTTCTGATGTTCTTCCTCGGCATCCTGCCCGCCAGCGCTCAAGTACACTTCTTTTCGGACGACCAGGACGAACGGGTCGTCGCCGCGGTCGAACCCATCCAATCGCTCGGTTCTACTGACGAGGCCGGACCCAATCTGGCGCTGCGCTTCTCCGCCAAGCACCCGAACATCGACGCGGTAATCGGCTGGCAGAACCCGCACGGGATGAACCGCAACTCCTGTTTCCAACTCAACATGCTGTCGCAAAAGCAAGGCCGCCTGACCGCCGCCACCTATGACACCGACGGACGCCTGGTCACCGAGGCGCGGCAGTTCGAAGTGTTGCACGGTCCGCACCGCGAACACGTTCGCCTGCCCGACGGCACCTTTCGGTACAACCAAATCGTCGAACCCAGCGTGGTCACCGGCTTCGAACTGCACGGGTCCGCCCTGCCCCCCGGCAAGTACGAGACCGACATTTGGGCCTACGGCGAACGACGCATGAACCTGCGACTGGTCGCCGAGAACACACCCCATCCCCGCCTGCGCATCCTCGGCGTCAAACGCGTGGCCCACGGCGACGCCGATCCCGAACGCGGCCATTTTCCGTCCGACCAATCCTTCATCGCCGCCGACGATGACGAGAAGAAAGACGGCGAAGAAAAAGAAGCAGAACCCAAACCGCCGCCGCGCGACCCGGTCGCGCCGGCGAAATGGAAAGACCTGACACTCGATGAAAAGTGGGCCGCGTTCGACTCGGACGTCGCCGCGGACCGCGCCCACGAAAAAGACTGGGGCGGTTTTCTGTATCGCCAAAAAGACGATGTGTTCATGGAGCAGTTGGCGCTGCACCATGCGTCCGCGTTCGAGACCCTTGGCCTCGGCTGGAACCTGAAAGGGCTCGAATCCGACCGCTGGATCCGCACCTCTACCTGGTTCTGCAACACCTCCGGCGGTCATGGCGTCAGTATCGCTTACATGTCTTTGACCGGGACCAACACCGAGTCCGAAGTCGTAGCCTGGTTCGAACGCTACCCGGAACAACTCAACCACCACGTGACCAGCAACTTGTTCAACGAGATAAAGGAACGAGCGACGCCCGTGAAAGAGATCACCGCCCTGCCGCCGCACGACCCCAAGGTAATTTACGCGCCCTGGTTCGATCCGGATTCCACTGCGACCCGCGCCGAGTTCGAACGCGCATTGAAAGCCTTCGCCGGACGCAACCAGTTCCAACAGCCTTGCCTCGACCGCTTCTACGAACTAGTGCGCACGCCCAACGAGGACGTGCTGCGCCGCCAAAGCGCCATCCTCACCTGCTCGCATCTGTGGCGCGACAACGTCCCGTTCGAAGACCTGCGCAAAATCATCACCGATCCCGAGGAGGATCCGCGCCTGCGCGAAGCCGCCGTGCTCGGCATCTCGCGGGTCACCGCCGTGCCAAAATACGTCATCATGCACGAGGTCGCCAGCGATCCCGAGCACCCCGGCTGGATGGCCGCGATCCAATATATGAACCACTACAGCGACGGTTTCAGCTTGCAGATGTTAGAGGGGCTTGAGGGTCTGGACGACGTCAAGGCCGCCCAAAG
>Ga0114956_1004713_pt1 | contig 10316 bp, 6 predicted proteins | sample MaitaG_FD_87304 | JGI IMG/M metagenome (GOLD analysis project Ga0114956, IMG submission 87304) | Marine algal microbial communities from Maine, USA - Maine_Asex2 metaG | ecosystem: Host-associated > Algae > Red algae > Unclassified | place: Maine, USA | collected 2015-01-05 | reverse complement strand
TTATCAGATAAAATAAAAAAACGTAGATATAGCCTGTGTTACATCGAGGATTTTTTATGAAATATGATGAAAAAAGAATCCAAAATAACTATGAATAATTGTGAACATGAACTTATTTATAAATTTTAAATTGCAATCCTGCATTCTCTTCTAATCTTTGTAACAATACATTTCCAAATGCAACGGAAGGTGTTAACATCCCCGCAACCTGTGGTGTTTTATTTTTATCCAAAGCCAAACATACCGCACTTTCCGCCAACATTTTACAAGTAGAACCATAGCCTGGATCTCGATCGCCCGTCACACTTCCTTGCACCAAAGTTCCATCTGCTAATTTTCCGATGAGCAACATTTTGTAAAAACCACTTTCCCGTTTTTCCTTCGTTGGACCTTCTCCAGGTTTTGGCAAAAATCGGTTCATCGTATTTCTCATAAAAGAATCAGGTTTGGCAGACATCATCAAACCTGTTCCCATCAACAACATCATTCCTTTTGCTCGACCTGCAATTCCTGGGCCAGTCATCATCGCCTCGTCATATTGGAAATCTTTTCCATAGGGAAAATTTTGCAACGCATGACTTCGCCGAACGACACGAGTATTTATTGTTGACATAATAAAAGGTGCAATCCATGATTTTGCCTCTTTATCATATTCCACACTTTTCAAATCTTCGCCATCTTTTCCCTTTTGTTTTCCCTTCGGATTCAAACCATATGGATTAAATAAAGTGTCGTAAATTGATTTATCTTTTTCCGCTTCGACAAGTACATTGCTCAAACTAGCGTAAGTTCCACCACTCATTTCACCTTTCATCGCCTTCACTCGAAGTTTGATTTGTTGGCAATATTCGCCCGTGAGTTCTTTTGATTTTTTTTGTAAAAAATAAACTCCCATGTCTGAAGGAATCGAATCAAAACCGCAGGTGTGAACTATTCGAGTGCCATTCGCTTGTGCCGTTGCTTGATGTTGGTCAATCATTTTTCGCATCCATTGTACCTCGCCCGTGAGGTCGCAATAATCCGTATGATGTTTGACACATGCTTCGACAAGTGGCGAACCATATTGAGCATATGGGCCGACAGTTGTACAAATTACTTTCGTTCGTTGAACCATTCGTTCGAGCGTATCTATCTTTTGACTATCAGCGATGACCAATGGAATTTTTTCTGCGCCCAATTCTTTTTGAATGCTTTCTAATTTTACAGCATTTCGTCCACCCATCGCCCATTTGACAGAACCATTTTCGCCATATTTCTGCAACATATATTCAGCAACAAGTCTTCCTGTAAAACCACTTGCTCCCCAAAATATGATGTCAAATTCTCGGTTATCACTCATAATTTATTTTTATTAAAAATGTATAAAAATCGAATTTACTATTTATCAAATTAAAATTTTAATTCCGTAGGATGATTCTCCGAATCGTTTCCCATCAGGCAAAGTTCTAAGTTCTTTAACAAAAGAAGACGAACGACTTGGAAAGTCATCAAACGAGAAACGATTCGGAAAATGTCCTACGGTATTGATTTTTTTTAAGTAGAATAGGATAAAAATAGTCCTTCAAAAATTTGTCTTTAAATTCGAGTCTATTACTTATATTTGCGTTCTCAAATCAGAATTTATTTTTAATAAAATATACCATAAAAAGATGTTACAACAATTAAATAATTTACCTGCTGACGAATTACAAGAATTATACGATGCAATTCCAGTAATCACTTTATTAATTGCAGGAGCTGACGGAGAAATCGAAGGCGAAGAATTAGCACAATCAGAAAAAATTACAAGAATCAGAGGATTCTCAGGTGGCGAAATCATGCAAGAATTCTATGATAAAGTAGGGGAAGATTACCATGAACGATTGAATCGTTGGTTAAAAGTTGCACCAAAACAAACTGCTGAACGGAATGCACATCTTTCCGCTAGATTGGAAAAATTAAATCCAATTTTGGCAAAATTAACGCCTGAATTAGGCGCAGCGATGTACAAAAGTTTTACCACTTTTGCGAAGCATGTCGCTAAAGCTTCTGGTGGATTTTGGGGATTTGGAAGTATCAATAAAGAGGAAGCGGCATTGATAGATTTACCGATGCTTACTGAAATTATTTATGTTGCTGAAGAAGGAGACGAGGCTTAGTTTTAATTTTCATAAAAAAAACTGCTACTGATTTTAATAATTAGTAGCAGTTTTTTTTTGAAATAATAACTCGTAGCGGGACTGTCTAAGTCCTGTAAATTCTGTACAATAAACGAGATTTGGAAAGTCCCGATACGAATTTTACCGAAGGTTAAAGTTTTTATTGAAACATTTTTCAATGTTATCTCTACGTTTTTTATCAAATCAATAGAAAGAATTTGTTTGTAAAAACTATTGAAATTTATTCCGAAGCGGGAGCTTAGGAAGTATGTTTTTTTATCAAAACAAAAAAGAGTAAATATTTCCTCTGAAACATTTACTTTTGCGGAATAATCACAACTTTACATGGAAAATAACGAGAACCTACTAGGTGTCATTTCTACCCTTTTACGATGGCGAAAACCTATCCTAAGAATTTGTTTGATTGCAGGAATTGGTACTGCAATCATCACACTTTTCCTTCCTAATTATTATCAATCTACGACTACTTTTTATGCAGCGAGTCCTGACTTAGGGAAACCTGAGGCAGTCGGTGAAATAGAACGAGATCGAGATATTTATGGAGAGGATACCGATAATGATCGGTTGTTGACGATTGCTCAATCGAATGAAATAGTTAGTTATTTGATTGCAAAGTTTAAACTTTACGAGCACTATGATATTGATCCGAGCAATCGAAAATCAAAGGATAAAGTGCGAAAAAAATTCCGTAGTTTGTATAATGTTGAAAAAACAAAATATGAAGCAATCGAAATTTCTGTTGAAGACAAGGATAGTTTGATGGCAGCAACAATCACAAATGCAGCTCGATATAGAACCAACGAAATGGCGCAAGCATTGATCAAAGATGGTCACCAAAAGCGAATGACTTCTCTCAAATCGACGATGAGTGAAAAGCAAAAATCACTTTATATTTTAGGGGATAGTCTTTCGAGAGTTCGAAAAAAATACCAAGTTTTTAATACCGAAACACAAGGTGAACTATTGGCTCAAATGGTTGCCAAACAACGTGCTCAATTAATTGGAACGCAAGCAAAACTAGCAGTTTTTAGAACAGGAAGAGGTGCTGCTCGGGATTCTGCCACTTATCTAAAAGCTCAACTTAAAGGTTTTGAAAAAGAAGTAGAAAGTCTAGAACAAAACTTAGCACTCTTCAATAGTGGAATGTCTTTGGTCAACGAATTGGAAGATGAGCATCAAGAAGCGAGGGAACAATTGAGTATTGATCGAGAGCGATTCAAACAATTAAAAGCCATTCACGATTCTTATATTCCAACTTTAATGGTGGTCGAAAATGGAGATGTACCTGTAGTAAAGTCTCGTCCATTTCGTTCCTTAATCGTCATCAGCGCAATCATTCTAGCTTTTATTTTGAGCTTGATTGGCGTTTTGATTTTGGAAAATTACAAGGATGTGGATTGGAAAAAACTATCTGAATAATGGTGAATGGTTAATGGTGAACGGTTAATATCTCGTTCGTAATTAACCGTTAACCATTCACAATTAACCATTATAAAAAGTGTTTGCAAAACTGCTAGGTATATCGACAGAAAGTGTTTCTCAAAAATTATTTGTGATTTTTGGAGGAGTCATTTTGTTGTCTTTATTTATTGCGGCGGCGACTAACTTTTATTTTTTGGCTGGTTTGCCTTTGTTACTTTTGATTGGGTTTGTGGCGGTGGTAGATTTTAAAAAATTATTTTTTCTTGCCTTATTTTTCATTCCGTTTTCGATAGAAATGACATTGCCAGGAGGTCTCGGAACAGACTTTCCGCCAGAGCTTTTAATCATTGGATTGATGTTCATTTACCTTTTGTACTTTATCAAAAATTTAAAAAATATAGGCAAAGAGTTTTACAAACATCCGATTACGATATTTGTAATTTTGCATTTACTTTGGACATTTATTACGACGATTCACTCCTACGATTATTTAGTTTCTGTAAAATTTTTGTTGGCAAAATTCTGGTATGTTTTCGTTTTTTATTTTATGGCAGGGCAACTCATCCGAACGACTAAGGATTTTAAAAAACTATTTTGGTGTTTCTTCTTTCCTATCTTCGCTACGATATTTTATGTGATGATTCGCCATGCAGCAACTGGTTTTTCATTTAAAGAAATCAATTATTGCGTTGGGCCATTTTATCGAAATCATGTGATGTATGGTTGTATCGTTGCATTGTTTTTACCATTCATTTGGTATGTCAAAAAATGGCATCCGAAATATTCTAAGACTTGGTGGTTTTTGATTGGAGCACTTTTGATTGGTTTGGTGGCGGTACAATTATCGTACACCCGAGCAGCTTATGTTGGCATTGCGATTGCTATTGCGGCTGTGCAAATCATTCGTTTTCGACTGATGAAAGTGGCTGTTGGATTAGCGGTTGCTATTGCTTTGGGAGTCGTCGTTCATTTGATTACTGATAATTCTTATATGGATTACGCCCCTGAATTTAAAAATACGGTTACGCATAATCAGTTCGACAATTTGATTTCAGCGACTGCAAAAGGAGAAGACATTTCGACGATGGAACGAGTATATCGTTGGGTCGCAGGTTATCAAATGAGTCAAAAAGAACCTTTGACTGGTTTTGGCCCAGGGAACTTTTATGGTTTTTATAAAGGCTATACCGTTACTAGTTTTGAAACTTATGTGAGTGATAATCCTGAGCAATCAGGCATTCATAATTACTATTTGATGTTGATTGTGGAGCAAGGATTTATTGGAGCATTTTTGTTTTTGTTGATGTGTTTTTACTTTTTGATTCGAGGAGAAACAGTCTATCACAAAACTAAAGACCCAATGAAAAAACATATAGTAATGACGGTCATTTTGACCGTGATAATTATTGATTGTCTGCTCCTGATTAATGATATGATTGAAACGGATAAGATTGGGTCCTTCTTTTTTATTTGTATGGCGGTGATGACGAATGTGGATGTGGAATCCCCGACTACAACCCCCGACCCCTAAAGGGCAATGTCATTGACATAAGGATTTTTTTATAAAATGCCGAGGATTAAATCCTCTGTTCTCTTTCTAAAACAGGAGAGTAGTGGATTTAATCCACGGGCTTTTTTTCACAAATAAATATTCCTTATGTCAATGACATTGCCCTTTAGGGGGGTTAAAACATCTTCCATCCCGGTTTATCATTTCCATCCTTTTTCTTTTTTTCAATTTTCGATTTTTCTTCTTTGATTTTCTTTTCTAAAGAATTTGACTTTTTAGAGATAGTTTTTTCTGCACCAGTTTTTTTCATTAATGATTTTACTTCCTCCAAAAGTGCTTTTCCTTTCTCAGGTTTTACCATAGAAACAAAATTAGCATAACCCCAAACCGACTCTATAATGTTTGGAGAAGTTCCCCATTTTTTTCCTTCCCAACCTGTCTTTCCAATTTGATGGAGCAAGGCTCGAAATTTTCGCATAGTCTTTCGGCAAATTCCTAATTCCCGATTGACCACAATTCCAGTCACTTCTTGCCGACCTCCTTTGTGCATGATTCGTAACTTGTCGGGATGCAAATTAAAACCCTCATCAATTGCCACACTTTTTATTCGCCACAATAATTTATACAAATTTTTCACCGCTGCACCTGATGCCGAAAAAGTCAAATCATCTGCGTAGCGAGTATATTTAAAATCTAAACTTTTGGCAACTCCTGCCAATCGCTTATCCATTTTATAGCAAAGAATATTGGTCAAAATTGGGCTCGTCGGTGCGCCTTGTGGCAAGACTCTTTCTCCTTTTGCCACGAAATATTTGATGCCATCCATTTTTACCAAATCAACATCTGGCTCTGTGCAAAGTGCTGCAAAAATAGTGGCTAATTTTTCGGAGTAACCTAAATTATGAAAAACACCTTTGACTCTTCTGAAATTTACGGTTGGAAAAAAATCTTTAAAATCATGATTAATCACAACATCTTGCTTCAAATGTGGAATCGCATTCGAAACAATAGATCGTTCTTTTTTAAATCCATGTGCAGATTCGTGGGTTGGAATTTTATTTAAAATATTTTCTAAAATCCAATATTGTGCATGTCTCAACAAAGGCATTGGAGCAGAAATTAGTCGCTTGCCACCTGATTTTTTTTGCATATAAAATCTCCTGTAGTGAGATACTTTACTCACCTTTCGATTATATGCTAAAAATCGTAAATGCCCAATTTTAAGATTCATTGCCGTTGCTAATTCTTCTTCATTGGCAAATTGAGGCAACTTAAATTTATCTAATTGTGCTTTGTTTGATTCTGTAAAATGGAGTCCAATCGAAATATCTTCGCCCAAATACAAAACCTCTTTTTCCTTTCTCGATTTCCAATTAGCAGCTTTTGCTTGACGTTCTAGTTCTCGTTTTTCTCGATTAGCTTGTTGTTTTTCTCTTGATTCTAGAAGTCGTTTTTTTCGATACTCTTGGAGTAATTTTTCTGGATTACTAACTTTTTTATTTTGAGCAGTCAACACTTTCATTTCAGAACTAAGCTCTGCTCTGCGTTCCATTAACTTTTCTGGAAGAGATGGTTTCTCCGTATTTGTTTTCCAAAAACCTAATCGCTTCATCTCTGTTAAGATAAATTCTTCCCTTGAAGTGGAACGAATCAAATCGTAAAGTTCCTGTCGAGTTCGAGGTTGTTGGCTCATTTTTTATTTTTGTAAATGTATTGTTATTCACCATGTCACGGTTTGAACCTTGGCGTAGGTATTATTTTTCAAAAATTTGCAAATGTATTGTTACAATAATTAACCGTGACACGGTTTTGAGCCGTGTCACGGTGGGACGTATCATTTTTTTACTTCGTAGAAGCTCAGAATCGGATGACTCAACTCCAAGCGGTCTCAACTAGTGGTGCAGTTTTACTTCAAGGAAGTCAAACCGAAAACGCACTACTAGTTGAAAGACCGCAATGTAAAGAGGCAGCCGATGATGTATGCTAAAGTTGTGTGCATGGATGGCGAAACGCCAACCGTAAAAGCAAGTTCTTTAATGATACGACCCGTAAATAATTAAAATCAAAATGAGAATCAAAATCAAAAATTTTAAAATGGCAGTTGCTATTTCGTTTTTGATTTTTATCTCAATTTTGAATTCTAAACGAATTTATTTGATTAAGTCTGCCGGGATTTAAAATCCCTCCTCTCATTTTTTCAAAAGAGAAGAGAGGTTTTTAATCTCGGATTATTTCACTCAAATAAAATCATATAAAACTCATTTTTGATTTTTGAAAAAATAGTAACCTTTCATGTTTACTTCGTAGAAGCTCAGAATCGGATGGCTCAACTCCAAGCGGTCTCGCTACAGGGTGCAGTTTTACTTCAAGGAAGTCAAACCGAAAACGCACCCTGTAGCGAAAGACCGCAATGTAAAGAGACAGCCGATGATGTATGCCAAAGTTGTGTGCATGGATGGCGAAACGCCAACCGTAATAGCAAGCTCTTGATCGGGTTACTATCTTTTCTATTATTTTTAAATTAATCCTGTGTTTTAAGTCAAGTTAAAATTAAAATCAACACTTCCTTTCAGTCGTTTTTGATTTCAATTTTAACTTGACCACAGGATTAATTTAAAAATGTCTTTATTTGAAAATTTTGCTCTTTTGCAAAATTGTTAAATCCAATTTATCGCCTTTGACTAAACTTTAACCTCGTTGCCAAGATATGTTCGCAAGGCCCTTTGTATAATTTATTTTTTAAGAAAAAACGACATTGACATTTTGCTTCCACTAATCGTTGGTCGCTGTCGATGATTAATTCTGTTTGGATTTTTTTGTCCTGATCTTGTACTTCGCCATTCATTTTTATTTTATGTTCTGGCAAAGTTTCGATGACTGTATTTACTTTTCCTTTGGCTAATAATTCGTTCGCCACTTGTTCTCGTTCGTTGGAAAAACGCAACTGCTCAAATGGCAAAGGATCTTTGCTCAATTCTCGGATTCGATATTTCTTTTTATTCATATCGTACATCACTTTTCCAGCTTGCGTATATGCAGACAATGCACCTTGAATGACTGCTCTATCTAATTTCATTTTTCGAGAAAGATCAGCAGCCGAAGCAAACCAATCTTCTTTGAGTGATTCGAATATTTTTGTTTTTGTAAAAAGATCAACATCAGCTCGTGGTGCCATCAAATCAAAATTTCCAGCTCGTGACCAATCATTTTTTGTCCAACCTGACAAACCTAAAGTGAAATTCATATCACCCAAATCTGCAATAAAAAAAGAAGGCAAACCTGTTCCCAATAATTTGACTTTAAAACTTTTGGCAACTGGAATTAATCGTTCCAAAATCAACAATCGTCGTCGCCCCCAAATCCGAATTTCCTTTGCACTCGTTCCATGATAAATACTTCTCGCACAAACCAATTCATATCCCCAAGGTTCAAAAACGACTCGCACAGGTTCGCCCGGTTTCAAATGAAAACGAATGGAACGTGGTCCTTTTTTCTCTTTATATCTTTTGAGGATAAAACAAAAATTGTGAATATCCATCGGGTGTAAATCAAATTCCACCGCATCCAAAGTCATCGCAGAACTTACTTGCAAAAATCCTCGAACCCAACTATCGGGCAAGTCAATTTTTAATTCTTTGAATGAATCTTCATTTTGAGTATCGACTTGAAAACCAGATGGATCAACTACAAAATCGGTCGTTTTGTAATCTCTAATTTTTTGAAATTCTTTGTACAATGCATCTGAATAATCAATATTCGTTGTGCCACATTCAAACTCATTGATGTTTTTAAAAACTTCATAACTACATCCTAACCTGCCATAAGAAGATTCGTCTTGACTAAAGCATTCGAAGAATACTTCATCAGGATGAACCGTAATTACTGGATCCAAAACAAACCAAGCATCTCGATCTTTTTGATATAAATATTTAAAATACTTTTGTCGAGCATCATAAAATGGCTTCATTACTTTGCTCGAAGTTTTATGCAAATCGTTTAATTCTCGTTGTACCAATCCAATTTTTGCTTTGGTTTCTTCGTTTTGAGCAACCATTTCTTGGAGGTAATTTTCCTCTTGTTTGGCTGCCCAAATTTTGTATTCTTCTCTGTCTTTTGGTTGGTAACGAAGGTCAGAAACAACTACATCATGCAGCGCAGAAATCGCTTCTCGGAAAGGAATATTTTTCGATAAAGTACCTCTAAAAAAAGTAGGCTCCCGAAACGTGTCAGGCGCAAAAGACATGCCCGTAGAATTGGCATTGCTTTCTACTTTTGAGCTTCCGCTATATTTATAATTGAATATCATTCCTTTAATTTTATCTAGTAGCGGTGTTAGCGCTTGAAGCGCTAACACCGCTCTTGTGATCAATTCTATAAAATCGGGTAATCCTCAAATTCTATTTTTTCCAAAGGCACTTTCAAGTCTTCAAAATGAGTTTGCAAAGCTCGCATGATTTGGATACACTTTGCTTTGTCACCAATTGCCATAGTCGCAGATTGTCTTTCCAAAACTTCCGCTACGATTTTTGCCGTTCCCTCTCGCTTCATTCCTTCGTTTTTTAAGAACTCAAAAATTCGTTTTTTGGCAACTCTTGATTTATTGACACCTGACAAAACTGTGATGAAATAATGTTTTAATTTTTCAATATGTTCAGGTTTATCTGTCGCAAATCTTTCGAGGTAGTTGGTCGCAAAAAATTGTAATTCTTGCGTTGGATGCTGACTCAGTTGAAGTAAGAATTGTTCGCCATTTTCTTCTTTGAAAAAACGAGTGATTAACTCTTTTCCAAATTGTTGAACGACAGGTTTTACGCTGTCGCAAAGACTGACTAAAATCTTTGGCGACCAATATTCTTCTTTTATTTTTTCTCTAAAAAAATCAAAACTGAAATCCCGAACATCATCCCAACGAGCATCTGTAATCCGAACTGCTTCTGCTAGTTCATCTTGAATTCGGTCGATATTTTTTTCATAAATATTTTCTACCCATTGCCGAACTGCTACCATCTCATTGTCGCCCAATCGAACAATTTGTCGCATCGTCAATCTTTTTTGATCCGTATGATTTTGCAATAAGTGATTTCCTAAAACGTGCGCCGCCTTTCGTGGAGAATACAATAAATTCAAGGTTTCTCCCAAAGGAATCTTGTCCAAATGATCTTTTAAGTGAATCGTCAATAATTCTAGTACATCTTGATCTCGTCCTTCGTTTTCTTCTTTTTTCA
>Ga0114956_1004712_pt1 | contig 10316 bp, 13 predicted proteins | sample MaitaG_FD_87304 | JGI IMG/M metagenome (GOLD analysis project Ga0114956, IMG submission 87304) | Marine algal microbial communities from Maine, USA - Maine_Asex2 metaG | ecosystem: Host-associated > Algae > Red algae > Unclassified | place: Maine, USA | collected 2015-01-05 | reverse complement strand
TCCATATGGGTGTTTTTTACCAAAAGATAAAGCGCCACCTACACGTGCAGCAACTGCATCTACACTTTTTGCACTTGACTTTAAACCTTCAATAGCTTTTTCCTTTTCTTTATTAAATTCTTCTTCTGTTAATAACGGATTCATTACAGCATCTGCCATTAATTCTAAAATACGTTCAGAGTATTTAGTAAGAGAGCTTCCAAATGCGCTACTAGAACCAAAGTTTAAGTTTGCACCAAGAAAATCTATTTCTTCGTTAAATGTGTCTTTAGAAATTGAAGTTGTTCCATTTCCCATCATTGCCCCTAAAATACTGGTTACACCAGCTATATTACCCTCTACAACAGGTTGGTTATCTATTCTTAATGAATACGATACTCTTGGTAATTTGTGATTTTCTACTACTAAAACTTTAAGTCCGTTTCTAAGTTCGAATTCTCCAGGTACTTCTAATGTAATTTTTGGAGCTGGACCAGGTTGTGGTTGCACAGATCTATCTATTTGAGCTGTAGCCGAAACAGATAATAAAAATAGTGCTATTAGTGCTGTTATTTTTGTTTTCATTTGTTTTGTATATTTATTTAAGTTGCCAAATATTACTTTTATATTAAAAGTAATAAAAAGGTAATTTATATGTTTTTAGTTTTCTTCTTTTGCTTCTGGTAAATATTCTAAAACCACACGTTGATTTGGGTTTAAGTATTTTTTAGCCACTGCTTGTATGTCTTCTCTTGTAATAGATCTATAAATATTAATTTCGTTGTTAATTAAATTTACATCATCATACAACATATAATAACGTGCTAAAGAGTTAGCAATACCAGAAACGCTAGAGTTAGAGTTTACAAAATCGTTTTCGAATTGGTTTTGTAGTTTTTGGTAATCTCTTTCAGAAATTAATTGTGTTTGTACCTTAACAAGCTCTTCGTCTATTTCTACTAACAAGCTTTCTAAAGTGTTTTCACCTAAAGGTAAACCGTAAACAATGTATGTACCGTAATCTTCTTGACTTTGGTTAAAAGCACCAACTTGTAATGCCATTTTTTTATCGTCAACAAGTTTTTTGTATAATTTAGAAGTTTTACCAGAGCTTAAATAACTAGATAACATATCTAATACATAAGCATCTCTCTCTGTCATAGCAGGAGTTCTGTAGGCAGCCATAATAGCAGGAATCTGTATGTTAGAATCGTAAGCTTTAGCTTTAATTGTTTCTGTAATTGGATCTTCTTTTGGAAAGTTTCTAACAATATCTTCTCCCCTTGGAATAGGGCCAAAATAATCTTCAATCATTTTTTTAGTTGAAGCAATTTCTATGTCTCCTGCAACAACTAAAACCGCATTGTTAGGTACATAGAATTTTTTGTTAAAGGCTTGAAATTCTTCTAATGATGCAGCATCTAAATGTGCCATTTTACCAATAGTAGTTCCTTTATAAGGATGTTTTTTAAAGATATTAAGTTTAATTTTTTCGATAAACTTACCATATGGTGCGTTATCTACACGTAAACGTTTCTCTTCTTTTACAACTTCGTTTTGCGTGTCTACACCAATTTGATTAATAATTGGGTGCATTAAACGTTCAGACTCCATCCATAAACCTAATTCTAAGCTATTAGAAGGGAATACTTCATAATAATACGTTCTATCATCTGTAGTATTGGCATTGTTACTTCCGCCATTAGAGCTTACAATAGTAAACCACTCTCCACGTTCAATATTTTCTGTACCTTCAAACAATAAATGTTCGAAAAAGTGAGCCATACCTGTACGATCTGGTTGTTCGTCTTTTGCACCAACATGGTACATTACAGAAGTTGTTACTACTGGAGCAGTGTTGTCTTGATGTAAAATAACGTGCATGCCGTTACTTAAATCGTACTCTTCAAACTTAACTTCCTGCGCGTTAACTGCAAATCCAGCTAAAAGTAAAGCAGCAAATGAGAATAAACTTTTTTTCATTGTGAGATTAATTTATGTTAATTAAGGTATAAGTCTATAACTTACTAAATTTGTTACAGAATTAAAACAAAAATACCACAAGAAGTAATTAATATGTTAAAATTTAACAATGAATTATCATTTTTTGGCTGTTTTTTTACGAAATTTAGAATAACAATAAATTAAAATATAGATTATATGAAAAATTTTACACTTCCAATTAGATTTGGATTAGCCATAAGTGCAGCTTTAATAGCCTTTTTTTTATTTTTAGCTTTATTTAATTTACATACTAACCCTATATTTAGCCTTGGTAATGGATTTATTACTGGTTTTGGAATTTTTGAAGTTATAAAGTATCATAAAATACAAACAGGTAAGTCTTTTAATTACACAACCGGTTTTGTACAAGGTTTAGTTGCAGGTTTTGTTGCAACAATAATATTTACTGCTTTCTTTTTATTGTACGCTACAGAATTAAATCCAACTTTTCTATCAAATTTATTAGCAGTATTTAAAGGCGATTATAACGTTGGTATAGGTGTTGTTTGTTTTGTAGTAGCAATTATGGGTTTTTCTACTACAGTAGTGTTAACTTTAACATTCATGCAATTATTTAAAGATAGTAGAAACACACCAGATGGTAATGGTAAAAGAGATGGTGAGATTCATGTAAAGAAAGTTTAATATAGCTATTAGTAATTTATAGTTAAGTATCTAAAGCTTTTGTTTAAAAAATGTGTGTAATATGGTTAAAACGTTTGCAAATTAATTTATTAGAAGTATATTTGCATCCGCTTTCTGAGAAGAAAGTAGATTATTTTAATAACAAATTAATAAAAACGTTACGCTAATGTACGCAATTGTAGAGATAGCAGGGCATCAATTTAAAGTTGAAAAAGACCAAAAAGTTTTTGTTAACCGTTTAGCAGCAGAAGAGGGAAAGATAATGTCTTTCGATAATGTTCTTTTGATAGCAGATGGTGACAATGTTACTTTAGGCGCCCCAGCTATAGGTGGAGCACAAGTAAGTGCGAAAATCTTAAAGCACCTTCAAGGTGATAAAGTTATTGTTTTCAAAAAGAAAAGAAGAAAAGGTTACCGTGTTAAAAACGGTCACAGACAAGCCTTATCTGAAATTATTATTGAGAGCATTGTAGCTTCAGGAGCTAAGCCAGCTAAAAAAGCTGCTCCAAAAAAAGAAACTAAAAAAGCAGAACCTAAAGTAGAAGCGAAAGCTGCTGCACCAAAGGTACAAGCTAAGAAAGCAGAACCTAAAGCTAAAGTTGCTGCAAAGCCAGCTGCTAAAAAAGCAACAGGTAAAGCAGACGATTTAAAGAAAGTTGAAGGTATTGGTCCAAAAATAGCATCTACGTTAGTAGAAGCTGGAATTTCGACATTTGCTGAGTTAGCAAACACAAAATCTGATAAAATTTCTGAAATCATTGCAGGTGTTCGTGGTAACCACGTAACAGATACTTGGCCAGCACAAGCTAAATTAGCTGCTGATGGTAAATGGGATGAATTAAAAAAATGGCAAGACGAATTAGATGGTGGTAAACTAGCTTAATCGTTGCTAAATATTAACAATATAAAACCTTAAGACAATGGCTCATAAAAAAGGAGTTGGTAGTTCGAAGAATGGTAGAGAATCAGAATCAAAACGTTTAGGCGTTAAGATATTTGGTGGACAAGCTGCTATCGCTGGAAATATCATATTAAGACAAAGAGGTAACACACACCATGTTGGTGAGAATGTATACCAAGGGAAAGACCACACTTTACATGCTAGAGTAGATGGTTTAGTAAAATTTACAAAGAAAAGAAACAATAGATCTTATGTCTCTATTGAGCCTTTTGAGGCTTAGAAATTACTTTCTTTTTGATATTTAAAAACGCCTTTCTTTTGAAAGGCGCTTTTTGTTATTACTAAGTTTGAGATGCGTAATTAAAGTACATCTTATTATTTTAAAATATCCTCAATAATCTTTAAGTGATGATTTGTATGTAACACCAAAAATCGTGGTATTCTTTTAATATTAACATCGCCAAATAAAGGATGCTTAAAAAATGCATTCTTGTCTAAATCTGTAATTGTTTTAATATTAGTTTTTGCTAATTGCATTTGCAAAATTATATCTTCTTTTAAAATAATTTCTGGTGGTTTTACCTGTTTTGGTGCTTTGGCTTTTCCTCTTGGAAAAAAACCAAGTGTAAAAAACACTTTTCCTAAAAAACTAAAATTGTTTTTGTATAATTCTGGGTTAGATTCTTGAAGTGCACTAATTACATTATTAACAACCTTTAGACTATGGTCTATGTGCCAACCAATATTACTTTTAGATATCTTTAGGTTAGAAGTTTGATAATTTTCTACCTGTGCTTCCAAATTATCAAGTAAGCTATTTAACTTATTTAAACTCATAAAACTATTATTTAAAAAGGTGAAGTTAAATATTTAGATTTAAAAAAACTTTTACAAGATTAAACAATAGGTTATTATACTCTATTATTTAAAATTTTTACTAATAGTCATGAGTTCATTCCATTGTGTTGTATAACGAGGACTGCGTTGTTCTTTAATTAAAGCCCATTGTTTTTCGCGATTACCAACTGTTGCTAATTTTACTTTGTTTTTTCCAAATTTACTATTTAAAACATCTATAACTTTAGAAACACGCTTTCCTGTAATTTTATTTTCTGTATGAAATAAATTTAATTGAATTTGATCTTCAGATATTAATTGAAGCAAATTAACACCAACTTTTTTGTATCTAAAATTAGGTTTATAAATTTGTTTTAAGGCCTTTAAAGCCTCTTGTGTTAGTTTGATAGTGCTATTTGTTGGGCTGTCTAAAGTAACAACTATACTATTATTATATTTTTTATCTAACTCACTGTAGTAATTTGTAGTTAAAAAAACCTGAATTTGTTTAGCTGCACTTTTTTGCTGCCTTAATAAATCTGCAATTTCTGAAACATAATAGCTACAAGCTTCTTCTATTAAACCATAATCTGTTAGTTTATAACCAAAAGATTTTGCAGTACCAATTCCTTTTTTAGATTTTGCTAGTGTAACCATTTCTAAACAGGGTAAATTATTAAGCTCTCTCCAAAGCCGTTCACCAATAACAGTCATTTGTTTTCTAACCCACGCAACATCCATATTCGCAAAATCTAATGCTGTTTTACAACCTGTTTTCTCTATACGAATGGTATGTTTTTTGCCAACTCCCCAAATATCTTTTACTTTAGAGTTTTGGAGCAAATGTTTCCTTTTTTCTTCGGTACTTACAACATAGACATTATTATTTTCAAGATGCTTTTTTGCAAATTTATTAGCCATTTTTGAAAGCGATTTCGTCTCTGCAATACCTACACCTACAGGAATTCCTGTATTTTTATAAATAGTATCTTTAATTTTATGCGCAATAAAATCTAACTCATCATTATTGTAATGCGATAAACTTAAAAAACTTTCGTCTATACTATACTCTTCTATTACGTTAGAAAATATTTTTAAGGTATCCATTACTCTGCGAGACATATCGCTGTAAAGTGTGTAGTTAGAAGAAAAACAAACCACATTATTATCGTCAAGTAATTTTTTAATTTTAAATACTGGTTGAAACATAGGTATGTGAGCTAATGCTTTAGCTTGTTTGTTAGCAGCAATTATACAACCGTCATTATTACTTAATACTACAACAGGTCTATCTTGCAAATCTGGTCTAAATACCAATTCGCAAGACGCATAAAAACTATTACAATCTACAAGTGCAATCATTTTTACAATGCGTGTTTAATAACATAGGTAATAACTCCCCAAACATGAAATTCTGTTTCTATTTTAGTGCCAATTTTAATAATTTTAAAAGCCTCGTCTTGATTTGCAATAATAAGTTGCTTATTTTTAGGAGTAAGTGATTTATCTATAATTAGAACGTCTTTTTCATTTATACCAAAATCTGAAAACGACTCGTCTACAACTCTTACATAAAATGTAGCTGATGCATTTTTTACCAACTCGTCATTTAAATCTATTCTTGGTTCGCTATAATGTGTTGCAGGACTTGAGAATCCTGTTTGAGTAGGTTGTGCTGCTCTATAGTTTTTAGTAGACTTTTTTATGTAATATGTTTTATTTTTATCCATATTTTGTAAAATTACAAAATATGAAAGATTTAATTTATATGTAAAGCAGAAATTTTTTGTTAAAAAAAATCCCAAACATAATGTTTGGGATTTGAGAATTAATTTTTAGATTCTTCGCTTTCGCTTTAAATAATAATTAGTATCTATAATGCTCAGGCTTGTAAGGGCCTTCAACTTTCACACCAATATAATCTGCTTGGTATTCTGCTAATTCAGTAAGTTCAACACCAATTTTTTCTAAATGTAATTTTGCTACTTTTTCATCTAAATGTTTTGGTAACATATACACGTCATTATCATAATTCGCGCTATTTTTCCAAAGTTCAATTTGTGCTAAGGTTTGGTTTGTAAACGAGTTGCTCATTACAAAACTTGGATGTCCAGTTGCACAACCTAAGTTTACTAAGCGACCTTCGGCAAGTAAAATAATATCTTTACCATCAATATTATATTTATCTACTTGAGGCTTGATAGTGTCTTTAGTATGACCGTGCTTTTCGTTTAACCATCCTACTTGTATTTCGTTATCAAAATGGCCAATATTAGCAACAATTACTTTGTCTTTCATTGCTTCAAAATGCTCTGCACGTACAATGTCTTTATTTCCTGTAGTTGTAATAACGATATCACTATTTCCAACTACTGTTTCTAATTTTTTAACTTCAAAACCATCCATTGCAGCTTGTAAAGCACAAATAGGATCAATTTCTGTAACAGTAACAATACTTCCTGCTCCTTTAAAAGAGGCAGCTGTACCCTTACCAACATCACCATAACCACAAACAGTTACACGTTTTCCTGCTAACATAGTATCTGTTGCACGACGTATTGCATCTACAGCACTTTCTTTACAACCGTATTTGTTATCAAATTTAGATTTAGTTACAGAATCGTTTACATTAATAGCTGGCATTGTTAACGTACCATTTTTTACACGTTCGTAAAGTCTGTGAACTCCTGTTGTTGTTTCTTCACTTAAACCTTTAATTCCAGCAGATAATTCTGGGTAACGGTCTAAAACCATATTTGTTAAATCGCCACCATCATCCAAAATCATGTTTAATGGTTGCCTGTCTTCACCAAAGAAAAGTGTTTGTTCTATACACCAATCAAATTCTTCTTCTGTCATGTCTTTCCAGGCGTAAACAGCAGTTCCTGCTTCTGCAATTGCAGCAGCAGCTTGATCTTGTGTAGAAAAAATGTTACAAGAACTCCAAGTAACTTCTGCACCTAAAGCTTGTAAAGTTTCAATTAAAACTGCAGTTTGGATAGTCATGTGTAAACATCCTGCAATACGTGCACCTTTTAGAGGTTGTTCGTTTTTATATTCTTCACGTAAACTCATTAAACCTGGCATCTCTGCTTCGGCTAAATTAATTTCTTTTCTTCCCCAAGCCGCAAGCGACATATCTTTTACCTTATTAGGTACGTAAGCAACTGTTTTAGTACTCATATTATTTTTTCTTTGTTTTTTATAAAATGAAACACCTTTGGGTTTTAGCACTTAAAATAGTTAAATTAGCCATTAAAAGTATCAAGTCGCCTTAGGCACTGCAAAGATAATCAATAACATTTAGAATATTAAATGCCGCTTTATAAATCCATTAATGAAAACTCACAAACTACTGTTAAAATCTGGAAGATTGAAGAGTCTTTCGACGCTCTTTTTTCTGTATTAGATTTAAAACCAGAAAGTTTAACACGTGTTTTAGGAATGAAAAGCGAGTTGCATCGACGTGGTTTTTTAAGCGTTAGACACCTTTTACGAGAGTTTGGCTATACAGATCAAGATTTGTATTACGATCTTAATGGAAAACCACATTTAAAAGATGGTAAGCATATTTCTATAACACATAGTTTTACATTTTCTGGTGTTATTATTAGCGATGTTGAAGTGGGTATTGATATCGAAAAACAAAGAGAAAAAATTGGTGTAATAGCACACAAGTTTGTGGAATACGAATTTCAATATTTACGTAAAAATAATTACGATTATATTAGAAAACTAACTGTTATTTGGGGAATTAAAGAATCGCTTTACAAGTTGTTTGCAACTCCAGGCATGTTATTTATTAAACATTTTTTGGTAATACCTTTTATAATAGACGATAAAGAAACAGTTTGTTGGATAGATTATAATAATAAAAAATATAAATACAATGCTCATTTTTTAGAGTTTGAAGGATTCACTTGTGCTTATGTATTAAAATAGTATGAAGTCTATTTTAGAACACATAAAAGCTTCAGAAAAACAAAACTTAGCTGTTTTAATAGATCCAGATAAGTTCGATTTAAAAAATGCATCGCAATTTATAGATAAAGTAAGTAGTTCTATAGCTACACATATATTTATTGGAGGAAGTACCGTAAAAGCTAATGTAACCCAAGCATTAATATTAGCAATAAAACCATTAACAAAATTACCAATAGTATTATTTCCTGGAGATGTTATACAAGTTTCAAACCAAGCAGACGCCATTTTGTTTTTATCTTTAGTTTCTGGTAGAAATCCTGAGTATTTAATTGGACAACACATAAAAGCAGTTTCAAAATTGAGAGATTGTAATTTAGAAATAATTCCAACAGGTTATATTTTAGTTGAAGGCGGAAAAGTAACATCTACACAAAAAGTAACTAATACAAAACCTTTAATTAAAGTTTTAGAAATTGTAGATACAGCAAAAGCATCAGAATTGTTAGGCATGCAACTTATTTATTTAGAAGCAGGTAGTGGAGCAAAACAAGCCGTTTCATCTAAAACAATTAAAGCCGTAAAAACAGAAATTAATATTCCCTTAATAGTTGGTGGAGGAATAAGAAGTAAATTAGCAATAGATAGCGCTTTTAACGCAGGAGCTAATTTAGTAGTTATTGGTACTGCTTTTGAGGAAGATGAAAGCTTTTTTGAAGAAATAAAAAAAGAATAAATATTAGAAAGAAGAGAAATCGAGCAATCCAAAAATTCAATAATCTAAAATAATGAACATATCAATAGACCTTACATTATCACCATTACAAGACGATTACGAAACACACGTTATCGATTTTATAAAAGCACTTCGTGATTCAGAATTTACAGTTTTAGAGAATCCATTAAGTACACAAATTTATGGCGATTACGATACTTTAATGCCTTTTTTAAATAAAGAAATAAAGCGGTCGTTTGAGGCTGTAGGTATTTCAGTATTAACAATGAAAGTTGTAAAAACAGATAGAAGCGATTATGAGCCACATTTTTGATTTTTTCTTTAATCAATATTTAGAATATGAAACTATTGATATAGTTTTAGAAATAGTTGCAGTTTTTTTTGGTTTTTTATCCGTTTGGTTTTCTAAACAGAATAATATTCTTGTTTTTCCAACTGGTATAATTAGTACACTTATTTTTGTTTACCTGTTATTAAAATGGGAACTTTTAGGAGACATGATGATTAATGCCTATTATTTTGCAATGAGTATTTATGGTTGGTTTATATGGACAAAAAAAATAGATAGCACTCACGTAACACCAATATCAAGAACAACTTTAAAAGAAAAGAAAGTAAGTGTAGTAATATTTATTGCAACCTTAATACTTGTGTTTATTGTCTATAAAACATTCGATAAATGGACAAGTTGGGTAGCTTATGTAGATACTTTAACAACAGCAATTTTCTTTGTTGGCATGTGGTTAATGGCTAAGCGTAAAATAGAAAACTGGATTTTCTGGATTATTGGAGATATAATTTCTGTTCCTTTATATTTATATAAAGGCTTTACGTTTACAAGTTTTCAGTATTTTGGATTTACAATTATTGCAATATTTGGTTATTTAGCATGGAAAAAAAGTATAAACAACAAGACAGTAACTGCATAAAAATAGTATTGTTTGGACCAGAATCTACTGGAAAAACAACATTATCAAAACAGTTAGCACGTTATTATAATTCGGTTTGGGTACGTGAATACGCTCGCGAATACCTTCAAAATAAATGGAATAATGAGCGTAAAACATGTGAACCAAAAGATTTATTGCCTATTGCTGAAGGACAAATGAAACTTGAAAACGAATTAGCCAAAAAAACAGATTCAGTACTAATTTGTGATACAGATTTGTTGGAAACAAAAGTCTATTCCGAAGCTTATTACTCTGGAATTTGTGACCCTATTTTAGAAAAATATGCTATTAAAAACACCTACGATTTATACTTTTTAACGTATATTGATACGCCTTGGGAAGC
>Ga0114956_1004709_pt1 | contig 10320 bp, 9 predicted proteins | sample MaitaG_FD_87304 | JGI IMG/M metagenome (GOLD analysis project Ga0114956, IMG submission 87304) | Marine algal microbial communities from Maine, USA - Maine_Asex2 metaG | ecosystem: Host-associated > Algae > Red algae > Unclassified | place: Maine, USA | collected 2015-01-05 | reverse complement strand
ATCAGATATACATAATTGTATGGATTGGCGATCAATAACATTTGACTGGAACCGCGCAAGGGCATTTTTGGTCACTGCTGAAGAGGGATCCTTAGCGGCCGCTGCACGTGCGCTTGATATGACGCAGCCTACTTTAGGGCGTCAAGTTGCGGCACTAGAACAGGAAATCGGAGTCGAGCTTTTTTCTCGCATTGGTAGAGGTCTGGAGCTAACGCCAAACGGAATTAAGTTGGTCGAGCACGTACGCGCGATGGGAGACGCAGCGAATCGGTTTTCATTATCGGCATCAGGGCAGTCAGACATTATTGAAGGGAGTATTTGCGTCACTGCAACCGAAATATTTTCTACTTTTATACTGCCACCAATAATTCAAAAGTTACGGCAACTAGAACCTGGTATTGAAATTGAAATCGTTTCAACGAACGACGAAAGCAACTTGAATCGTAGAGAAGCTGATATCGCAATACGCAGTTTTCGACCCTCTCAGCCAGAACTGATCGTAAAAAAACTTTACGACGCAAGAGGTCATCTCTACGCTGCAACGACCTATCTCCAGAGCCTGGGTAATCCCAGGACTATCACCGAATTAAACAATGCCAACTTTATTGACTTCGAAAAGTCTGGCCGTCTGCTTTCTTTACTTAATGCCCAGGGTTTTGATTTGACCCCACACAATTTTCCCGTCATAACAAAAAACCATAATGTGCAATGGGAATTGGTTAAGCATGGTGTCGCAATTAGCGGAATGATTGAAGAAATAGCTGATAAAGAACCTCTTGTTGAACGAGTCGTCGTCCCGGGTCTTGCTCCAATAACAGTTCCACTTTGGTTAGTTACACATAACGAGCTGAGAACTAATAGACGGGTTCGAAGAGTATTCGATTTTTTGGTTTCTGAATTTGCCGACTAACAGCATCAATATAGAATGACAGCAAAGTGCTGTAACCAGCCTAATGTTGGGTGAAAATATGCAAACGGTCGGATCGAGATTACAGAAAAAAGCAGCTATACCCAGTTCAGCGTAACAGAAAGCCTCAGATCTGTGGTCTTTTCTTTGAGTGGAAAGTTAGTGGTGAACTTTACGCGAATATAAAAAGTATGAATATTGCTAACGCTACGAAAAAGAAATTGGGTTTGCCTTCGGTGCAAGAAGCTATCAAAGCATATTTAGAAGAGCTAAACACTAATCCTGGTTCAAAGTCAAAGGACATCCAATCACATAACGAAATGCGTAGAAACTGGGCTAAAAGTGTAGGATGGTAATGCGCCTAACAAGAAGCTCCAAAGGAAGAGCTCTGCTGCAAGGCGACAACACAACGTGTATCGCCTAACAGCGCATTTCACTGAGATATTATAAGTTAGAGGTACGCAAGCAATACACGTCTACTTCTACAAAAGATGTATCGCTCTGACTAATACACTCAAAACCGTTGATCCGAGCCCGTTGGTGTAGCACGACACCCGTATCTGCTCTACAGGCACCCCCTGTAGGATTGCTTCTAGACGCCAAAGAACACTGGCTTTCGCAAGAGCCACCCGCGACAACATCATCGCAACGTACTGTGCGAATCTCCAAGGCGTTGTTAATCGTCACTATTGTGGGGCCTTCTCCTGACCCACTGAAAGCGACTGTTACACCGTCGGCCACATTAGAGAACTCGAGTCCATTGTCCCCAAGGACAACACTAACGACTGTGTAAAAACCATCCATTGTTGGACGAAATTCCAGAACGCTGTTCACTGTCGCGGCATAACGAGGTGTTACAGAGTTGTCTACGACTGGCCCACTTAGCAAGTAGACGTTGTAGTTGACAGCGTTCTCGACCGGATCCCAGCGAAGAACGTTATCTTCAAGCCTGATATTCTCGGGAGGGTCGGCGGCAAAAATGCTGCCGGTATGACCAAGAGAAAATACCGCCAGCAATAGAATGATTGTGCATCGACGCAAATCACAAACATTCCCGAATTGGACTAATAATACCCGGCTCGCTTTATTCATTTTTTTTCCTGCAAGTTGGCTACACAAAGTTAATTAGTTTAGTCGCTGTCAGCCCTTCAAACATGGTAATTATGCCGTTAGCCGGCCGACTTAACCAACCGCGTACTATCGCGCATACTCAACGACACATCAATTTGAAATTTCTTCGGTTCTTTACGTTGGTTTTCTTGATCGTCTAATAAACGAATGACGAGATCTGCGGCTACTCTACCGACTTCGGCAGGATCAACTTTTACTGTGGTGATAGACGGCATGGCGTAACGAGATACTTCAAAGTTACCAAAGCCTGCAACACCGACATCATTAGGGACTTGAACACCCTGTTCTTGTAGCGCTCTGAGTAAACCGAATGCAGGTGAATCAGATACACAAAAAACGCAGTCAATATCGTCGTAATATTGCTTTAAATTCTTGCCAATGTAGTAACCATCTTTGATGGACATTGGTGGCTCGCCATAACGGATCATTCGGTGAGGTGATAAACCTGCGGCTTGCATTGCATTACGAAACCCTGTTCTTCTGGCCGCTCCACGCGTCCATTCATCATTGGTTTCACACAAAAAAGCAATGTTGCGATAACCAAGTTGAATGAGCTTTTCGGTCATTCGGTAGGAGGCTTGTTCGTTAGAAAATCCAACGGTATAGCCAATGGGTTTAGCGGGGGTTTCCCATAATTCTATAATCGGAATTTGTGCGTTTTTTAATAGCTTAACGGTTCTACTGGTATGACCATCAAACGGCAGCGCTATGGCTTCCGGCCGACGCTTAAGCATGCTCTCTACAAGCTGCTCCTCTCGAGCCATAGAGTAGTCGGTATGACCCAACAAAATTTGCATACCGGTTGTTTCAATGGTTTCCGTGAGCGCCTGAACCATCTTGGCGTAGTGAACGTTGTTTAGTGAGGGTACTAACGTTGCCACAAACCCTGAGCGCTTAGTGGACAAACTACCGGCCATTTGATCAGGCACGTAGTTCATCTCGTGAACAATTTTTAGGATTCGCTCGCGTGTACTTTCAGAAACCGACCCATCTGCTCGCATGGCACGAGAAACAGTCATTCTAGAGACGCCAGCAGCTTTAGCCACATCCTCCATGGTGACAGGGTTGGATTTACCTCGTTGACTCATTCGAGGTGCAACGTAGTGCTAAAGGCGACGGAATTGCTTAAGCCAGGCAATCCCAGTTTCAACTGATTCGCCGCGCGGCTTATACTCCGCGCCAATGTATCCGCTATACCCATTTTTCTGTAGGACGTCTAGTACGAAGGGGTAGTTTACTTCACCTTCATCCGGCTCACCACGATCATGTACCGCAGAAATCTGTATATGCCCAATATAGTTCATGTATTGGTGTAGAAGTGTGACTAAATCGCCCTGCACGATCTGCGTGTGAAAGCAATCGAACATGAGCTTTAGGTTATCCATCGCAACGGCATCGATAATGGATATGGCTTGCTCCACCGTACTAAAGTGATAATTGGCAACAGCGCGAGGGTTGAGCGGCTCTATCAGAACCGTTATACCGAACTGCGCCGCCTGCTTGCAGGCATAACGAAGATTATCTTGGTACACCGCGTCTGAAGTATGAACGCCTGCTCCAGCCACAACATTGACGTTGGATGCGCCAATGGCGGATGCGTAGGTTATCGCTTGATCGATATAATCGCGTGCCTGCACCTGTTTACCGGGTAACGCGGCCATTCCAAAATACCCTTCATCAGGCGGCCCTAAAACAGTGTTAATGCCAATCATGGGAAGCTTAGTGGACTTGAGTACTGACGCTATTTCATTGGCATCATACTCATAAGGAAAATGGCATTCCACAGCATCGAATCCAGCGTTTGCAGCTGCAACGATCCTATCAGGCAACGAAAGATGTTCCCATAGGAAACCAATATTGGCTGAATACTTAAGGCTCATAACGTCGTTACCATTGTGCTACATCTGTTCGCCTACCGGATAAAACGAATGTAGTTTGGCGCTGGTATGTCATAGACATCCCCAGTCGCGGTGACTAGTCCAGTTTCTACGTCACGATGAAATAAATTAATGGTAGATGAGTCTTGATTAGAAATAATCACGGCTTTTCCACAAGGTGTGATAGCGAAGTGTCTAGGGAACTTCCCACCGGTTGGAACTAAAGCGATACGCTCTAGTTGGCCATCGGCTAATACTTTAAAGACAGCCAAAGTGTTATCACCCCGGTTGGACACGTATAAAAAACGTGCATCTGGTGATAGCTTTATCTCAGACACGTAGGATGTTTGCTCACGGTTCTCTAATGTCGATTCATATTGAATGGGAATTAAACGCGCCTTACTGACCCCAGGTTCTGATGCATCGAGCTTTGCCACACAGACGGTGTTGAATAACTCATTCGATACATAGCAAAGATCCATGGTCGGATGCATCACCATATGTCTTGGGCCAGAACCTGCTTCAAACTCGATATGCGTATCGGGCTCAAGCATTTTCTTTGATGGATCGTAGCGGTATTGAAAAATAGCGTTCTCACCAAGGTCTGGAATAAAGACCCAGTCTTTCCAGAAGTGCGCGCAATGTGCATGCGGTCCAACTTGGCGGTTAGTCCAATGATCTTCTCGTTGTTGAACCTGTCGCCATTGCCCCTCTTTTCTATAGAGTTGTTTAAAGCTTTGAATAACATCACCAAGCTGACCATTTTTCGCAACGTTAACAACATCGATAATGGCATCCCAATAGTTAATAACAATAGCCACATCCTTTTGCGGCGACAATGCCAAATAGCAGGTGGACTTACCCGATGCGGTAAAAGTATCTACCAGCTTTAGTGAACCGTCATCGCTAACATTAAACTGTAATACTTCCCCATTGTTCTGTATTGTTTCCACAATGGCGTACATCATTTTTTCATTGCTGTGTGGGATCAATACAGCAGGGTTAAGAGCTTCTACTACTTCACGCTCAATAAGCTTGCCTGCTTTTGTCATCGTTAAACCATAGATACCTTTGCCCGAGGTTGGAGCATAAGGCTGATGCGCAAGAGCATCCAAGTCGGTGTAGGTGCCGACAATGAGTGTGTAGTCTTTTTCAAGCTCTATTGTTTTTGTTGTCACAGAATTTCTCCAATATATGTGTGTAGCTGAACCAGCTTCTAACCGCGGCCAACAAAAGGCATGTCATTAGCCATTACCGTCATGTTTAAAACATTCGCCTCTTTTGGTAGATTAACCATGTACAAAATGGCATCACATACTGGCTTTACTGGAATGGTAGGCTCGGCGAGCGTTGAGCCATTTGGCTGCAATACACCCTGTGCCATCTGATCACCCATTTTTGAAGTCACGTTACCAAGATCTATCTGGCTACAGCTGATACCAAACTGCCGCCCATCAAGCGACAGCGATTTTGTTAAACCTGAAATCGCATGTTTCGTGCAAGTGTACGGTGCGGAAAACGGTCGCGGCGTCGTTGCAGAGATAGACCCGTTATTGATAATGCGGCCACCACTAGCTTGCTTACGCATTTGCCCAAAGGCTGCTTGTGCGCACATGAAAGCACCAGAAAGATTGATAGCCACCACTTGGTTCCAAATGTCGATTGACAGCTCATCAATAGGAACCGCTGGAGCTGCAATTCCTGCGTTGTTGAATAGCATGTCTACCTGTCCAAACTTCGCGACTGTGTCGCTAAATAACTTCGATACATCAGCTGCATCACTAACATCACAAGCAACAGCCAGACCGTCAGTCTTCATCGATGCAACCGTTTCATCAAGACTTTCTTGCGTTCTACCAGCGACCACAACATGCCAATCTGTTTCACTTAGTGCGAGCGCAACTGCTCGCCCTATTCCACCACCACCACCGGTTATAACCGCAACACGTTTCATACTGTATTCTCTTTTTATTTTTTATATCTTCTATGAACTAACTCAGTTCGACTTAACCCTTTACCGCACCAGCCGTCATTCCAGTAATGATCTGACGAGACGCAAACAAAGTGAAGATGATAGGTGGAATGGCCAGCAACATACCGGTGGCCATAATCACACCCCACTCAATATTAAATTCAGACATATTATTAACAATGAGTATGGGAACGGTTTTAGTGTCACGATCGGATAAAGCCGACGCCAGCAAATACTCATTCCAAGCTATGCGGAAAGTAAAAATAGCGGCAGCCGCTAGCCCAGGTTTGATTAATGGTAGAACCACTTTAAAGAAAACCTGGAACGGCCCAGCACCGTCCATGCGTGCAGCTTCTTCTAGTTGTCTCGGAACTTGAACGATGAAGCTTTGCAGTATCCAGATAACAAAAGGTAAGTTCATTGCTACGTAAATTAAAATGATGCCTGAATGTGTTCCAGCCAAACATACATCGCCTCGCCCACCAAATTCTTCACGAATCCATGAGCCCAACCACGAGGCTTTGGAAATACAGAATTCGTTATTCCACAAACCAAAAACAGGGACGAGCAATACCGCTGGTGGCACCATGCGCACCATTAACGTCGAACCCGAAACAGTGTCACGCCCCATAAAGCGGAACCGTACCAATGCATAAGCCGCCATACAGCCAATGATGAGCGTCAGTACGGTTGACACCAATGCGATAATTAATGAATTGACAAAAGCACCACCGAACTTCAAAGCACAAAAATCTAAGTGCTCCAGTTCATAGGGCAAAACATCGCATAATGCGGTTTCATAGTTTTGAATAGTGGGTAAAAAGAGCAGACCAGATGTGCCAGAAATAATATCAACATCAAGTTTGAATGAACTGGTGAACATCAGCACGATCGGGCCAACAGCCATGATAACTAACATGACTATGACAGCATAGAACGCTGGATGCTGCGACTGCGAATGGTCAGTTTGGGCGCTCATTACATATCTTCCTCTATCGCCCGAATTGCACGCGCTGCACGGTACTCTTGAATTTTGTTATAGGCCAGCATGGTTATAGTCAGCGTCATCAACATCAATAGAAGGTAACCAGACATCGCTGCGGCTACTCCAAGTTCTCTGAATTCAGTCGCAGTGCGCGATATGCGCAGCGCCAATATTTCGGTGGATAATCCCGGACCACCTTCTGTCATGACCAAGATAACTTCCAGTACTTTGAAGGCATCGATCAAACGAAGCAGTCCAGTTACAATTAAAACCGGCATCATTAAAGGCAGTTTAATGTGTATTATTTGCTGCCACCCTGTTGCACCATCAATACGAGCGGCCTCAAGCGCGGAACGTGGCAACGATTGCAAAGCAGCCAGAGATAAGATGAATATAAAAGGTGTCCATTGCCAAATGTCTGCAATGATGATTGATAAAAGTGCGTGTTGACCAAGCCAATCTACGGACTCTAGCCCTAGAGACTTTAGTGTGTTGTTGAATATGCCAACGCTGGGGTGATACATGTAGCGCCAGATAAGACCGACCACCACAGGTGCAATCATCATTGGCAGAATAAACAAGGTTCGAAGAATGGACATGCCACGCAATTTTCTGTCTAGCAACAAAGCCAGCCCTACTCCAATCACCATCTCTACACTGACAACGGATACCGCAAACTTCAACGTGACTCCAACACTTTCTCGAAAATTAGGATCGTTCCACAGAGTGACGTAATTGGCCAACCCGACAAAGGTCGACTCACCCAATGCCTGACTAGGATCCCAATCCCTAAAGCTGCCGTACACCATGTACCCCAATGGGTATAACAGTGCCAATGCCATGATCACCACCGCGGGTGCCAAAAACAGGTAAGGCGTTAATCGATTGAAATTCGCTGTGCTCATAGCATGAAATAGGGCTTATCAGAAATAGGGTAAATACAAATTAACGATGTAAAGTGATAATGTGAGCGGCATGACTACCGGCAACAATAAGCCGGTAGTCAGCTTTCAACTAACTGCTTCTAGAAGTTACAGCCAACTACTTCCAGGTGTAATACCCAGCTTCATCCATTACCGCTTTAGTACGCTCAGCAACGCCATCTAACGCTTCTTGAATATCTAAGTCTTCCGTTAATACCTTAGATAAAGTGGTACCTAGATCTGCGTTGATCTTTCCCCAAACAGGAATGATTGGACGCCAGTCTGGGTCGGCATGTTGCAGAGCTTCACCAAAGGTTTTCATGTGTGGAAATTTGGCGTTTACGTCTGCATCTTCATGTGTAGAAAAGCGCGACGGATTTCCACCGGCCATGGCTACAAGCTTGTCGCCTTTCTTTGATGTGAGCCACTGCATTAATAAAAAAGCCGCATCTTTGTTTTCAGCATTCTTTGGGATACCAATACCGAAACCACCCGTCTGACTACCACGACGAGTTCCCATTGGGTGCATAGCCCAACCCACTTTTCCGACAACTTTGGATTTCTTTGGATCATCAATTTGTCCTGCGACAACGGTCGTATCTAGGAACATGGCTGTATCACCCGCTAGAAATGAACCTAGAGCTTCACCAAAACCAAAACTTGAAGCGCCTTCTGGCCCACAATCAACGATCGTTTTTAATGCATTAGCCGCTTGTACACCAGCAGCGTTATTGACTATCGGGTTCCAACTATCATCAAAAATACGACCTCCTAATGGAGCTAAGTGCAATAGAAACGCATGGGCTGCGTGGTGACCCGATGCAGCTCTTGAACTCAATCCACCCATTCCAGGTTCAAGCTCCGGAATCTTGCACGCAATATCAAGCATTTCGTCATAGGTTTCTGGTACTTTCAAACCGTGCTTTTCGAAAATGTCTTTTCGATAGCCTAGTACTGATGTTTCAGATCCATAGGGTATGCCATATAAAGAACCCGTTTTACCTTGTAGATAACCCTTATTACCACCGGCAAATCCGATGTTATAAACGTAACCATCGATAAGGTCGTCAGCATCGTAACTAGGGTCTGATAACTTAGGGTTCATGAAATAGCGAGCTAAGTTCTCTAGTTGATCTGCATAAACATAATCTGCTTTAGAGAAAACAACGTACGCAACCAGATCATAATCACCTTCGTCCTGACCCAGTTCAAGCGTTTGTCTTTCACGCATTTTCAAATACGGAAGCTGATCAACTTCTACTTCAATGCCTGTCTCTTTCGTAAATTCAGGCAGTATTTTCATAACCGCATCATAGTGCGGATGTGCAGGGAAGTTGACGACCAAGGTTGAACCAGCGTAATCATCATACGGACCAGCAAAAGCTTGTCCTGCTGTGAGTACGGATGCTGCTGCAACCGATGCCGCTGCCACCCATCGCAGTGACTTTACAAATTTAATCATGTGCTCCTCCAGTTTAAACAACTCAATATTGATACTACTAATGAAAATATGAGAAACGGCTAACCAATCGATTGTCCATCACTCATGTCAAAAAAATGTAACTCTGCAAGATCAACCTTAAATTTGAGCTTTTCACCTAGCTTTACCGGTGTATCAGATTTGAGTTCGACCATGACTTTTTCGCCCCCACAATCGCCAATGAGAACCGATTGGGCACCCACGTATTCAGACACGACGACATCGACTTCAATTGCACTCTCTACAGGTGCAGCGGGATCATATAAAAGGTCAGAAGGACGAATGCCTAAGTCTAAGGTTGACGACTTCGCTTTATTCAACCGCTGCATCGTTGGTTCATCACACCGTATCTTAAAGTTTTGCCCTGTCAGATAGGTACCATCGCCTTCTTGTTCAATGCTCGCTTGGAGGAAATTCATTGGTGGCGTGCCTAAAAATCCTGCAACAAATTTGTTTATTGGTTTTTTAAACAACGCCTCAGGTGTTCCCTGCTGTTGTATTTTTCCAGCGTGCATAACCACGATGCGATCAGCCAGTGTCATTGCTTCAATTTGATCGTGAGTTACGTAAATCATATTCTTATGCACGCGTTGACGCAACGTTGCAAGCTCTGCACGCATTTGTGTGCGTAGCTTTGCATCAAGGTTCGATAGGGGTTCATCAAATAAGAAAGTTGAACTATCGCGAGTTAGTGCGCGGCCCATTGCAACGCGTTGGCGCTGGCCACCTGAAAGCTCAGCAGGTTTTCTGTGAAGATAATCTGTTAGACCAAGCATTTCAGCTACATCACCAATTTTTTGGTCTATTTCTTTTTTAGGGCGTTTCTGAAGGCGCAGTGCAAATGACATGTTCTTAGCCACATTCATGTGTGGGTATAGCGCGTAGTCCTGGAAAACCATTGCTAAGTCGCGTTCTTTTGGTTCCAGGCGACTAACAGCTCGCCCATCAATATAAATCTCGCCCTCTGACACCGACTCAAGCCCAGCGATCATGCGCAGCGTAGTAGACTTTCCACACCCGGATGGACCGACAAGCACAGTGAATT
>Ga0114956_1004705_pt1 | contig 10327 bp, 9 predicted proteins | sample MaitaG_FD_87304 | JGI IMG/M metagenome (GOLD analysis project Ga0114956, IMG submission 87304) | Marine algal microbial communities from Maine, USA - Maine_Asex2 metaG | ecosystem: Host-associated > Algae > Red algae > Unclassified | place: Maine, USA | collected 2015-01-05 | reverse complement strand
TACGGTAAGATGTTTTTTTATCCAACTCATCGCTCTACTCAGTTGAGATCTAGAGGTTCCTACAGAGATTCCTAGTGTGTTTGCAATTTCCTTGTGTGAGTACTCATCGATCACTGACATCACAAATACTGTTCGATATCCTTCTGGCATTCTCTGGAGATATTTGAGCATGTCTTCTCGTGAAAACTGATTAAGTATCTTGTCTTCACTCTCTATCCCTGTGTATGATTCTTTATCTAACGGTACAAAGAGATTCAGTTTGCGTTGACTCCTTAAATACTTGATACATTGATTGACAGTTACTCTTGCTATCCATGGCTTAAATGGTCCTTTATTACTATCAAAAGACCCAAGTGAAGTGAAGATCGCTGCAAAGACTTCTTGTAAGACATCTCTTCTATTTTCTTCATCATAGACGTAACTCTTGATGATGGTATAGAGATAGGGAGCACAAGACTCGTAGCAGTGCTGAAGAGCCTTCTGCTCCCTATTTAGACAAGATTGTATTTGTTTGTTTGTCAACATTAACTTTCTATCTCTATGTCTTTCTTATTCGCAGCCCTCTAGAAGAGTTTCTATATCTTCTGATACATTGATTGTAAATACTTCACCATTGCTAATATAAGTTACTGTCATAGGGTAATTTCCAGTGTACGAACCAAGGTTAGGAAATTCTTCTAAAAACTGTTCGTCATATTCATCTTGATTATTAAATGTTAGAACTGTATTGTCATCAGTATTAGTAAATGAAATCGGGAAGTCAATTTCGTAGCATGGCACTGCACCATCTTCACTATATGTTCCAACCCAGATGTCAAAGAGATCTCTTTGGATAGGCCCGTTATTACCTCCATCGTCCCATCCTTCACATTCGTTGAGAAGTATTTGAAACTCTTCAGTACTATTTGCAACAACTGGATTACCATCAAGGTCAACTAAAGTTATTGGATATGAAAAGTCTACGATTATTCCTATTAGGATTAAGTCAGTAAATTCTTCTGGATCTGATACTGTGATAACCTCTCCTGTATCTGTAACTACATCAAATGGAAATGTGAAAAGGAAACAACCGATAGATTCAAATTCTTCCTCCCAGTCTACACCTTCGTCACCATAGAACCCATTACACTCTATCAAGGCTTCAAAGATTTCATCATTGTTGTTTACAGTGATTACTTCGTCATCTTCATGTGTCATGTCAAATGGGAATACAAAGAAATAGATCTCTTCAGAAAGTGCATCAATCAGTTCTTCTTCAGACTCTACTGTTGTAATTTCGTTTTCAAGATTGATGAGTTGGATTGGATAATTCAAAGTATAGCATGAGTTTTCATACGTAATATCATATGCTGGAAACTCACCGTCTTCCCATCCACCACTCGGTACACATAATGCAAACAGATTGCCGAGTTCCTCACCATTATTAATCGTAGACTCTACATCATCTACGCTTACATTCAGAGGATAAGAGAAGTCAACAAAAATAAATTCTTCTTCCGTGAGTAATTCAAAATCTTCGTTGCTTTCAAATGTTGAGACACTACCATCTTCAGTAACTAAACCAAATGGATAGAATATCGTAATGCACTCTAATAGGATTCCTGATCCATCACCACTAGCTCTAGTGATCAATGGGTTGCTTTCACTGTATTCAACTAATTCTGGTACTTCTAAATCTGAATTAAAAACAGAATTTTCTTTTTCACATGCAGTGAAGAGAATTAAGAGGAGTGCTAAGGGTAATAACTTTTTTAGTAAATTCATCTTGATAATTTTAAATAGGGTGTTTGTAATTTGGTTAATTGCTTTTCAGATCCTTATCTGAAAAAATTATTATCCGAACGTTCGATACTCTATTATTAGGAATACAAGTCCAAAACGTTGCACGCTATTGAAAATAAATAAATAAAAAACGAAATTAGTATAGATTTGACTATTACTTTGCTATGATAATATACTGAAAGTCAAGCGTAGAGTCATCGATAGTAATATCTGAGAATCCTGCAGCATATAACTCTTCCTCTATGATATGTGGGAGAACACGTTCATTATATGGCGGAGCATCTATTGGCAGTCTCCGGACCTTAAAATCAACAATCACAACCTTACCATTTGTTTTGAGCTTAGATCTGAGTTGAGACAGATACTCAACTCTATCTTGGAGATATGGGATTACATTTACAAAGAGTGCAATATCTGCCTCATTAGTTTTAAGTTTTGGATCATCTGGCTCACCAAGTCTCACTTCAATCTTGCTCCGCATCTCGGCATTGAGTGTTCCAGCAAATGCTTCCATCAGAGCGATCATATTTTGATCAATCTCAATTGCAATTACTTTATTCGTCTTTCGCATGAGTTGAAAAGAAAAGTAACCAGTACCAGCACCAATATCTGCTACCACCTTATCTTGGAGATTCCCTAGTTTAGAGATGATAAGATGTGGTTTTTGCCAAGAGGTTCTATCTTCTAAGTTAGTTGGTTCTATTTCTTGATTACTAGCATCATCTGTTTCTTCTAATACTGGATTTTCTTGTTGCACTTGAGGAGTACCCTTGTCATGACAACTGATCAAGAAAATAAATATTAGAGCGATGAAAAAGAAGTAACTAGATTTCACGTAAGTATTGTTCTAGGTTAAAATTACAATTTTAACTTACTTCTCATGTGATTAAAGTCAGATTTCATATCAATAGTATGAATTTATCGACAGATTTAGGATTAACCGTTAAGGTATATCTCCTTCATTACCTTTTCAAGTTTGGATCTCACAGTACTTCCTTTGACCGAGTAGCCGTTGACGATAATGCAGAATGACTTCCGTTTTCCACTCTTTGTTTTTACTAAGCCAGTGTAGCTTTGGACAGAGGTCATACTCCCTGATTTTAGCCAGATGCTTCCTGCTGCTGCTGACTGTTTGAAGAGTCCTCTCACAGTACCAGAGACTCCACCAGTTGGAAGGAGTTTAGCAGTTTCGTCAAAGCCATTTTTGATTGTATACTTGCGTAAAAAATCCGACATCATATAACTACAGACATTATTTCGAGCAGAGAGCCCACTTCCATCTTGCATGATGAGACAAGAATGACCAACCTTGAGTTTTTTAAGATATCGCTTGATTCCTGAGATTCCTAATTGGCCTGAGCCGCTCTTTCTGATTTTAATCCCAACTGACTTGAGGAGTGATTCGCAATACAGATTATTACTTTCTAAATTCGCTCTTTTTACTATATCTATCAAGGGAGGGGAGTTCATTGTAAAGATTAAAGTCTTATCCAATATTCCTTTATTTGGTGTAAAGACCACATCATAGTCCTCACATTGAACACCTTTGAGTACCAGTTTTTTGTGAATTTGAGAAGCTAGGAACATTGGTGGTTCTGGAATCGATCCTTTAATAGAGAAAGTCCCCTCACCAGCTGGTATTGTTCCTACGATTCGCTTAGAGTAGTTGTATGGTCCACCAAAGATATAAGCTTGGTCACCTGTATGCGAACTATCAACTGCGACTTCATTGCTAAATTCTATTCCAGGCACTGATGGATAGTGACTTTTAATTCTAGGTCGCCTACCAATAGCCCCACGATTTGCAAAATAAATTGTATAAACATTTTCGTTAATGTTAATTCCCCAAGCTCCACTTGCGTAGTAATTGCCAAGGTCATTCCATTGCCACGTTGGTGCTATAGGAAAACTATTATAGATAGATTCGTCTGCAATAATATCTCCATCGATACAAGTAATACCTGCAGCGATGATCTCATCACTAATTTTATCCAAAACTCCTTCATAGCTAGGATAGCCATCAAACTTTGATGAACCCAAAGTGGGGTCACCTGAGCCAATGATGTGAATGTCGCCCTTAAGAGTACCATCGTCCTCAATCGTTCCTTTATATGCTAGAGTCGTTTTGAATGTGTAGTCACTTCCTAAGATGTCAAGTGCTACTAGAGTGGTGATGACCTTAAGTGATGATGCAGGAATTGCCATTGTATAAGGATTTATTGCAGCATCTAGTGTCCCATCATCAATGTCCAATACTGTGAGTGTAATGTTACTGTGTTTGAGCTCATTGCTCGATAGTATCCTTTCGATGTTTGCTTGCATTTTTGGATTCTGTGCATTGATGCTTGTAAGCAAATGCATGATCAAAAAACAAACAGTAAAACTCTTATAATTATACAAACTCTGTATCATATCCTATATGAAATAATGCGTCACCTTGATTTACCACCGAATCATTGTTGTGACCGATGATGTGTCCATCTTTATTAGCGATTACTTTGACTGATTTATTGCCGAAGGGGTCCTTAAGATATCCAATACTTTCTCCTTTGAGTACTGATTGTCCTGATGATTTAGTCCACAAAAATAATCCAGAGAAGGATGCTCTCACCCAAGTGGTCCTTTTTATAAAAATACTTTTCTCTTTTTCAATGTCCTCCTTGAACTCAACCATTTCGAAGTGATGCAGTATTCTTCTGATCCCTGTAATAGCACATGAAATGGCAAATCCATTGAGTCTTATAGATTCTCCTGCCTCATAGACGATGACTGGAATGTTTCTGTCCTTACAGATCTTTCTGAATGATCGAGCTATTGTTCCTTTAGAGATGACATACTTAGAGCCAAAGACTTTAGCTAGTTCAAAAGACTTATCAACACCTTTAGAGAATCTTACTTGAGGATAATTGTACCTTGATGCACCACCTGTATGGAGGTCGATTGCGTACTGTACATGTGGCATTATTTTTCTTGTAAGTGTACTTGCAATCCTTGATGCTAGCGACCCTTTTGATGATCCAGGAAAACTCCTATTAACATCTTTCCCATCAGGTACCTCTCTACTGAAGTTGATAAATCCAAAAACATTGAGTAATGGGATAGCAATGATGGTGCCTTTCTTGATTTGCTCAAAGGTGCCATTCTCAACCATTCGTCTTAGAGTTTCTATGCCATTGATTTCGTCACCATGTACGCCACCTTGTAAGAGGATGACTGGTCCTTCTTCTTTGCCTCGGTACACATGACAAAGAATGGAAATCTGAGTATCTGATGGGAGTCTACCCACGAGGAGTTTGACTTGCTTATACTCACCTGGCAAGATGTCATTGCCATCAACAGTAAGGTTGTTCTCTACTGTCATAGTTGTTTAGACTGACCTTTCGATGTATTCGATGATCTTACTTGCAATATCTACGTTAGTTGTTTTTTCTATACCTTCGAGCCCTGGTGATGCATTTACTTCGAGTATCATAGGTCCTCGCTTACTCCTCAGCATATCTACTCCTGCCACTTTGAGTCCAAGTATCTTTACTGCTTTGAGAGCTACTTCTTTTTCTTCTGCTGTTGGTTTGATTGCTTCCGCAAATCCACCACGATGAAGATTTGATCTAAACTCACCAGCCTTCGCTTGACGCTTCATAGATGCAACTACTTCACCATCGACTACAAAGAGTCTATAGTCTGCACCATTGGCTTCTTCTATAAATTCTTGGACGAGTACCTTTTGCTTAGTCTTGTTGAATGTCTCTAACAGAGAGACAGCTTGACTCCGCGATTCGGCCTTAAGGACACCGACACCATGGGTACCACTGATCAATTTGATGATGACAGGGTAATTACCTAGAGTGTCGATAAGTTCTTCATACATGTGTCCATTATGTAAGATGAGAGTATGTGGTACTAGGAGGTCATTCTTCACCAACAATTGTAAACAACTCAATTTGTCACGACTATTAGAGAGAGCTTGCGAACTGAGCACTGAGAAGATATCCATGACTTCTAATTGTCTCAAGAGACCAACACCTAGCTTCGTAAATGATTCTCCTATTCTTGGAATCACGGCATCAGCGTCACAAAGTGATTCACCAAAGTATTCGACATCAGGTGTTCCGTTGCGGATTACAAAATCGCAGTTAGAGTAATCGATTACTCTGACAAAATGGTTGCGAATCCTCGCTGCCTTTATCATACTTTGTGTACTGTACAAGGCTGCATTTCTTGAAAGGATCGTAATATTCAATGCTTAATTTTTATTCAGGTTATTCCTATCTAATCTAAAGTTGTGACGGAGATTATCAAAAATAGTCAATCTTATTAAACAATATTTTGATTTTAGAGTGAAATCATAATTACCTACCGTAGAGTCTTTGACTTGGCTTTCTGTTTTTTATTCAGTTTTACCTACATTTACAACTCACCAACCCCATCTAATCATCAGCACAATTGTAGAAAATAAGAAGACAGTTCAGTCTTGGGCAATGTTTGATTGGGCCAATAGTGTCTATGCGTTGGTGATTAGTACCGCAGTATTCCCTCCATATTTTGCAGAAGTAACAGATACTAATCTTCAGATCTTCGGGATGAATGTGACCAATACTGCATTGTATTCATTTATCGTCTCTGCAGCCTACTTGATTATGGCAGTGATGATGCCACTCTTGTCAGGGATCGCTGACTATGGTGATAAGAAAAACTTGTTCTTGAAGATCTTTACCATTCTGGGAGGGATATCATGTATCTCAATGTTTTTCTTTATCGACACAAGTACAGTGATGATTGGATCAATAGGCTTCCTCTTGGCTACCATAGGATTTGGTGGTGGGATTGTATTCTACAATGCTTACTTGCCTCAGATTACGACCCCAGATCGTTATGATGTGGTCAGTGCTAAAGGTTTTGCCTATGGTTATATTGGTTCGGTAATTTGTCTGATTGGTATCCTTGTCATCGTGCTGAAGCCAGAGCTCTTTGGTATTGTGGATTCGACATTGCCAGTGAGACTTGGATTTGTGATAGTAGGTGTTTGGTGGATTGGATTTGGACTCTTCAGTATTAAGAGATTGCCGTCTGACACTCCAGGTAAAATTCCAAAAGGCATGATGAAAAAAGGGCTTGGTGAATTGAAAGATGCCTTCAATTATGTCAAGTCTAGTGCCAATACAAAGAAATTTCTCACAGGCTACTTCTTCTATATCGCAGGTGTCAATACAGTCATCTATCTAGCAACAGTCTTTGGTAGTGTTGAGCTTAAGCTTGAGACAAAGGAGCTCATCTACACAGTCTTGATTATTCAACTTGTTGCTATTGGAGGCGCTTACTTGTTTGCTTATGTCTCTAAGCTAAAGGGTAATCGGTTTGGTTTGGTAGCTATGATTTTCATTTGGATTGCGATTTGTATTTGTGCATACTTCACGACTGGCAAGTTCTACTTTTATGTAGTAGCAGGCTTTGTTGGACTTGTAGTAGGAGGGATACAATCTCTCAGTCGCTCCTCGTATACCAAGCTTCTCTCAGATGATGTCGATGAGGTCACAAGCTACTTCTCATTCTATGACATGCTGACTAAGTTGGCGGTTGTAGCTGGAACCCTTGCCTTCGGTATCGTTGATAATATCACAGGTAATCTCAGGTACTCAGTCTTGACCATTGCACTCTTCTTTATCGTCTCTCTCTTCTTTATCAGGAAGGTTGGATTTGGTGAGAGTAAGGTAGAGCCACAGTTGGAGATGGGGTAGAGGGTTAGCATTCCTATATCTGATAAATTAAATCCTATGACAGAGAAAATCAAAAGAGAAATTTGTTGGGGTATCATAGGAGTTGGAGATGTTTGCGAAGTGAAAAGCGGACCTGCATTCATGGAAGTGGCTAACTCAAGTGTTATGGCTGTAATGAGAAGAATGACAGAGAAAGCTAAGGACTTTGCGAATCGGCACGATGTCGGAAAATGGTATGACAATGCTGAGGACTTACTCAACGACCCTGAGATCAATGCGATTTATATCGCAACGCCACCAAGTACTCATGCTGAGTATACACTTAAGGCCGCTGCTGTCTTCAAACCAGTTTACGTTGAAAAGCCAATGGCTCGTTCTCATCAAGAATGCGTCTCAATGATAGCCGCCTGTGAGAAAGCAAATGTGCCTCTCTTTGTCGCATATTAAAGAAGGACATTACCGAATATTCTCAAGGTAAAAGAGTTACTTGACAGTGGTCATATGCTTCAATACCAGGAATACCATTAGCACTTGATGCTATGCCCCTAATATGATGCGAAATGTAAGTAATAAGTTATTGAATAACAATTTTTTCATAGTCAGTGATATATTGTTTGGAGTCGAATACTTTCACAATGTACACTCCATGCCTTAACCCGCTCACATCTATTTGTAAGAGTACCTGTAATATATGATTTAAATTACTTGTCGATTTGTAATATCATAGTTCTCTATTGACCCCTCTGATAACTGCTTTGATTCTAAATTGTCTTATATGTGGAGGGTGTTATTTTGTTATTAATTGTTTACTGTTTTTTAGAACTTTACAATCCTGATTTATAAAAATTCTATATTTAAACAAGAAGAGGCAATGTCCAAAAAAAAAGGCCACCAATCACTCGGTAGCCTTTTCTTATCATTGACGGGAGTCCTTAACTCCTAAATCTTTTTGATTTCCTTTTTCTTTTCTGTTGACTTTTCTGATGGGGTAGACTCTTGTTCTTGACCTGGTGTGCTCGGCGTACTCGGTAGGTCTAGGTCACCTAGCATTGATTGCATGTTGTCCATAAACTCTGTCATGAGTGATTCCATTCCTTTGATATCTACATTATCTAAGAGTTGAACCATCCCATCCATCTTTTCTTGGATTTCGCTAAGTGTCTTATCTGATGGTCTGTTTTCTCCATCTCCAAATGGAATTGAGAATTGCTCAAAGAGGGCAGTTAGGTCCAAGGTGTCTAATGATTCTATCAACTGTTGGAGTTGTTGATCGATTTGATCTCCTCTATTTGGCATGTCACTTGATTGCGCTGTGCTCAATGTCAATGATCCCAAAAAGAGAGTAAGCGAAAGTAAAAAAGTCTTCATAGTATAGGTGTATTACTGGTTCTGTTTAAAGTTGATAGGATACTGCATGTCAGTTTGTTATGCCATCTCTTTCATTGATAAACAACACAATGAAATGAAAAATAAATCAAAAGAGTAACTGATTTAACAGTTTGTTATCGAATGAAAATATTGTAAAGGGTAAGTGCATAGATCATCACAGCCTCTTGCTGGTTTACAAGTTCGATGACAGGGTAGGCTCTTGGCTGCTCGCTATCGATGTTCTCATTGTTGAGGAGGTGTGCTCTCGTTTCTCCTTTGATACTGATCGTATGGTGACTGAGTTTAGAGTCAGCAGTGATGCTCCCGACTACTTGCTTAGTCTGAGCATCATAGAGACGTCCAGCTGAGTCAATTATAAAAGCGAGGTTGCCATTAGTCCAGACTTTCGTTTGATTGTTTTCTTTGTAGAGCTCTACATCTAAGTCTGAAGTTTCTGACAAGAGGAGTTTTCTCTCATCGAGGTAGTCGTAGAAGTAGTAAGCAACTAGGTGTTCCTTATAGATAGTATCTAAGTGGCCAAATTCTTCTGAATGGAATGTTTTTCTTTGGAGACTTGCATGTCTCTTATTAGAGAGGATACTCAATTCCGAATTGTCAAATGGAACGATTTCGTCTGCGAGTTCACGGAGTTTGATGAGTCCATACTTTCTGTCCTTATCGACTCGACTCTTTGGATTGCTAATGCTGAAGAAGAACTTTACAATCTGGTAGATGATAAAAATCACACCAGATCCTGCTACGAGTAAAAATAGAATATATCTAATCATCTCTCAATCTTGGAAGTTTTGAAATGTCAAATCTTACCTATTGTCCTAAGTAAGATTTGAGTGCATTTTTGTTGAGTGATTTTCGTAATCTTCTGAGTGCTCTTTCTTTGACTTGTCTTACTCTCTCTCTTGTGAGACCATAGAGTTCGCCAATCTCTTCAAGGTTCATTGCCTTGTGACCATTGAGACCATAGTAAGCTCTGAGTACATCGACTTCTCTAGGGCTTAGCATAGAAAGACCTTCTTTGACTTCATCCTTAAGTGATTCATCCATCAACCCTATATCTGGGCTGTCTTGATCACCAGGAGCAAAAAGATCTAGCATTGTTGCTGATCCATCGTCACCACCAAGTGGTGCATCCATTGAGAGGTGTCTTGATGAGTGTTGACTGAGTGATTCTACTTCTTTTGGAGACATCTCCAGTAACTCCGCTAACTCATCCATACTCGGGTCTCTTTCGAACTGTTGTACGAATTTCAATTTTGCTTGATTGAGCTTATTGCCAGAGTGTTGCTTGTTGACTGGAAGTCTGACCATCCTTGAGTATTCTACAATAGCATGGAGGATAGATTGTCTAATCCACCAGACTGCATATGAGATAAATTTGAATCCCTTAGTCTCATCAAACCTCTTAGCGGCCTTCATCAGACCAACGTTTCCTTCATTGATCAAAT
>Ga0114956_1004704_pt1 | contig 10327 bp, 4 predicted proteins | sample MaitaG_FD_87304 | JGI IMG/M metagenome (GOLD analysis project Ga0114956, IMG submission 87304) | Marine algal microbial communities from Maine, USA - Maine_Asex2 metaG | ecosystem: Host-associated > Algae > Red algae > Unclassified | place: Maine, USA | collected 2015-01-05 | reverse complement strand
CCTAAAAAATACAAATCTCTAGTCATAGAACTATACAAGAAATCACTATCTTTTATCATTTCCATCATGCCCCAATGAAAGTCATCTATTTTCATATTATAGAAATTACCAAAAAATAGTAGATTGGATTTCTTTTGTTCTATATCTTCTCTGGTGAATTTTCCCTCTGTAATTTTAGGCATGGTAGAGAGTGTAGCAAAAACAATAGCTCCTAAACAAACCAAGAGCAAAATAATAGTCGGAAGGATTAATTTAGGATTATCATCAAATCTAGGAACCAGCGAAGAAACGGTGATAGAAATAATAATGGCATTGATACTTAGCATAATGTTTGCCTTGTTATCGGCAATAGAACTAAGATTGACATGTGTGCGGTAGGTAGTTCGGAACATCGTTTCTACCCCTCTTCCCAATCGCAATTGATTTAATTGCTGCTTTTGGGTTCTCAGTTTTTTCGTTGCTTTTTTCTTTTTACCTTTTTTCTTGGTTAATATATCTACTTCTTCACCTGTTAAACTTTGAGGGTTAAGGCGTGCTTTTTGCTTAATTAGTTGCTTAATATGTTTAAGTTTATCTTTCTTATATAACTGTTGGGCTGATTCTGAATGATACTTATGCTTATTCATAAAATCAATCTCAAAATCTAACCATTCTTGCTCATTCATAATAAGCTCACTAACCAATGCCATTTCTTGACGGACTTTACCACAACGATCCCAATAAATATTTTTGCCTAGATGGCTTAAATCTGCATCTGCTAATATCTCTTCTAGATAATTTTTTGGTTGTTGAGGAAATTTAGTTGCCATGATACAGCCACAGATAGTTTCAATATCTGCTGCTGGCATATGCTCTCCTTTTAAAAAATCGGTCGCATATTGTATACTTCGTGCTTCGTGCATTTTAGGCCCTTTATCGTAGCCCATATCATGAAACCAAGCAGCTAGTTCAAGGATTTCAATTTCCTTTTCGGACATATCCTCATAAGCACTTGCAATTTCTCGAACAGCATTGACCACATTTTTAGTATGTTGCAGGTTGTGAAAGGCATATTTATTGGAGATATGCTTTTCAAAAAATGCTTTGACATATTTTTCTGTATTTACTAATATGGTATGTTGCTCAACTTGCATGAAAACGTTTCTATAGTTTTATGGAATAGAAGTCAGAAGTCAGACCGAAAAATAAATTTTTCTGTCAGAAGTCAGATTTGAGACGTGTTCTTAGACGTTAACGATTAGGTCATATCTGCGTCTAGGAAAACGTCATAAATCTGACATCTGACAGAAAAATTTATTTTTCGGTCTGACTTCTGATTTCTTTTCTTCTTATTTGCTCATGGTCTTAACAGCTTTCAAGGAATCTACCCGAACATCTAATAATCGACCTAGATTTATAAAAGCGGTTTTCCAGTCTTCATCAGGAAAAGTTCGTTTGCCAGATAAGAAATCTTTTAATAATAAGAAGAAATAATTCTGACTTTTCCAGACATCTAGTTCTAAATCCAAATCGTTGAATATTTTAATTATATCTACTAACATTTGAATTTGCTCTTTTGGTATAGCTAGGTAGTCAATTTTTCGTATTTCGTAAAAAATCCGCTCTCCAGCGGAGAACCTAAGCCCTTGGGAGTCGGCAATATCTAGTTTCCACTTAGTAATTTCGCTTGCTAAACGCTTTAAATCGGATACTTTTAAAATTTCTTGGTCAAAGAAATTTTGTAAGTCTGTGTTAACAACATGATTGATGGCACTCTTATAAGCATCAGGAAGCGGAATATCACTAGCTACCATACCAGACATCAACTGGTAATTATCATCATATATTTCTCGAAAGCCATGCTCCACCTGCTTAAGGCTTTTTTCTGTTATTCGTTTTAGAATCTTTCGTTTTTCGTCTCTGAATAAATGCCAGATGGAAAATTTTTCGGAGAGAAAAAAGGATTGCATGGACCCAATTACCCTTCCTAAGTCCGTAGACTTAAACTCTTCTTTAAGTACTCGCTGCATTTCTCGAAATTGCTCTAGGGACATTTGAGTAGACAAATTGCCGATAATGTTTTGTTGCCCTAAATACAACACGGCAAAGCTAAAGTCTTTTTTTGATAGGGTAATTTTGGATTGTACCGTCGTTTTGCCTATCACCAATCGATAATTACCTGCTACTACTCTATCAAAAGCGTGATTAACAGCCGTATAATTAAATAAAGATAGATGGTCTGGATTTTTTTCAAACAAAGAAGCAATGGCATAGTGCATGCCCACTCGTTCTAAGCTAAGGCGAGTCGGAAGAATCACATTTTTATAACTCACCGCTCCATTTTCATAGACATTACTTGGGGTTTGCTCTAATTTTTTTATAAATTCAGGATGTAAATCTATGCCACTTACTTGCTCTGCATAAGAAATAGCTCTTAGGGCATATTGTAAAACTTGATTGACTTCAATGCCTGAAATTTCATCGAAAAACCAAGCACAACTCGTAAACATCAATAAAGCATTTCGTTGCATCTCCATTATTCGCAGAACTGTAGTAACTTCTGCTTCTTCCAATTTTTGTTTGGCATTTTGCTGGATGAAGTCATGGATATTATTAACATCTCGATTTAAAATTACATCTATATAGTTATCTCGTGCTTTCCAAGGGTTGCTCAGATATTTAGCCGCTTCTTTTTCGTATATAGGGATTAATTCATCTCTTAACCAATCTAATACTTCCCTTAGTGGTTGCCGCCAATTTTGATTCCAACTAGGATTGCCTCCTGTATTACAGCCACAATTAGAGCGCCAGCGTTCGACTCCATGTACGCAACTCCAAGAACTGTTCTCATGGATTTGCACCTCGTGCCTTGGCGGGAATTTAGCCAAGTATTCACTATAATTTGTCAATGTAGCAACGCCACTTTCTTTAATATGATTCAAGCAATCTGCCAATGCCATCTCTCCGTGGTGATGATGGTGACCATAGCTTTCCCCGTCTGTGGCAATATGTACTATTTGTGGAATATCATCCTCATCAAAAATATTTAATAGTCGCTGAGCAAAACCTTTCCCATTATTCAACAAGCCTCGAAAGGCTACATCTTGCGCCACATTACCATCATAAAAGAAGAGGTCTATATGTTTTCCAGAAGGTAAAAAACAACGATAAGGTCGCCGAGGATCAATGCCACTATGTGCTAAATCATTCCAATTATTTTCGCCTATTTTTCTAAAAGATTTTGCTTGCCGTGGGGCTAATATAGTATATTCGATTCCATGTTTTACTAAGCTTTCTAGCGTAAGCGTATCCGCTGCCGTCTCTGCTAACCACATTCCTTTGGGTTGTCTATTAAAACGACGAACAAATTCTTTAATCCCCCATATAATTTGTGTGTCCTTGTCTCTTTGATTGGCAAGGGGCATAATAATATGATTATACACCTGTGCAATACCAGAACCTTCTCCTCCAAACAAAGCTTGGCTGTGCCGATCCCCGTCAATAATTGCTTGGTACGCATCTGGATCTGCTTTTTCCATCCAAGAAAGTAAAGTAGGACCAAAATTGAAACTTATTTGAGTGTAGTTGTTATTTATGTTAATAATATTGCTATCCTTATCTAGGATACGGGCAGCAGTATTTGGTGCATAACACTCATAGTTGATCCGTTCGTTCCAGTCATGGAAGGGTGTAGCCGAATCTTGTTTTTCTATCGACTCTAACCAAGCATTTTCTCTTGGAGGCTGATAAAAATGACCATGTATGCATATAAATTTATTATCTTTTACCATATTTTTCTAGTGTTGTTCATTTACAAGATACCACGAGTTTTACATTAAGACGCTAAGAAAGTCTAATTCTGTTCTATCTACAAGAACAGGTAAAAAGTATATTTGGTAGATAGTTTTTTTAGAGGGATTTTTTTATAAAAAAATAACTCCCTTTAAAAAAAACTATCCAATAAACTTGTCAATTCCTTACAAGAAAAAATGGCTAGTTTAAAACGACCAATTTATTCTTATACTTTGCCTTAGACTTAACCTTCAAGGTTTAGTTCTTTATAAATGCTTCATTAAGTGTTTCGTAGAATAATTACCAAAAAGTAGCCCAAAAATATTATTTGTTGATTTATAAATAATAAAATAGCGATTATTGAGCAATTAAAGTTTCATCTAGTGGTTTTCTCGAAGGGAGAAGCGCATAGGAAACTTGTTAAAAAAAGTGAAAATTACTTGAATTCAACTATTTATGTAGCTAAAGTTAATATAATTCTTTAGGAAACACTTTTTTTTATAAAAAAATGCCAATTTTCGCAATTTGAATCTGACATTTCTAAAGGCTATGCGTCTATAATTGTAAATAGCATCTAGTGAAAATTTTAATTTGTCTAGTTTTGTGTAATCATAAATAATTGATTTACAATTAATTATATTTTTTACTGTTTAGTTATTTTATTAGTTTTATTTTATAAATCTTACAATGTTAGACACATAGCCTTTCTAAATAATCAGGAACTGAAAATCATCACAATTAACCATAAAAATGCCACGAATAATGCTCTTATGCTGCTTTTGTTATTTAATGGGGGCTTCCCTACAAGCGCAGCAACGTTTTAAAGCAGGAATTGTATTAGGTATTACCGCCGCACAAATAAACGGAGATGACTCTGCTGAATTTAATAAACTAGGATTGACGGGCGGCTTAAGGGCCGTAACTATTTTGTCAGAAAAGTCAGATATTTTAATAGAATTATTATATAGCCAAAGAGGTAGTCAAACTGCCTTGTCTTCCAATGCTGTTGCCTTTCAACGGGTGATTCATTTAGACTATATTGAAGTGCCTATCTTATTCAATTATAAGGATTGGTTGGCAGGAGATAAGGATTATTATAAACTACATTTTCATGGAGGCCTATCTTATGGCCGATTGTTTAATAGTCGTTTTGAAGATTCTCCTTTAGAAGAGGCGGCCCCTTTTTTTCGAGAGAACGATTTTAGTTGGGCTGCGGGCGTTACCTATTTTATTAATAAAAATGTTGGTTTTTCAGCACGGTATACTCGGTCCATTAATTTGCTTTTTAAAAGCGACTCGACCAATCCAAATGTGAATTCTTTATTGAGCTATTTTTTGAGCTTTAGTGGTAATTATATTTTTTGAGAATATTTAGGATTGTTTATTTGTTGAAATTGTTTATTTGTTAGCTGACGCTCTATAAACAAATAAACAATTTAAACAAATAAACAACTTTACTTAATACCTAATTTCTTACAATAGGACAGGTATTTCAAAAAAGTACGCTATATATATAGGAGGAAACAAGAATACTTATGAATAATTAATAACTTTACTATTCAGAAGTTCGTTAGATAAATGGAAAATATAATTATAAAACATTAACTTATTTAGGGAGACAAAGCTTGTTTTTCTCCCTACCAAGCCTGATTAGATGAGAAACATTATATACCTCTTCCCTTTACTAGGTCTATTAATTATGTCCAATTGTGGAGATAAAACAACGGCAACAAAGGAACAAAATCCAGCGATTCCAACAAAAACAACTGCGCCTGCTGTTACGCCTAATGCTTTACCGAGTATTACCTTAGAAGAAATGAAATTGCTATACGAAAAATGCAATTATATAGATTTTATTTTCTATAACATGGATTTTAGTATGAGTGTTCAAGATAAAAACAACGTACAAAGGGTGGTCACTTTTGTGGATAAAACACAACCTAGCGGCAACCTAACTTGCAAGGCTATGGGGCGAATTGTTTACCAAAGCAGTGGCGAAACTTTAATGGAAGCCGATATGCACTTTGATAAGTATTGCCGTCACCTTGTTTTTTATAAAGATGGAAAAAAGGTAGCTGCAAATAATATGACGGATCAAGGAGTTGCTTATTTTAACCAGATGTTTAGTCAAGTTAAGGTAAGTCCAACACCACAATAAAGAGTCAAAACTCAAATTCCAAAGGCCAATAGCGACTTGTTTACAAAAGCTTGGGTTTTGGAATTTGAGTTTTGTTATTTTAAAAAGAGTAGCCCAATGAAGAATTCAGAACCTATAAAAATTTTACGCATTTTTAATTATTTGATTTTTCCTGTTTTTTTATCCCTTCTTTTTTCTCTTCCCTTGTCCATGTATGCCCAAGAAACTTGCACCTACCAACTCAAATTAGTCGATTCTTTTGGAGATGGCTGGGATGATTCTTTTGTGGTGGTTAGTATTAATGGAAACGCAACGAATTATACATTGGGAGACGGAGATGACGACGAAGCAGAGCAGGTAATAGATTTATTAGTCGCTACAAATGAAGCCTTGACCATTCGATATGGTACAGAGGGCACAGCCACCTTTCAAAATGAAATCAGTTATAGTCTGTTAGATTCAGAAGGCTTTGTTTTATTTGAGGATGGTCCAAGTCCAGCAGATGGATTAGTATTTACAGCAGCCGTTTTTTGTCCTACTTGTACCGCTTTAGACCAGAATAAGATTGAACTTGATAATATAACGGCCTCTAGCGTAAGCGTAAATTCGTCCATAGGAACAGGAGAACAAGTGCAGATAGAATATGGTCCTATAGGTTTTGAACAGGGTACGGGACAGCAATTGGTATCCTCGAACACAACTATTAATTTGACTGGTCTAGCAGAAAATACAGATTATGCGATTTATCTAAATAAACTTTGTGCCGATGGTGCCCAAAGTCGCTATATAGGTCCTCTCTTGTTCAAAACACCATTTATTAACCCGCCAGATACGTGTTTTTATTCACTTCGCTTACTAGATTTATTTGGAGATGGTTGGAATGGTGCTTCTATGGGGGTAAGCATCAATGGAGTGATAGAAACTTATACCTTGCCTGATGGCTTTCGTGCAGATATAGAATTAGCTGCATTAAGTAATATACCAATACAGATTACTTTTAATGGAGGGCCTTTTGATGAAGAAGTCAGCTATATTGTTCTAGATCCAGCAGGCGAAACTATTATCAGCGATGGACCATCTCCTGATACTGGACTTGTCGTCAATTTGATTGCTTGCCCAAGTTGCCCCGTGCCAGATAGTGTGCAGATAGATCCATCGGCATTAACAGCAAACTTAAGTTGGGAGGAGTTAAATACTGATTTTTATGTGCTTGAATATGGAAAAAAAGGCTTTGAATTGGGGACAGGTTTAGAAGTAATAGCACAGAATGCTGCTACTGTATTGACAAATTTGGCCGAGAAAACAGACTATGAAGTGTATCTGTATTCCGTCTGTTCGGAGCAAGATACTAGCGTACAAACACTAGGTCCACTAGCTTTTCAAACGGGCTATTTGAAAGATGTAGGGATTGATAAAATTACCATGCCCGTAACAAGTTGTGGCTTAGGTATTTCAGAAATGATAGAAGTCGAACTGAAAAACTATGGTGCGAATCCTCAATCCTTAATCCCTTTTAAATTTAGTGTAAACGGAGTAGATGGCGGCGTTCCCGTTCCTACGGATGGATTTTATACAGGTATTCTAAGTAAAGACAGCAGCACGATTATACAATTTGAAACGCCAACGGATTTAATGGCTACAGGAATTTACGAGATTGCTGTTTGGACGGAGTTAGAAGGAGATAGCGATGCTAGTAATGATACAACTATTCTAGTAGTGACCAATATTCCCACTATACAGAATTTTCCTTATGGGGACAATTTTGATACAAATGTTGGTGGTTGGACGATGAGTTCCGATAGTAAAAATGGAAGCTGGGAATATGGTGTTCCTAATGGGAAACAATTAACGAATGCTTTTAGTGGGCAAGCAGCATGGGTAACAAATTTAGCTGGCTCTTATAACGAATCGGAATTATCTTACCTGCTTTCTCCTTGTCTAGATTTTTCTACCTTAACGGAAGATCCAATAATTGCGTTTAGGTATTTTTTTAATGCGCCCATTAGTGGTGATACGAAGGCATGGCTAGAGGTCAGCAAGAATGGAGAAAGATGGATTAGAGTTGGTAAAGAGGGCTTGAATTGGTATAATGAAGATGGTCAGACTAATTGGGGAGGCAATGCGAGTTTAGGTACTTGGTTGTATGCAGAAGATGTTTTACAAAAAACAGCAGGGGTTGGAGATATTCGCTTACGTTTTGTTTTTGCCGCTGACGATGCAGTAACAACCACCGATGGATTTGCCATAGATGACATTCACATTTTTCCAAAGGATGTTCCAAATATGGTGGCAAGATTGGCGTTTAATACAGCGAAGGATGGTTGCGGTTCTGCTGTAGATAGTGTCTCCTTATTATTGCGAAATTCGGGTCAAGATACCATTAGCCAGTTAGCATTGGGGTATCAGATTAATAATGGCGCAATTACCATAGAGCAACTAGATACGCTAATAGCTCCAAAGGCTTCTATTACTTATCCTTTTCAAACAACTTTTAATTCATCAGTCATAGGCCTGTACCAGATAAAATCGTGGGTAACACTGACAGGCGACGCAGTTCCAATTAGTGATACAACCTATAATTATTTTGAGGTATTACCACCCAATCCATTGCCATTAATAGAAGATTTTGACGATGCCGCAGTAGATAATGGTTGGATTGCTTTACAAGGAAGCGGTACTTTTAGTGGGGCGAATGATCACAACAATGAAACAATTATCTTGTCTTCTAATATGTGGTTTGGTAACGCTACTTTAGAATTTGTAACAGCTAATTATGGCCCTATCAATGCAGGAGATAGTTTAAGTTTTGACTATCGTTTTGCCGATTGGCCAAGTGCAACTGAAGGCAAAACCTTAATAGGAGACTCCTTACAGGTGGCGATTTCTACAGACTGTGGCAGTACTTATACACCTATCTACACCGTACAGGAAGGGAATCATGAAATTACCGCAGACTTTACAACTATTAAACTTTCTTTAGAAGAATATATAGGGCAGGGGGTATCTTTTAAATTCCTAACGACTTGGGGTGATGGAGATTACTGGTTTGATATAGATAATATCAATGTCTTGGGTTGTCCTAATAATCTAGGTTTAACAGCAGCAATAATAGATGCAACGGGGGAAGCAGCAGCAGATGGCAGCATTCAAATTATTCCCACCCAAGGAGCAGGTGGCTATGATTATGTATGGCAAATAACAGAAGAAAATACGGATAGTGTTGGTAATTTATTACCAGGAGACTATCGAGTAAAAGTCGTTGATACTTTACTGGGCTGCGAAGATTTTTTAACCGTGACGGTAGGGATTCTTACAACTACTGTAACGAACTTAGCCATCGTAGAGCAATTACAACTATATCCCAATCCAACTAATGGTTCTGCCCACTTGCTATTAGCATTATACGAACCACAGGCAGTCGGCATAGAGGTGTTTAATATAATGGGGCAATCCCTGCTACAAATGAATCTTGATTCCAATACTCGTATCCAACAAAATTTAAATCTCGCCAATTACTCTAAAGGCGTTTATTGGGTAAAGATTACTATTGGTACGCAGCAAATTACTCGGAGATTGATGCGACTATAAAAGAAGTCACAAGCCCTGTCAGAAGTGAGACTTATGACGTGTTCAGCACGCTGTAAATTTCACCTCTGACAGGGGCGTGTAAAAAGTATTTGCGTTCTACGTAATTGCCAAATAAATTTGGCAATTACGTAGAACGCAAGCCTGATCTTTTTTCGTAAAAAACGATATTTTTTGCAGCAAACTTATAAGTATAAGTAAAGCTATTAAAAAGGTATCGCCTTTTAGAAAAGATGAACATTTTAAGCATTCGTTCGGTTATATTTGCGCCTCTTCGCAAAATGCGAGGAAATTCTTCAAGAATTAATAGTCAACAATAAACATGAAAATAGGTATTGTTTGTTATCCCACCTACGGTGGTAGTGGTGTGGTGGCAACCGAAGTAGGTTTAGGTTTAGCTAAAAGAGGACATGAAATTCATTTCATTACCTATAAACGACCCGTAAGATTGTCTCCGTTTAATGAAAATGTGTTTTTTCATGAAGTAGGAGAGGCAGATTATCCACTTTTTGAATATCCGCCTTATGACACCGCCTTGGCGAGTAAAATGGTAGATGTAGTCAAACATGCGAATTTGGATTTACTGCACGTACATTATGCTATCCCCCATGCTGCAGTAGCGTATATGGCAAAGAAAATCCTACTGGCAGAAGGTCGCTATGTACCCGTTATTACGACTTTACATGGCACCGATATTACCCTAGTTGGAAAACACCGAAGCTTTGCGCCTGTTGTTTCTTTTTCTATTAATAAATCAGATGGAGTAACCGCCGTTTCTGATTACCTCAGAAAAGAGACATTGGAGCTTTTTGACATTAAGAAGGAAATAAAAGT
>Ga0114956_1004701_pt1 | contig 10331 bp, 6 predicted proteins | sample MaitaG_FD_87304 | JGI IMG/M metagenome (GOLD analysis project Ga0114956, IMG submission 87304) | Marine algal microbial communities from Maine, USA - Maine_Asex2 metaG | ecosystem: Host-associated > Algae > Red algae > Unclassified | place: Maine, USA | collected 2015-01-05 | reverse complement strand
GTCGACTCACCGACATCGTTGGTTTGCGCCATCACTTCCAGCTGGTTGTTGTCGAACACCATCTTCACCGAGTTGGATTGCTCGGTGGTCAGCAGCGCGGCCCGGCGAATCGCGTTCATCAGACCTTCCCGTTCCACCGTCACCCGTTCTTTGCAGTCCGCAGGGATCACCTGTCGAAAAGTCGGATACGTGCCCTCGATCAATTTCGAGATCACCACCATATCGGAGAAATTGAAGGCGATCTGGTTTTCCGTCGCGTGCACCGTCAAAGCGCCTTCGTCGGCCAGCGTCCGGGTGAGTTCGTTGATCGTCTTACTCGGCACCACGTAATCGCGTTCGTTCTGCTTGGAGAATTCAAGATCCTGTTCGACCAAGGCGAGACGGCGTCCATCAGTCGCAACCGTCGTAAGCTTCTTGTCCTTGAACGACATCAGGCAACCATTGAGTATGTAGCGGCTCTCGTCCGAGGAAGCGGCGTAGCTGACCTTTTTTAGCATGTCTTTGAACACACCCTCATCCATGGCGTAGGCGTTGCCACCGTCGAACTGAGGCAGTTGCGGGAAATCATCGCCACTGAGTCCGACCAGCTTCACGTCGGACGGGCCCGCAGTGATGTTCATACGGTCGTCGTCATCCACTTCGATATCGACATTGTCGGCCGACAGTTCGCGGAACAGGTTGTAGGCACGACGCGCCGGCACCGTGATCGAACCAGGCGACTTCACCTTGGCTTCCACCCGGGCTCGAACGCTGACCTCGAGGTCGGTCGTCGTCAGCCACAGCGAATCCCCCTCGGCCTTGAACAGAACATTGGCGAGAATTGGAATCGTGGACTTGGGAACGACGATGGACTGCACGCGCTGCAGACCTTCCAGGAGAACTTCACGTTGTACGACGAGCTTCATACGGCTTCTAAATATGTATAAGAGTGTTTAATCGAGATCCCTATTATTATTCTTATAGAGCCTAGCAAGTAGGATAACTTTCCTAAGTCATTGAATAATAGAGAGTTGAACGGATTTTCACCTGTCAACTTTTCAAGGACACTGTTTGATAAGCAGGGACCTTTCAACACTTTTCTCCGACCGTCCACACGCTCAACATTCGTCCATAAGGTTATGATCAGGCTTTTCAAAAGGAATCGTTGAACGGTCAGCTTGGTCCGCGAAATTTCCACCAATGACGCGCAAAGGCTGTGGGTAAAATGTCGACTGCATGTCGGCTTGATGTCGGGAACCCGAGTTGGAAGTGGACTTCGCACGGTCTACAAAGAGGCGAAAGCGGCCTCGAAGGCTTCGAGTGATTTGTCCACAACCTCGGGCGTGTGGGCGGTGGAAAGGAAGCCGCATTCGAACGGACTCGGCGCGAGGTACACCCCGCGTTCGAGCAAGGCGTGGAACAGCTTCACAAAAGGTTCGGGTTTGGATGCTTTCACCCCGTCGAAGTTGCGCGGCGCTTCCGGGTTAAAGAACATACTGAACAGACTCGCCTCGGTCGGCACTTGCAGATCGATACCTCTCGCCGCGGCGAATCCTTTCACCGCCATCGCGAAGCGTTCGGTCTCGGCGGCCAGGGCAGGGTAGGGGTTGTCGGCTTTGAGTCGGCGCAAGTTGGCAAGTCCGGCGGCAACCGACACGGGATTGCCGCTCAGGGTTCCGGCTTGGTAGACATCGCCCTCGGGGGCGAGCCGGTCCATCAACGCGGCGGGTCCGCCGACGGCCCCGATCGGCAATCCACCGCCGATGATTTTGCCGAGACAGGTCAGGTCGGGTTTGGCGCAGCACAGGTTTTGCCAGCCGCCGAAGGTCATGCGGAAGCCGGTGATCACCTCGTCGAACAGTAATAGTGCCCCGCAGCGATCAGCTTGCTCGCGTAGATGCAGCAGAAATTTCGGGTCCGGCGGCACTAGGCCCATATTGGCGGCGATCGGTTCGCAGGCGATCAGCGCCAGTTCGTCGCCGAACTCGTCCACTAGCGCGGTCACCGCCTCGAAGTCGTTGTACGGAGCCACCACCGTCTGCGCCGCCGACGCCGGCGTTACCCCCGCCGAACTAGCCGACGCAATGCCGGCCACCCCACTTCCGGCACTTACTAACAGGGAATCCAAATGGCCGTGGTAGCAGCCGCTGAACTTCAGCACTTTGCTCCGCCCGGTGATACCGCGCGCCAGGCGCACCGCGGTCATCACCGCCTCGGTTCCCGAATTGACCAATCGAACCTTTTCCACCGTCTCTACCGCGCCCGCGATAAGTTCGGCGATCTCGATTTCCGCCTCGGTGGTGACCGCAAAGCTGGTGCCCTTGGCCGCGACGGTCTGCACCGCCGAAACAATGTCGGGATGGGCGTGTCCGAGCATCAGCGGCCCGAACGACAGGCAAAAATCGATCAATTCCCGGCCATCCGCCGTTTTTAGGATGGCGCCTTTGGCAGAGACCGCGTGCAGCGGGTTGCCTCCGACGGATTTGAAAGCGCGGACGGGGCTGTTGACCCCGCCTGGAATGACGGCGTTGGCGCGACTGGTGAGACTCATGAACTTGCTTTAGCGGGCGGGACGTGCGGGTTCAAGGTTTGGCGCGTTCGAGCTTCTCGGATCGCGAATCGCCGTCAAGTGGTAAAATAAAGGACAGTCCTATATTTTATATTTCGATCACCGTGATCCCATAGAGCCAAAAGGTGGCCATGAAATCGTTGTTTTTACCGGGAACGGCCTGTGACTTTCTGTTCCGTTTTCCGATGAGTTGCCAAAGCCGCGTTAGCGGTGGCACCTTTGGACGCACGGGGCTGTCTTCATTTCTACCGGATCGGACATGAAATCTCGAACCGAGCGTCAGACCGGTCGATGTTCTCTTCGGTCGGGAACCTGGGGTGCAGTCGTGCCTCCTTCACCCACAAGCTACGATGAAAGGACCCTTATGGGGTCGACGCGCGCCGGAGGTGCAACTGTGGGCTCACAGTGATTTTCGATATTTTCGGATGCCTTCTGAGTGTTATCAGCATGCGAGAGCGACCTGCCACCTTCTTGACAGGGCCAAGCAGTCTGGTTGGACGTAAGAAAGAGCAAAGCCTCGACAACAGATTAGAACAAACCAAGCTCCATATCCAAGACCACCGGCCTTATGCGCATTCTGCACAAATACATCCTCGCGGATTTCATGAAGATCTTCCTGCTGACCTTGACGGTGCTGACCTTCGTGCTCTGCATCGGCGCGGTGTTCAAAATCCTGAACCTGCTCCAGCAAGGTCTCGGCAGCCTCGAACTCTACGGCAAGTTCTTCCTCTACACGATCCCGTACGTGATGACCTTTACCATTCCCGTCTCGGCGATGGTCGCGGCGCTCTTACTGTTCGGCCGGCTCTCGGGCGATGGCGAAGTGGCGGCGATGCGCGCCTCGGGTCTGAGCATTTGGCAGATCATCACCCCGGTACTGATGGCCTCGATCGTGCTGTCGGTCCTCTGCCTGTGGATCAACACCAATCTCTCGCCGATGTGCTACCACAAGCAAAAGCAGCTGCTGGTGGAGATGGGCATGAAAAACCCGATGGATCTGCTGCTCGAAAAAGAATACTGCGCGCTCGGCGAGTTGCGGGTGCGCATCGGCAAGAAAATCGACGGGACCAAAGTGCGCGACATCAGTGTCAAAGAGATGTCGGGGCCACGCCTGCTGCGGGTGGTGACCGCCGACGATGGAAAAATTATTTCCGACACCGACTCAAACACCTTGCGCATCGAACTCTACGGCTGCCTGATCGAAGAGATGTCCGGCAAGAGCGAGAGTGACCACTTGATTCTCAACGCCAACTTCATGGACTACGAACTCGATCTGGACAAGTTCGTCAAACCGCGTTCGCGCCGGCGCAAACCAAAAGGCCGCGGACTGTACGACCTCCGCCACATCATCCACAACCCGGCGGTCGTCTACACCGCCGAACCCGAAGACGTGCTCGCGGTCAAACGTTCGCAGTCCCAGATTGAAGTAAACAAGCGCGTGTCCCTGTCGATGGCCTGCTTCGCCTTCACCTTGATGGCGATCCCGCTCGGCATGAAGACCAACCGCCGCGATTCCCACCTCGGCCTGTTCCTGTGCATCATCATGGCCTTCCTCTATTATTTCATGACGATCTTCGCGAATTCGATGGCCGATAAAACGGTTCTCAAGCCCGATTTGCTCATTTGGATTCCCTTGGTGATCGCCCAGGTTCTAGGATTTTTAATGCTGCGACGAATCGCCTGAGCGTGGGGTTTTCTCACTCGCTCTGGTTCAGCGACCAATCATACTCGAACCAACGGATCGCCGCATCTTCTGGAATCGTCTCTGTTCGAAAGGTATTGATATAACCAAGTAGGGTCAGGTCTTCAGATTCGAAATCCTCGCGGTACCATTTTAGGATCGGCGACAACTGCACCGTGTTGACGGCCGCGTCGTAGGAGACCCGCCGGGGATCGTTCAGGAACTCGCGCGACACTGCGTCGAGCTGCGCGTCCAGCGTGTCGGCGCGAAACGGCACCTGCAACAAGCGCGGACAATCCCGAACCATACAGTTGAGCGCGAAATGGATCCGCGGTTCGTCCAGCGGACGGATGCGTTTGTTTTCCAGATGATGCAGCGACATCTCCTCGCCGGCGAAGCGAAGCTTGCTCGTGGCAAAAAACCGGACGGTGTCCTTCGGCTGATGCTTGGAAGTGACCGCGTGATACATCGCCAGGGCATTGTAGCCGTTCAGGTAAAAAGCGATCTGCTCATCCGGATCCGTCAGCGCGTCGAGATCGCCGCTGGCAAAATGATGGGCCGCCGCGCTGATCAGCGACGAATCTTTGCGCATGGCGGCAAAGTCGATTTCGCCTTTTTTGTTCACCTGCGTGGTCAAAATCTCCGCCCAGGCGGCGTCGCCATCCGGAGCGTCTGCCGCGGGTTCGGGAATGCTGTTCACGGTGCCGCAACCCGTCAGGAACGCGGTGCATAGCAGGGCCAGAACAAGAAGGACGTTACAATACAGAGGGTGCTGGTTCATGGTTGGTTTCCGCTGTTGTTTTGGCCTCGGCCGTTTTGGCTTCCGAACGAAGTCGGGCATACTGGCGTTCGCGCCCGCCTTGGGTATTGAAGGTGCACATCGAGACCATTTCGTCACCGTCGGGCACTTTGAAAATGCAGTTCGCGATGCGTTCTTTGCCTTCGTCGGATTCGACTTCGGCGCGACTCATAAAGTGATGGGTGCCGACTGTCAGGCGGTGGAGTTTGATCCGTCCGGTCACAAGCCCGAACACGGTCCGGCCCTTGAGCAGAAAGGATCCGGGTTCGAGGCGGTGAAGTTTGGCCCAGGCGTAGCGCAGCAATCCGATACTCAACAAACCCGGTGCCCGAACGAACATGCCGAGCACGCGCGCCACTCCGCGCAGTCCGCGGTCGGCGCGAAAGGTGATGCCGCCGAAGCGATCGAGAAAGGCCTGGATGAAGCGTTCGTCCTCCGGATTTTGAACCATGGAAAACGGCAGAAGTTCACAGCTTGTTGAAGGCGGAGACGCTGGTTGAGAGTTGAGATCAGAAATTTGCGATGGCTTCCCTTTCCGCTCCACTAGCATGCCCATCACGAACCGATTGCACGAGGCATGGCCGTAGTGCCAGCGGAACGCGTTCGCGTCGAAGCCGAGCGTCGCCGAAATCTGGTTCCAGACTTGATCCGAACTCAGCCCGCCGCCGTGCCCGTCGAGCGTGCGCCCGACTTGGGCGATCGGCAGAAAGGTGATCAGCCGGTAGACGTCGGGATGACGAAACAGCTCCGTTAATATCACGGGGATCTCGTCGACCATCGCCGGGGTGGTGGTGATCGTGGTGGCGACCCGTAAAGGCAATCCGGTGCTGCGCCGCGCGCTGCGCACAATCTTCGCGAACTCGGCCCGCAGCGGATTCAGTTCGAACTCGCGCGCCGCCCGTTTGTAGCCGATCCGGCCGCGCTGGGTCGTGTCGATGTGCAAACTTATCTCGTCGAGCCCGCCATCGGTCATCAACCGTTCGAGCAAACCAGGTTGGCGCCGGAAGGTGTCGCCGTGGGTCATCAGCATTGGAATAAGTTCGATCTCGCGCGCGTAGCGGATGAGTTCGATCAATTCCTCCGCCGGGCGCAGCGTGAGTTCGCCGTCGGTCAGTTGCAAATTACCCCACGGACCCAAAAACTCGCGCAGCTGATCGAGCTGCCGTTTGACCGCGTCCATCGACATCGGCGGCACCGTGTTGGCTTGGTCGGTGAGGTAGCAGCCTTTGCAGGCGAAGTTGCATCGCGGCATCGCGCCGACCGTCGCCCCGCAGCCCTCCTCATGACTGGCGTAAATTTGCCGTTTGTTTTGCAGGTCCGCTGGCAGCGCGTTCCAGCGGCGACGGAGTTCATCTTGGGTCGAAGTTCGAACCGGATTTAAAAAGAGCTCGAGGGCAGTTCGCTTCACGCTGCTTCGGTCGCACATCTTGGGAGAACATTGCAGAAAAAAGAATGCAGCGGACTGTGTCCAACGGCCTCGTTTCTTTGCCTTACCAAGCGAGCGCGATGCCAACGTGCGGACCGTCGAGATTGGCGCGACCCGCATTGATCCAGCGGTATCCGGCGCGCAGGGCGATGTGGTCGGTTCCGAGCAGCAGGGCGAGATCGTTGTCTTGGATGGTGCGCCCGTCGGTCTCAATCCACGTTCGGCGCCACTCGCCACCGATCCGGCCCTCGTGCTTGTAGCGGAGCCCAACTCGCCTCTCCGCCTCTGGCGGGAAGGGAGACAATGAAGCGGCCCAGGGGTTCGAGTAATCGATCGGCGATTTTCTCGCCAAAGGAATCGTCATCATCGCGGTCGTAGCTCCGATAGGAGCTTCGGTCGGCGGATTTTTTCTTCTACGACGAACTTGCCTTCGAAGAAGTCTCCGAACGGAAGGATTCCAACTTCTGGGCCGAAGCCACGCCGAACCCCACGCAACACCCAATGTCCCACATCAAAAACAACCTCATGAGCGGATCGTACCAAGGCCAACAGTCCGTGGCCATTTCTTTGGTGAGGGGTCGTCGTCGTTCGCCCCTCCAAAATCATCGCTATTTCTGATAAGATTGGCGCATCAAACAGCCATATTCCATCGCCTCCCTTTTTCTCTTGCTGCTCGCCTTGCCGGTGTTCGCGGAGAACCATCTGATCTGCTGCGGCGCGTCCGAGGTGTTCATCATCGACCCGGCAAACTCGACAACCACCAACCAACCCGCCGAAAAAATCTGGTCCTGGCGGGCCGCCGACTCGGCTCAAATCCCAGCCGATTTCCACCGGAACTTCCGCTCCACCGACGATTGTAAACCCTACGCCGACGGGACGATCCTGATCACCTCCTCCACATCCGCCGTGGCCATTATCGACCGGAAAACCAAGGCCTGCCAATTTTTCGCGCGCAGCCGAAACGCGCACAGCGGCTGCCTTTTACCGCAGCACCAACTCGCCGTGGCCGCAAGTTTTGGCGGCGATGAGATCCAGTTCTTCGAACGCCCCCCGGCCACCGCCGAACAAGACCTCGAACAAGAATTACCGCCCAGTCAACCCTACCTGGAAATGCCGCTCAAAGGCGCGCACGGAACCGTCTGGGACCAAAAACGCGAATGCCTTTGGGCGCTCGGCAGCGACGAACTTCTGAAAATCGAAGCGGATAGCACCAAGCGATGGCGGGTCACCGCCCGGCACGCGCTGCCCAGTCCCGGCGGACATGACCTGTCCCCGTTCCACGACCGCATCCGGCTGTACGTCACCTCCAACACCGAGGTGCTAGAATTCCACCGCGACAAATTCGGACCCGCCGCTTGGAACAAACTCGATGGCTTCGACAGCCAGAAAAAAGTGAAGTCGGTGGACCGCCATCCCGAACGCGCGTTTGGCATTGTCTATCACATGGGCACGGCGGAAAACTGGTGGAGCGACACGATTCGTTTTCAGTCCGTCGGCGCCAAACCGATGCCGTCGATCGTGCTGCCCGGTGAACGCCTCTACAAAGTTCGCTGGGATGTGCCGGCGCCGATGCCGCACGCCGACCAGTCCATCGCGGCCGCCTTCCGCGAATTTGGCGCGACGGTGTTTTTCACGCGTTCGGGGCGGATTAGCGAAGTCAGCGCCAACCGCCGTCCGATCACCGACGCGCATCTAGCCCTGCTCGCCGACTGTTCCGAACTCACCGACCTGTCGCTCGAAAACACCGCCGTCGGCCCCGATGGCTTGGCCCACATCGCGCATCTGCCCAAACTTGAATGGCTCAATCTCTACCGCGCCAAAGCGGGCGACGCCGGCCTCGCCCACCTCGCCAAACTCCCCCGCTTGCAACACCTGCCCATTGGCGAAAACGGCATCACCGACGCCGGCCTCAAGTCCCTCGCCGACAACCGCCGTCTGGTCTATCTCGGACTCCGCGCCAACCCGATTACCGATGCCGGACTCGCCCAGCTGTCCGGCCTCACCCAGCTCAAGAAACTGCACCTCGGCAAAACCAACATCACCCGACTCGGCGCGCTGGCCGGGATGAAACGACTCGAGAAAATTTGGGTCGGCGAACTCGACTTGGCGGACGGCGAGCTGACCGCGTTCAAGAAAGCCCACCCCGCCTGTGAAGTGGTTGTAGAATGAGCGGGAGCCATCACCGTTGGTGCGATAACAACTCGAACAAGGTCCGGTAGTAGCCACCTTCCTTGAGTAGCTCACCGTGCGACCCGCTTTCGATTAGGCGACCTTGTTTCATCACCAAAATTCGGTCGACGTCTTTGATCGTGCTCAAACGGTGGGCGATGACCACGGTGGTGCGGCCCTGCATCAGTTTTTCGAGGGCCTCCTGAATCAGCTGTTCGGTCTCGGTGTCGACGTTGGCGGTGGCCTCATCGAGGATCAGCAGAATATCGGGGTCTTGCACGATGGCGCGGGCGAGCGCGAGAAGTTGCTTTTGGCCGGTGGACAGGGTGGCGCCGCGTTCGCCGAGTTCGGTTTGGTAGCCTTTGGGTAGGCGCTGGATGAAGCCGTGCGCGTTCACGAACTTGGCCGATTCGACGATCATTTCCTTGGTCACCACGGGATTGTTCATGGTGATGTTGTCGGCCACCGAGCCGGAGAAGATGAACGGGTCCTGCAAAACGATGCCAACGCGCCGGCGCAGTTCGGACTGTTCGTAGTCGCGCACGTCGTGACCGTCCACTTTCACTGAACCTTGCTGCACGTCGTAGAAGCGGGCGAGCAGCGAGATGATTGATGTCTTGCCGGCACCCGTGGCGCCGACCAATGCGATGCTTTCGCCGGGGCGCGCGTGAAAGCTCAGGTCGCGGATGACAAAATCTTTTCCGTCGTAGGCGAACGACACCTTGTCGAATTCGATCTCGCCGCGGAAGCGCTCAATCGGCACCGGCTCGGGCGGGTCGAGCACCACCTCGGGTTCGTCCATCAGACGGAACACTTTTTCCGCTGAGGCGAGCGCCACCGGCCATTGTTGAATCTTGTCGGAGAGTTCCTCGAGCGGACGGAAAAAATCGCGCGCATACATCAGAAAGGCGACCACCATGCCGACGTCGGCGCGGTTGGCGAGCACGATGAGTCCGCAGGCGAACAGGATCAGACAGGTGGCGAGCGCGTCGAGAATCTTGAGGCCGGGAAAGTACCAAGTATTCCAGGCGACCACGCTGTCATGCGCGTCGAGCAGTCCGTCGTTTCGTTCGTCGAAGGTGTCGAGGCAATGCTCTTGCCGATTGTGAAGTTGCACCGTGAGCATGCCGGTGATGTTCTCTTGCAGGTGCGCGTTCATCGCTGATTGCGTGTCGCGAACCTTGCGGTGGGCCTTGCGCGAGAAGTGATTGATGAACGACAGAAAGCCGACAATCCCCGGCAGCAAAAGGAACAGCAGCAGCGCGATTTTCCAGTCGGTGTACAGCATGAACCCCATCACGCCGAGCAGCAGCAGCAGGTTGGCGACCAGACCGATCATGCCGTCGGCGACAAAGCGCTGCAGCGCGTCCAGGTCCGAGGTGATGCGGGTGAGCAATTTGCCGACCGGGGTTTGATCGAAGAAGCGCAGATGCAGTCGGAGAATTTTGTCGAACACCTCGCGGCGCAGATCGTTCACCACGTGCTGGCCGATCCAAGCGAACAGGTAGCCCTGCAACGCGCGGACCACGCAGAGTCCGATGGCGATCGCCCCGGCGATGAGGGCGAGCCGGGTGAGTCCGGTGATCTTGTCGGCTTGCGCGAGTCCGTCGCCGCCGTCGATGAACTTGTTGATCGCCACGCGGACAATTTGCGGAATGATGTTTTGCGCGAACGAAATCAAGACGAGCGAGACGAGTCCGAAGCCGAT
>Ga0114956_1004700_pt1 | contig 10332 bp, 4 predicted proteins | sample MaitaG_FD_87304 | JGI IMG/M metagenome (GOLD analysis project Ga0114956, IMG submission 87304) | Marine algal microbial communities from Maine, USA - Maine_Asex2 metaG | ecosystem: Host-associated > Algae > Red algae > Unclassified | place: Maine, USA | collected 2015-01-05 | reverse complement strand
TGCTGGACAAAGCAGTGCAGTAGCGATTGGCGACGACATTACGTTTACCCTAACGGTTTCAAACCAAGGTGACATCACTGCTCAAAACATCGAGATAGTCGATTACATTCCTGCAGGTTTAAGCTTAAATGATTCGGATTGGACCTTGTCAGGCGGAAACGCTGTAACAACGATCACTGGACCATTAACATCAGGTGCTTCTACTTCCGTAGACATCACGTTTACAGTGACTCCATCTGCAATAGGTGGTGCCACTCAAAACTTCGCTGAGATCAGCGGAGCCGAAGATGAAGAGGGCAACCCAGGTGATGATGTAGATTCAACTTCAGACGACGACGACAGTAATGACGGCGATAGTGAAGACGATGCTACGGACAACGAAAATGGTGACGAAGACGACCACGATGGTGCCGACTTTACCATTGAAGAGGAAGAAGAAATCTTTGACCTTGCGTTGATTAAAGACTTAGCTGTAGGTCAATCAAGTATCGTAGCTATTGGCGATGACATTACGTTTACCATTACAGTTACCAACGAAGGAGATGTCACTGCTCAAAACATTGAGTTGATAGATTACATTCCTTCAGGATTGATACTTAATGACGTTGATTGGATTCCTTCAGGAGGTGATGCGATAACAACTTTAGCTGGACCATTGGCTTCGGGTGAATCTGTTAGCATCGATATTACCTTTACGGTAGATATGTTTGTTGGTACAGACAATGTCAACTATGCAGAAATCACAAGTGCAGAAGATGAAGACGGTAATCCAACGGATGATGTTGATTCAGACCCTGATGGTGATGAGAACAATGATGAAGAGGAAGAAGACGATCACGATGGTGAAGAGTATACCGTTGAAGAACCAGAAGAGATAGAGGATATTTTTGATTTAGCCTTGGTTAAAGATTTAGCCGATGGTCAATCAAATCTTGTAGAGGTAGGAGACGATATTACGTTTACAATTATACTTACCAATGAAGGTAATGTAGTTGCTCAAAACATTGATGTGGTTGATTACATTCCAGCAGGATTGAGCTTGAATGATGCAAATTGGACTTTGTCTAATGGCAATGCAATCACAACCATCTCAGGTCCTTTGGCTGTCGGAGCTTCTACAAGTGTAGACATTACGTTTACTGTTGATGCATTCATTACTGGTAGTAATTTTAACTATGCTGAAATTACAGGTGCCGATGATGAAGATGGCAACCCTGGTGATGATGTAGATTCAACTTCAGACGACGATGATGACAATGATTTACCAAGTGAGGATGATCACGATGGCGAACCATTCTTTGTTGAAGACAACGAAGAGGTATTTGATTTGGCCTTAATCAAGCAATTGGCAGATGGTCAATCTAGTTTGATAAGCGTAGGAGATGACATTACGTTTACCATTACAGTAACCAATCAGGGAACTGAGACGGCACTTAATGTAGAAGTAGTCGATTACATTCCTGCTGGCTTAATCTTAAATGATTCAGATTGGACACCTTCTAATGGAAATGCAGTAACTGAACTTGCTGGTCCTATTGGTGCTGGTGAGTCGGTTAGTATCGACATTACTTTAACCATGAATGAGTTTGTTAGTGTAGACAATGTCAACTTTGCAGAAATCGCTTCGGCTGTTTCGGAAAATGGAGGAGATTTTATTGATATAGATTCAACTCCAGATGATGAAGATGAAAATGATGGTAACAGCGAAGACGATGTGACGGACAATACCAATGGTGATGAAGATGACCACGATGGTGCCATCTTTGGAATAGAAAATCCAGACGATGTTGACAACGATGGTACGCCTAATGACGAAGACGACTTCCCTAATGATCCAAATGAAGATACTGACACAGATGGTGACGGTACAGGAGACAATGAGGATGAGGACGACGACAATGACGGAACGCCAGATGACGAAGACGACTTCCCTAATGATCCAAATGAAGATACTGACACAGATGGTGACGGTGTAGGAGACAATGAGGACGAAGACGATGACAATGATGGTATTCCAGATGATGAAGAGGATCTTTTTGATTTGGCTTTGAATAAGAGCTTAACAACTGGTCAATCTACAACGGTTGTACCTGGAGACTTGGTTACTTATACTTTGGAAATCATTAATGAAGGGAATGTGCCTGCTTACAATGTAACAGTTACAGACTACATTCCTGCTGCTTTGAGCTTAACAGATGCTGCTTGGACAGAATTGGCTGGATTGGCAACGCAAACCGTTGCTGGACCTATTATGCCTGGAACTTCTGCTTATTTAACCATTACCTTTACGGTAGGTAATATGAGTGGACCAGTAGCAAATACTGCCGAAATCAGTGATGCAGACGACGATACGGATCCAAACAACGATCCTCCTGTTGATGAAGATTCTGAGTTTGATAATGATCCAAATAACGATGGTGAGGACGATGACGACTCAAGTACTTCGGATGAAATTGAAGTACAAGAGGAACAGGCTGATTTAGAGTTGTTCAAAACAGCAAGTAATACTACACCAACAGTTGGTGACACCATTAGTTACTTTATTACAGTAATTAACAACGGTCCAGCTGATGCAACGGGTATTGTTGTTCAAGATCAATTACCATCAGGTTTAGATTTTGTAAGTAGTGTTGGAGATTACGATCCTATTACTGGATTGTGGGAAGTCGGTAGCTTAATATTCGGTCAAGGACGTCAATTAGAAATAATGGTCGTTGTTGAAGGTGAAGGAAGCATTACCAATTTTGCAGAAGTTGTTGGAAGCGATCAGGAAGATCCAGACTCAAATGAGGACAATGGTGATCCGAACAATGATCCAGAAGATTTTGAAGATGATGAAGACAGTGAAGTCATTACGGCTACGCCAGCTGAATCAGATGAAATTGACTTGAGCTTAGTGAAAACCACCAATGTAACTACTGTAGAAGTAGGAGCCATCTTTGACTATGTGATTTCTGTGACCAACGATGGTCCTGCAGATGCAACGGGTGTAATCGTTACCGATCAGTTACCTGAAGGCTTGACTTTGTTATCGGCAAATGGTGCCAACTACAACTTAATAACGGGTATGTGGATATTGGACAACTTAGATGCAGGTACAACTCAAGACTTAGTTCTTACTGTTGAAGTAGGTATGTTTGAAGGAGAACTTGTCAACTATGCACAAGTCACAGACCACGATCAAGAAGATGTTGATTCTGATCCAGACAATGGAGACGATAAAACAGATCCTGAAACATGGGAAGACGATGAGGACAATGTGGTTATAACAGTAGTTAGTGAACAACCAGATGGGTGTGAAGGCTTCGCAGCCATTGCTTCTACCAACTGTCACTCGAACAATACAATGTTTGACATCATTCTTTCTGTAAGTGGTGGAATCGTTGGAACAGAAGGCTATATGATTACCGATAATCACACTGGTCAATCTGTCTTCTCTAGTGGTTCTACAGTGATTACTTTCGGTCCGTATGTAAACGGATTGGGTTATGACTTTACCGTATCTATTGTTGGCGAAGACGATTGTTCAATCAATCTTGCATTGTCTTCTGTAGGTTGTACAACAACGGCTATTGAGTTGTTGAATTTCAGTGGTAAGACAGAGAATACTGGCAACCTATTGACTTGGTCAACTGCTTCTGAAGAACGCAGCAGTCACTTCGTATTGACACGCTCTTTGGATGGTGTTAACTTCCAACCACTTGCAGAATTAGATGCACAGGGATACAGTAATAGAGTTCAAGAGTACGGATTTATGGACCACAACGCTCCAAAAGGCATCAGCTACTATCAATTGATTAGTGTAGATGTAGATGGAGAAGAAGAGTTGTCGAACATTGTTGTCCTTGAAAGAGGTTCTGAAAATATTGAGTTGATTCAGGTTAATCCAAACCCAACGGTTGATTACACCAATGTACACATCAATTCAAATGAGGAACGTACAGTAATGATGCGCATCTACGATGCCACTGGAAAGCTCATTTTTGAGCAACAAAGTGAATTGGTAGAAGGCTACAATATCCTTACTGTTGATATGCGTGCTTATGCTAAAGGAATGTATCTATTAGATATTTCCAACAAAGACTTAGAATACTTCGTAAGAAGAACGGTTATTAAGCAATAATCATTAGTCTTATATTCTAAATAGAACAAACCCCCAGTTGGCATTTGCCGGCTGGGGGTTTTTGTTTTTTATCAGTAAAATGAAGAATGAAATTTCAAAATCACACTCCTCGGACACAAATTGGGGATATGAGATTTTGGCTAATGAAAAGATAGACATTGCCTTGAAAATTTTTGAATTGAATACCTTGTTGTTTCCAGAAGCGCCTAATGTTTGGGACAGTTATGGAGAAATTTTATTAGTAGTTGGAGACAAAGAAAAAGCCATTAAAATGTATCAAAAATCGCTGGATTTAAACCCCGAAAATGAACATGCAAAATTGGTGTTGGAAGAATTGTTAAATGATAAATAAAGCTTAGGTGACAAGTTTATCAGCAAGTAAAACTTGATGGTTTATTTACTTCCAGCTTAAATATTATCCATCAAATAATCCTTAAACGAATCATAAGTGGTATCCATTAAAGTAGCTATTTTTTCTCTATTTCTTAAAATTTCTAAGGCTTTAGGAACGACTACTTTTTCACCAATACTATCTTCCACAATATCAATGAATTTAGCCGCATGTGCTGTTGCTTGAAAAACAATGAATTCGTCAGGATGAGTCGTTTTATATTCTTTTGCCGCCAACCAAGCAACTGCGGTATGTGGACAAGCGACATAATCAAATTTTTCTTTTAACTCTACTACGCCTTCTAAGGTTTGTTCATCATTGTAGCTGTAAGAGGCAATGTCTTCTCTCACCGATTCAACAGAATTGCCATAAATATCCATCATTCGTTGGAAATTACTGGGATTGCCAACATCCATAGCATTGGAGGGAGTTGCCACCGATGGGCGAGGGGAGTACTGCCCCGTTAAATAATATTGTTGGAAAACATTGTTTCGATTATTAGAAGCGATGAACTGGTGAATGGGCAATCCCATTTTTTTAGCAAAAAGTCCAGCCGTAATGTTGCCAAAATTTCCACTCGGCACACACATCACAAAAGGACGTTTGTCGCCCGTTTTAAGGTAATGTTGGTAAGCCCTAAAGTAATAAAACGTCTGAGGAACCAAACGAGCTATATTGATGGAGTTTGCTGATGAAAGCTGTAATTGAGCATTGAGTTCTTTGTCTAAGAAAGCTTGTTTTACCAAAGCCTGACAGTCGTCAAAAGTACCTTTTACTTCAATGGCTCTAATATTTTTACCCAAAGTTGTCAACTGTTTTTCCTGCAACAAACTCACCTTTCCACTTGGATACAAAATGGTTACTCGAATATTTGGCGTTCCGTAAAAGCCCAAAGCAACCGCACCTCCCGTATCGCCAGAAGTCGCTACCAAAATATCGAGTTGTCGATTGTCTCCTTTGACCAAATGACTCATCAATCGAGCCATAAAGCGAGCTCCAAAATCCTTAAAAGCGAGCGAAGGACCATGGAACAATTCCAAGCAAGCATAGTCTTCTCCAATAGGAACCAAAGGCGCTTCAAAATTTACGGCATCGTGTACCAAAGGTTTTAGGTCGGCTGAAGCAATGCTGTCTTTAAGTAAATGTTGTGCCACCTCATAAGCCAATTCCCCAAAAGACATATTGGGAAAAGCTTCCCAAAAGGCATCGGGCAACGCATCAATTTCATCAGGCATATATAAGCCATTATCAGGCGGAAGACTGCGAAGAACTGCTTCTTTTAACGAAACATTGGGAGCTGTTTTTTTGGTACTGTAAAAATGCACTAGATGAATTATTTTAGATTAATGAGTACTTTTTTCTTTGTATGAAGCATGGTGCATAAAGTACGATGTACTTATGTGCTGCATAATAATACATCAAGTACCGAGCAAACGAGCACGTAACAAAGACCGCACAAAAGTAAACCATATAAAAAACAAAAAGGCAACAACTACCGAAGTAATTGTTGCCTTTCTTAGATCAGATAAGAAATTATCGAATAAAGTCTCAAATCTCATATCTAGCACCTCAAATCTAACCGACTATCTTTCTTGAAGAGCTTTTAACTTATCACTGACAGCAGTATATTTATCATTCATCCCCAAGCGAGCATAAATTTCTTTAAGAGCGATGAGGTTGTTTACATCATCTGCATTCAACTCTTGAGCTTTTTCAAAATAAGGCAATGCTTTACCAAATGAATCTTCTGATTCTTTTTTCAAAAGATCGTAACCAGCTTGGTCATCAAGAGGTAATTCATTCATTTCGGTAACTTTTTCAGCAGCAGTATTATAATAAACGGCTCCAAGGTTATAATAGGCTTCGTAGTAATCAGGTCTGATGTCAATGGCTTTTTGGTAAGCACCTACTGCCATATCTGGATCGCCAGATTTGTCATAAGCCGCTCCAAGTGCATATTGTAACCCTGCATTTTCAGGATCAAGATTTACGGCCTCTTTGATTTTTTCCATCGCCTCAGCATCTTTCCCAGCATCCAATAAACGATTGATGTCGTCAATAATGAATGCGGTATTGTCTGGGTACAATTCTTTGGCTTTGGCTCCAACAGCTTCTGCTTTCGCTTCATCACCAGCTTCACGATATTTTCTAGTCAATACCTGATAGATAGAAGGTTCGTCATAGTTCATATCTACCAACTGTTGCAACAAAGGAATGGCTTCATCCATATTGGCTCTTTCAGCTGAAAGGGCAGTAGCAAAGACTACATTGGTATCAATTGGAAGTTCTTTATTACTTTTTCCAAAAGGATTGTTTCTTACTAAGTCTGCAATGGCTAAACTTTTTTGAAAATATTGATAAGCTTCTGCGTAATTTTCAGCATTAAAATCTTCTAGTCCAACTGCATAAAATATTCCTTTAAGACCAAATATTCCCTCTATAGCATCTTTAGACATTCTGGCTTTTTTACCACTTAGTCCATCTGCTTTTTCTAATTCCATTACTTTGTCAAAAGCATTATATGCTTTATCCACAGCACCCTCACTTAAGTTGGCGTTATCAGGAAGCATGGCAAGTGCTGTATAAATTTGACCAGCATATAACCAAGTTTTTGGTTTTGCTTTAGATTTTTCGTTTTCAGTTGCTTCATCAATAGCATCCTTTGCTTTTGTCAAAGATTCAACCTCTTGTGAAAGATTGTATTCATTAAGAAGGTTGTAAGCGGTAACAACCTTGGCCATTTGGGCGTGAACTGCTGCTACAGAAAAAACAACCAATAGGCAGCTAAGAAATAATTTTTTCATTTTATTATGATTTGATTTTTAGTTTTATTAATGTAAAACTTTTTTAAAAGTTAAACAACTCATATATAATGACCACAAAGTCAATAGTGGGTTTAAAATTAATCGAGACTTTTGATTTTACGTACTCAAAATTAACATTTTAGGCTACCCGTCTAAAGTTGCCGAATTATATTCTAACACTTAGTACACTGTAAATTAAATAACTGTGCTTTTTTACCAGCTATTTTTTAATCATATAAGGAACGAATACGAGGGAATAGCCTAGCTCTTTGAGAGTATTCTGACGAAATATGATTAAAAAAGAGGTATGTCAAAATGGATAGTTATTTATTTTACAGTGTACTTAGTTACTCTTCTTCAGACGCCCCTTTCACACTGTCTTCAACAACTGCATCGGCATCAATTACAGCATCGGTATCCTCAACGTCCTCATCATCGGTAATGATTTTTGCCACACTTGCAATTTCATCGTCTTTAGATAATTTAATCAGGCGAACACCCATTGTGGCTCTACCAAGAATTGAAATTTTAGCAACTCCCATACGAATAAGAATTCCCGACTTATTGATAATCATTAAGCCATCTTCGTCTGTTACTTCCTTTATCGCAACAATCTTACCAGTTTTTTCGCTGATATTCATATTTTTAACACCCTTCGCTCCTCTATTGGTCAATCGGTATTCTCCAATATTGGTTCGTTTACCATATCCCTTTTCGGCAACCGCCAAAATCTTTGCATCTTCTTTTTTCTCCCCTTGTAGTACAACCATTGCAACTACTTCATCTTCAGGACCATTTAAGGTCATTCCTTTCACCCCTATAGAAGTCCTACCAACCGAGGATACATTTTGTTCGTTAAAGCGTACTAATTTCCCATCTCTACTTGCCAATAGAATTTCACTATCGCCGTCTGTCACTTTACATTCTAACAACTCATCACCTTCACGAATGGTTATGGCATTGATTCCACCTTTTCTCACTCTAGAATAAGCACGTAAGGCTGTCTTTTTGATGATTCCTCTTTTGGTTGCAAATACCAAGAAGTGATTGTCCAAAAAGTCTTCGTCTTTCAAATCTTCCAACACAATTTGTGCCATTAATTTGTCTCCCTTTTCTAGTCGAACCAAATTCTGAGCAGGACGACCTTTACTAGTCTTAGTTCCTTCAGGAATATTATAAACCCTCAACCAATGACAACGACCTTTATCAGTAAAGAAAATCAGGTAATCATGTGTAGAGCAAATAAATACATCTTCAATCCAATCTTCGTCACGGGTTCCCCCACCTTTTGCACCTTTTCCTCCACGACCTTGTTCTCTATATTCTTCTAGTTTGGTACGTTTGATGTATCCCAAATGCGAAATGGTCACCACCACTTGCTCATTGTCGATCAAGTCCTCAATGTTCATTTCAGTATCGTCAAAAGTGATTTCCGTTCTACGTTCATCACCGTAACGTTCCTTTACATCTAGCAACTCACCCTTTACAATATCCAAGCGCAAACCTTTATCTGCTAAAATACCTTTTAAATGCTCAATGACTTTCATCAATTCGTCATATTCTGCACGGACTTTATCTCTTTCAAGACCAGTCAGTTTTTGCAGACGCATTTCAAGAATCGCCTTCGCTTGAATTTCACTAAGCTCAAAACGTTCAATCAAACCTGTTTTGGCTTCATCGGGTGTTCTAGACTTACGAATGATTCGAATGACCTCATCTAAGTTGTCAATCGCAATCAACAAACCTTCTAAAATGTGTGCTCTCTTTTCTGCTTGCTCCAACTCATACTGCGTACGACGAGTAATGACCTCCATTCTAAACTCCACAAAATAGTGAATGAGTTCTTTGAGGTTTAAGCGTTGCGGACGACCCTTGACAAGACAAACATTATTGATGGTAAAGGAAGTCTGTAAGCTGGTGTATTTGTACAGCATATTTAGGACCACCGAAGGGTTGGCATCTCTTTTAATATCATAAACGATGCGCATACCGGTACGATCCGACTCATCGTTGACATTAGAAATACCTTCAATTTTTTTCTCGTTGATAAGTGCAGCCGTTTTTTGAATGAGGACTGCCTTATTGACTTGATAAGGAATTTCATCAACAATAATCTGTGTTTTGCCTGATTTAGACTCTACAATTTCAGCTCTAGCCCGAACAACAACACGCCCTTTACCTGTCTCATAAGCTTGATAAATTCCACCAATACCGTGAATGATACCAGCAGTTGGAAAATCTGGTGCCTTAATGTGTTCCATCAATTCCTTGATGGTGATTTCTTCATTGTCTATATATGCCATTGTGCCATCAATTACCTCTGTAAGGTTGTGAGGAAGCATATTGGTTGCCATTCCCACCGCAATACCCGAAGCACCATTAATGAGCAGATTTGGAATCTTAGATGGAAGTACAGTAGGTTCTTTAAGCGTATCGTCAAAGTTCAATTGAAAATCAACGGTGTTCTTATCAATATCCGATAAAATTTCATCAGCGACTCTTTTTAAGCGCGCCTCTGTATAACGCATTGCCGCAGGGCTGTCTCCATCGACCGAGCCAAAGTTTCCTTGACCATCGACCAAGGGATAACGGAGCGACCAAGTTTGTGCCATACGCACCATAGCATCATAAACCGAAGTATCACCGTGTGGGTGATATTTACCTAGGACTTCTCCTACAATTCTCGCCGACTTTTTATGTGCTTTGTTATAAGCCAAGCCCAAGTCATTCATTCCATACATTACTCTTCTATGGACTGGCTTCAGTCCGTCACGCACATCTGGCAAAGCCCTAGAAACAATGACCGACATAGCGTAGTCAATGTAGGCGGCTTTCATTTCGTCTTCAACATTGACCAATACAATTCGGTCTTCTTGATTTTCCATTTATTCTTATTTTTTAGCGATTCTTATCTTTGTCAAGCAAAAAGATATTTAATCATTTTTTGCTTGACAAAGATAAGAAAAAGGGTGGTAAAATCCTTTTTTTAACCCCTAATTAGGTGCTGAAATTCA
>Ga0114956_1004699_pt1 | contig 10333 bp, 11 predicted proteins | sample MaitaG_FD_87304 | JGI IMG/M metagenome (GOLD analysis project Ga0114956, IMG submission 87304) | Marine algal microbial communities from Maine, USA - Maine_Asex2 metaG | ecosystem: Host-associated > Algae > Red algae > Unclassified | place: Maine, USA | collected 2015-01-05 | reverse complement strand
ACCAACGTCGCCGATCATCGATGATCGGCGGTCAGACGTCTCGCGACTGGGCCATCATCCATTCCCGTTTGACCCGTCGCCAATCCTCGTCGGTGTGGTTGCGTCGCCAATAGGCAGAGATCGAGGCCCGGTCCGGATCGACTCCCCGTTCGGCGACGAGGTGCTTGCGGACCGAGCGAACCTCGCTCGCTTCGCCGTGCACGAAGACATCGAAACTGCCCTCAGGGAACGTCGCATCGGCAACGGTCTCGGCCAGCACCGTCTCGGGGTCCGCCGCGGTGGACCGGTGCAGCCAGTGCACCGTCACGTCGGCATTGGACGGGAAGTCGATCTCGTGCTCGTCGTCGTCGACGATGGCGAACACCAGAGCACGAGAACTGGCCGGGAGGCTGTCGAGGCTCGCCCCGATCGCACCGAAGGCGCTCTCGTCTCCGACGAACAGGTGCCAGTCGACGGTGTCGGACGGCCGATAGCTGCCGCCCGGCCCCTTGAACTGGAGTCGGTCGCCCGGCTGAGCTCGCTTGGCCCACGCCCCGGCGTACCCGTGCTCGCCGTGGGAGACGAAATCGATGTCGAGGCGCTGCTGTTCGGCGTCCCACTTTCGGATGGTGAAACGGCGCGGGCGCGGCCGCATCGACGGGTCGAGACCATCGAGATCGTCGGCCTCGAACGGCACGGTCACCGGTGAGTCGGCGGGCAGGAACTGGGCGTTGATGTAGGCATCGGTGGCATCTGAGCCCTCGAACTGCGAGAGGGTGCCTCCGGTGAGTACGACCCGGAGCAGGGTCGGGCTGAGTGTGATCACTTCGTGGACTTCGGCGTACATGAGTCTCCTCGAGTTACTGTTAGGTCAGCATTACAACATCAATTCCGAACGCTTCATTCCGGGATCTGGGGTCGCATCCCGACACGCTTCGGTCGCAACTGGTCAGGCTCGTCCTGGGGCGCGCTCAGTCGGCGCGGAGTTCATCGAGGATGTCGGACTTCGCAGCGTTGCGAGCCGGAATCCAACTCGCAGCAGCGCCACCGAGCAGACCGGCGACAACGATCAACAACCCGGTCGAGACGTCGGTCTGGGGTGAGGTGATCTGACCATCGGACAGTGCTCTGAAGAATGCTGTCGCCGACACGAAGGCGAACCCGAGGCCCGAGATGACACCGACGAGAGCCAGCAGGCCGAACTCTGCGAACAGCGACCAGAAGATCTGGCGACACGAAGCGCCGGCCACGCGGATCGCGGCGATCTCGCCCGACCGCTCCGAGATGGCCAGCGACACGGTGTTCGCGATTCCCACCAACGCGATCAGTACCGCAACGGCGAGGAGCGCGTAGACCAGCGCCAAGATGCTGTCGAGATTCGAGCTCAGGCTGTCGATGTAGCCGTCGAGCGTCAGTACGTCGATGGTGGCCAGACCAATGGCATCGGTGAGCGAGGATTCGTCTGCGTCACCGAGCACGTAGGCGACCGTGGCTGGTGCGTCGTAGCCGATCACGGGGCCGAGGTCGAGGTCGCCGATGATGGCGGGCTGCGGCGAACCGGGCAGCGAGGTTTCCACGATGGCAGCGATCGACAGTTCGACGGGCCCGGCCAGTGCGGTCACGCGCGCAGTGTCGCCCACTGCCAGCGTCATGCTGTCAGCCAGTGACTGATCGATGAGCACCGACGAGCCTGCGACGTCGTCGAGTGATCCCGCATTCACGGTGAAGTCGTACGCCGCCGTCAAGGCGTCGAAGTCGGTCACCGCCGTGCCGAGCGAGTCGCCGCCCGGCCCGACACGTTCGACCGCAGCGGCATCGGTGGGAGCAACCGAGGTCAGGTACAGCGGCACCACACTCGACACGCCGTCGACCGACCGCAGCGCCGCGAGGGTGTCGTCGTTGAGCGCCGGTTCCGGCTGGCTGCCGATGCCCTGCACCACGTAGTCGGCCGACAGGGCGTCAGCGGAGTCTCCGGCGATGAATTGGCCGATGGTCGCCGCCATCAGCGTGAAGAACGCAATCAGGCTCACACCGATCATCAGCGCGCTCGCAGCTGCCGAGGTGCGCGCAGCATTGCGTTCGAGGTTGCGGCTCGCCACCGTGCCCGGCGGACCGCCGCGCGCCAGCAGGGGGCGGACCAATCGGGCGGTGAAGCGGATCAGGGTGTCGGCTCCGAGGTACAGAGCGAGGAACCCCCCGCCGATGCCGATACCGGTGAACAGGATGTCGGTCTGGACGAGGCCGTAGGCCAGACAGCCGACGCCGATCACCAGTGCCGTCACCGCAGCGATCTGACGTTTGCGGCCCGCTTCGGGTGGCTCGAGTTCAGACGATCGAAGTGCTTCGATCGGCGCCACCGCTGTTGCCTTCCAGGCCGGCCACACTGCGGCGACCACGGTCACTCCGACGCCCACGATCACGCCGATCGCGATGGCGGACGGGGCAATGGCGTCAGACCGTTCGATGCTCAACCCGAGGAGATCGAGAAACCATCCGAGCACGTTGACGCCTCCGAGGCCGGCGACGACTCCGACGGCGGTTCCGGCAACGCCGAGGAACAGCGCCTCGAGCACCACCTGGGCCATCAGTTGGCGTCGCGTGGTGCCGACCAGCCGGAGCAGCGCGAGTTCTTCGGTCCGCTGCGCCAGCGAGACCGAGAAGGTGTTGGTCACGATGACCATGCCGACGATCACGGCGATCACGGCGAAGACGGTGAGGAAGGCGCTGAAGAAGCCGGTGAACCCGTCGAGGAACTCGATCTGTTCGACGATCCAGTCAGGCCCCGAGAGCACCTCGGACCCGGGAACGATGGCGGCGACCGCCTCGACGGTGACCGCAGGATCGGTGTCGCCTGTTCCGTCCGCCACCAGGATGTAGTCGTACCCGTTGGCGGGGGTGAACACGGGGTCGGCCGCGTCGAGCAACAGCGTCGAGCTGTAGGGGTCGTTGTCCTCTCCGCCAAAGGTCGCGAAGCCGACCAGCTCGGCTTCCTGGAGTCCGCTGTCGGTGACGTACTGGAGCGTGGTTCCGAGTTGGAGGTCGGCGGCGTCAGCGGTTGCGGAGTCGATTGCCACTTCGCCCGGACCCGCAGGAGCGGCACCGGACGAGATCTCGAAAGCGTTGAGGGCGGAATCGCCGAGCCACGGTTCGGCGACGTTCGACGAGGCCTGGTTCTGGCCCGCGGCGTTGCCGCCGGCATCGAGGATCTGCGCGTACGGGGAGGTGAAGCCCACCGCTTCGTACCCGGCGTCGACCAGGGTGTCGAGCACGCCGGCGGGGACCGGGGCGCTGATGCCGGCGACCGGTCCGTCGCCGCCCGCCACCTCGGGCCCCTGGACCACGACCTCGACGCCGTCGTAGGCCTTGTCCAAGGGCGTGCCGACGTCGGCGATCGATGTGGTCAGCAGCAGGGTCGACACGATGAACGCCACCGACAACCCGATGGCGAGCACGGTCAGCGAGTACCGGTTCCGTTTGAACCAAGCCAGTTTGAACGTCCGTCGAAACACCGCTCAGCTCAGCTCACGGATCTTGCCGAGGACGTCATCGACGCTCGGGTTCCGGGCCTCACCGACGAGACGACCGTCCTGGACGTAGACGACGCGATCACAATGACTTGCCGCCACGGCGTCGTGGGTGACCATGACAATGGTCTGGCCCAACCCGTCGACGGCCTGACGCAGATATGTCAAGAGTTCACCCGAGGTCTTGGAGTCCAATGCACCGGTGGGCTCGTCGGCGAAGATCACATCGGGTCGCGGGATCATGGCTCGAGCGACGGCGACGCGTTGACGTTGGCCGCCCGAGAGTTGGCTGGGTCGATTCTGCAGCCGGTTCGAGATGCCGAGCACCTCGGTCAGTTCGGTCAGGAACTCCCGGTCGACTTCAGTGCCCGAGTCGAGGTCGACCGGGAGCGTGATGTTCTCCTCCGCGCTGAGTGCCGGAACGAGGTGGAACGACTGGAAGATGAAGCCCAGCTTGGATCGGCGGAGCACCGACAGTTCCTGGTCGGACAGTGTCGAGACATCGACGCCGCCCACGAACGCCTGTCCGGATGTCAAACGGTCGAGACCGGACTGGCAGTACATCAGCGTCGATTTCCCGGACCCGGATGGGCCCATCACCGCGGTGAACTCGCCTCGCCGGAAGCTGAGCGTCACGTCGTCGAGCGCGGTCACCGCAGCGTCGCCCTCGCCGAACGTCTTCGTTGCGGCGACGAGGCGGGCGACGTCGTCGGTGGCAACCGGTTCGGCGGTCACGAGCAGCCTCCGACGCGCGCTGATGTGGCCGGAGGCGGGGTGCAATGAAGCAGCATGGTCGTCGTTTCTGAGAGGATTTCGGCGGTCATTCGGGTTGCGGTCATTCGCGTGGCGGCGGGCATCCTCACACAGGTCCGATGGCGTGGTCCGACTGGACCAGCAGTGTGTTGCCCTCTGGATCTGTGGCGAGGAACCGGTCGTGAGCACCAGAGCTGGTCACGGTGGAGGGGCAGGCGCCGAGTTCTTCGAGCGCGGCACGAGCATCGGCGATGTCGTCGACGATCAGGTCGAGCGTGGCGTGCCCAGGCTCACCCGACTCCAGCCTGAGGTGGGTGCCACCGCGGAGTTCGAGGATGGCCAGCGTTCCCAGGTCGGCAACCGGCCGCATGCCGAAGGCGGCGTAGAACTCACTGAGCGCAGCGATGTCGGAGACGGCGATCGAGACATGGCCGATTGCGACGCAGGGTCGCGAGTCACCTGTCGGCGATGTGGTCGAGCTGGAATCAATGTGGACGGGTGGCATGTAGGTGGACCTGACCGCTCGTCACCGGTGTTCAGGCCGGTGACGAGCGGGACGGGCAGCTGTTCAGAGCGCGAGCGCTCCGGCTGCGGTGATGGTCATCGTCGGAGCGTCACCCGACGGCGGGATCAGGCCGATCACACCGAAGGCATCGGCAACGACGGGGTCTGCGCCGACGAGGCGCTGCATGCCGTCCCCGGTCGGGGTGATGTTCACCGTGGTCGCTGCGGTGTCGATGAAGATCGCAGCCTGGCCGGCGATGTTGTTGGACGCAATGGCGGCCGAGCCGTCGCTGACGCTCCACCAGTTGGCGATGAACGGCGTGTCGGGCTCTTCACAGAACGCGTCCGGGATCTCTCCTTCGGAATCGAACGAGAACTCAGCGGCGCTGACGGTGACCGCACGATTCACGACGCAGTCCTCGACGGGCGTGTCGGTCATCGTGATCTCACCGACGGCTGCCCCGGTCACCCCTGCCGAGGTGAGCGCATCGACGTACGCCTCGGAATCGGAGTAGTAACCGAAGATGTAGTTGTTGAAGTCCGCACCGTTCACGCCGTCGTTGCTGTACGGCGAGGCGGGCAGCACGCTGGCGTCGACGGGCGTGCCGACGTGAGCGATGTGCTGTTCACCGGCGGCGATCGGGTCGCCGTCTTGGCTGACCGCGATCTCGTCGCAACGAAGTGCGCGAGTGATGAGCACACCGAGATCATCGGAACCCTCGAAGACGGTGCCCTGAGCGGTGAGGCTCAGTGCGGTGACGCCGTCGGGCAGTTCCGCTTGGAGCGCGGCCAATGGTGTGACCGTGCCGGTGGAGAGCTCGGTGCATTCGCCGAAGGAGACCTCAGAGGTGGCTCCGACTGCTTCTGTGTCCGTTCCGGTGTCCGGGAAGAGGAACGGGAAGACGAAGTCGATGGCGGCGTCCATGCCGAGTTCGGGGAACGCCTCGACGAGACCCGACTTGAACTCCTCGGCTGTGTCGACGGTGCCGATGAGTTCGCCCGCCTTGGCGAGCCACGCGATGTTCGCGTCGTAGACATCCGGTGTGGCCGGGAGGCCGTGTCCGGGGAGCACGATCGGGTAGTCGTCGCTGGTGGCCTTGAGCGTGTTGAGTGCCTCGGTCCACGGCACCGGTTGACCGGCGAGGATCAGGTGAACGCCGCTGTACACGATGTCGCCGGTGACCACGGCGCCTGCCTGGGGAACCCTCGTCACCAATTGAACTTCGGCTTCAGCATCGTCGATCTCTTCGAGAATGAACTCGACGCCGTCGATGTCGATCGTTCCGGGCTCGACGACGAGCGGTGTCACGAACGATCCGGCGATTGCGTCGCCGAAATCAGCCTGCTTCTCCTCGACCTCGGCATCACCGTTGGCGGCGATGGCGTCGGTCACGGCGCCGAGCGCGTACACATCGACGTCGGCGAAGGCTTCGCTGCCGAGGAAGTGATCGGGGTGCTCGTGGGTGATGAACATGCGGTCGATCGGCTTGCCGAGATCATCGACGTAGGCACGGAAGTCGAGGGCGTTCGGCAGGAGGAATTGGGTGTCGAACAGCACGAGTGAACCCGGTGTCTCGATGACGTGAGTCGTGTTGGCGAAGACCTCTTCGGGTGCGGTCAGGGAGTGGACCGTGATGTCTCCGACTTCCTGCACGGTGACCACGAGGCCGCTGTCGCGCGTCGAGACGACCGGGTCGCTCGGAGCGGCGTCGGTGGCGGGGGTGGTCTCAGCTGGGGCATCGGTGGCCGGGGTGGTGTCGGCAGGGGCGCTCTCAACAGGAGTGGTGTCGGCCGGGGTGGTGGCGGCGGACTCATCGGTCACGGCGGCATCGTCGCCGTCGGATCCGCACGCTGCGACGGTGACGACGAACGCCGCCGAGAGCGCGGCGATGCGTCTGGCGTTTCGGGTGGTGGAACGTGGACGGGGTGTCATGACGACGACCTCTTTCTGAGTCTGTGCGGTGGATCGCTGGGGCGTGTTCGGAGGTGCTGACACCTCCGCGCCGACGACGCGCTGACATGCAGGTCGTTCGGCGGTACCAGTCTGAATGGGTTCGCCGAGCCATCCGAGGGCGTCGTTTGACCAGTCCCGGTCATCGTTCGACAATCGTGCTGCGCGACCGATGTGTGCAGCGCAGGCGCGGGTCGGTCTTCGACACCGCTCGTTCCGTGTCGGACAGGGCCTCCGGTGTGATCAGGACGAATCGGATGATCCCCGCACGCCGCGCAGAACGGCGATGGTGATCCCGTAGCCGACGGCGAGGAACAACGTCACCTTGATCAACCCGGCCACGGTCAACCCCATGGCCTCCTCGGCTTCGGCTTCCGACGGCGGACCGCTGGCGACGACGGCATCGAGGATCTCGAAGGCGAGGATCACTGCAGCGGATGCGAGCAGCACCCAGGCGATCGGACGGAGATTTCGTCGGAGCCAGCTCATGATGCTGCTCGCCGCGACGGTGCGATACGGCCGATGTTGCGTCGGATCCACGGCCAGTGCATGGCCAGGTGGATGCCGACGAGCAAGATCAACAGGTTTCCACCGGCATCGTGGACGGTCGACCAGAACGCACTCTCCGCCGGCTCGAATCCGAGCGACGGGAGCATCGACTCAGACACCACGAAACCGGAGTAGATCACGACGACCATTGCAATGAACAGCACGATGTCGAACACCCGGTTGAAGCGCACCTCGCCACGTCGCGGACGGTCCGATCGCCGAAAGACCGTTTTGATCCAGGTCCAGTCCAGCACGATGTGGGCAATGAAGATCGGGATGAACACGATCGTGAACCACTCGTGAAACCTGATACCGGTCGTCTGCGGAGCGGAGAGCAACACGTAGCCGACGAACAGGCTGATGTCGAGCCAGACACGGGTCGCGATGCTGGCGCGAGTGCGTGTCGGAGCGGTGGCTGTCGTCATGCGAAGTGGCTGACCGGACGCGGTTGACGGACGCCGTCGACGTCGACGTCGACTCGCTCTTCATAGAAGCAGATCATGCCGGCCACCGGCAGGACCTCGGCGCGCGGCAAGGTGTACTGCCACGCGATGTCCTCGACGAGATCTCCGTTGATCTCGGCCGAGTAGAAGTGAGCGTCTCCCTTGTACGGACACGACGCCCGGTTCGAGTTCGCGGTCAGGAGGCCGAGTCGGACGTCGAGCGCCGGCAGGTAGTGCCGGGCCGGAGCACCCGTCTCGAACAGCATGGTGGGCTTGTGCGAATCGGCGAGGACCACACCGTCGAGGGACACGACGACGTGGCGTGAGGACGCGAGTGCATCGACGCGGGTGAACGGGCTGCGGGGGTGGACGTAGACCTCGATGTCCTCCTCGAACCAGCGGTCGAGCGCGGCGAAGTCGATCGCCACGAGATCTCGGAGCGCCTCGTTCGGCGAGTCGGGGTACCCACGCGCTGCCCGTTCGAGGACCTCGCCGTCGACGATCAGGTCGAAGAAGGTCGGAGAATCTGCAGGTTCGGATTCGCCGGATTCGACCAGCGCTGCCGACGGCTGGAGTTCGGCGGCGATGTCATCGCGGCTGAAGAACCACCAGGGCCAGTACGGCACCTCCCACACGAACATGAACTCGCGCGAGTCCACCACGGTGTGTCCACCGAGCGTGCCTCGGATCCATTTGTGTCCCGCCACCATGGGCGGATTCCCGGTCGGGCCGAGTGTGGACGGTTCGTCGACCGGCGCCATCGATGTCAGGAGAAATCGGTGACGGAGCCCGACATCACCGTGATGTTGCCGTCCATCGTGATGGCGGTGTGGACGTCCTTGGTGGCGAAGTTGACCGTCTGGGTCGAGAGACCTCGTTCGGCGTCTTCCCACACGATGTAGTACGTGTCGGGAGCGACGTTCATCACCGTGACCACTTCGACCAGCGTGGTGCCACCCATGTCGGTGGAACGATCAGCACCGTCGAAGGCGTTGGTGATCGACATGCCGTTGTCGTAGGTGTAGCTGAGGGACTTGCCGTCGAACACGGCGAGGGCTTCGGTGTTGCTTTGCATGATTGCTGCTTTCGGTTGGGGTTGTTGGGTTCAGGCGAAGAGTTCCGGTGGCGGTGACACGTCGTCGTAGATGCGCACTGCGTCGAGCAGCCCGCTGGATGATCGGACGTAGACCGCAGAACCGGCCTGCGCCGGGAGGTCTGCTGGGCCCCACCGATCGCAGACGTACTCGAATGCGAGTGAAGCGCCGTCGTCGATGATGGTGCAGAGCTGGAGCGGCACCGGGCCACCGGAGAACGCAGGGGTGTAGAAACCCATGCGACCTTCGCCCTGGTGCTTGAACGCCGGACCTGCGGGTTCGCGCACATAGCCGTCGGGCTCGAAGAGCGCATCGAGGGCATCGGCGTCGCCCGCCGCCATTCCGGCTTCGTATTGGTCGACCGGTGCGCCGGGAACGAGATCGTGATTCGGAGAGACCAGCGGTTCGCGGATGATGTGCTCCCCCGTCAGGGGGTACGTCGAGTGGTAGGCCCGCAGCGCCGAGATCTTGTCGCCGTCGAGTTCGGCGACCAGGTGCAACGGCAACTCGATGTCGGACCCGTCGTGGGTGATTGCCAGGACGTACTCCGCGGCGGCGTGGGTGTCGGTGACGATGTGATTGATCGCATGCACCGACGCTGACTTCTCCGCGAGCCAGGCTCGCTCGTCGACCATCCAGTCGGCGACCGACTGCGCACCGCGCAATGGTGTGTCGACAGTGGCGCCGTCGGTGAAGCGTGCGCTGACGTCGCCTTCGAGCAGTGACTCGTACAGGCCTGAATTCGGGTTCCTCACGTCGCTTCACCTCTGATCGTCGTCGACCGCCGCAGCATCGGCCGACGCGCACCGTTCCGCAAGGTCGGATTCCGACATGCGGATGCCCGATCGAGACAGATTGCGGCCCAGCGCGGCTCGACACCCTCAATTCTCATCAAAAGGGAATACAGACGCAGGGGTCCAGGGTTGTGCAGCACTCCCCTACCGAAAGACAGGAATCGCAACATGCTTGCAACCCGAACACAACCCACGCCAGCAACCGACACCACCGAGGACCTGCGACCCCGGTTCGGAATCGGTCACATGGCATTCCCTGCCAAAGACGTCGGCTCACTGGTCGACTTCTACACCTCCATCGGCATGCGCCTCGTCGTCGACATGGGGCGCGCCGCCATCGTCGAACTCCGCGGTGGAACGCACCTCATCATCCAGCCGGGCGACGCCGGCACCGGCACGCTCGACCTGATCGTCGATGACATCGACGAGACCCGGGCCGTCCTCGACGCAGCAGGAGCCGACCCGAGCCGCATCCAACGGGGCCATCCGCACGATCGATTCGTTGCGACCGACCCCGAGGGCAACCGGCTGATCGTGGCATCCAACCACGCCATCGGTCCGGTCTGATCAACGTCGGGCTCCGCCCATCCCTCCACTCTCTCCTTTCCGCCACCCCCTCGCCCTCCCTTCCGCCACCCCCTCGACCTCCCCCGCACCCCCTCGACCTCCCCCGCACCCCTCCACTGCACACTGCAGACCGATCACGGGCCGGTGCCGCCAGAACACGGCGGCATCGGCCTGT
>Ga0114956_1004698_pt1 | contig 10336 bp, 10 predicted proteins | sample MaitaG_FD_87304 | JGI IMG/M metagenome (GOLD analysis project Ga0114956, IMG submission 87304) | Marine algal microbial communities from Maine, USA - Maine_Asex2 metaG | ecosystem: Host-associated > Algae > Red algae > Unclassified | place: Maine, USA | collected 2015-01-05 | reverse complement strand
CCAGCAGCGAGTGGGCCGAGGAGGTCGATGTAGAGACCGTAGCCAACGAGTTCTTCGGCATCGGCCACAAGGCGCGATACTTCGGGCGTGCGCCATGCTGCTTGGCCGGGGCCAATGCCGACAACGGACAGGCGACCGCGGCTTCGGCCACGTTGGTTTGTGATCGGATCAGTCGACAAGGCCACAGCACAGGTTGCGTTGGCTGTTTTATTTTTGGCGATGATAAGGGTGCTATCCGGACCAGCGGCGGCAAGTGCTGCGCCTTCCGATACGCCGTGGCAGCCGACCTCTGCAAAGACCACGTCGGACGGGGTTTGCAGACGGTGTGTTTCCAATTCAAGTTCGGCGGCGGTGAACACGCGGTAAGGTACACCGAGGCGGGCGGCGATCATGTTCATCGCAGGTTCGTCTGCTTTAAGGTCGAGTGATGCGACACAAGCGATGCTTTCACGCAGAATATCGCCTTTGGCAAGGGTGTCGAGGGCAAGTTGCCAGACCTCTTCAGGGTCGGCATTTCGCGCGCACCCAAGGCCAAGCACGATGTCTTGGCGGTGGAACCCAAGGAAAGTCTCGCCGTTCTTTGCGGACAGCATTGCGGGTAAATGGCCAAGGGTTTGTGCACCGCTTACAGGGGCGGTTTCAACGTTCGGCAGGTCGGTCAGATGGGTCAACCACGCAGCCTCGCCCGTCAGGGTGTACGCATCGCCATTCAGCAGGCCCGCCATGACGGATTTTGCGTTTTCAATCGGCGACACGCGCCAACCGAGGGGTGGTTCATCAAGTGCCACACCAAGGGCCACGTCGCCAGCCGTGGTGACGGCAGCGGTACCTTGCAAGGCGTCGGCGATCTGTTTGGCCAGACGATTTGCACCGCGATGTCCGCCGAGCAGTGGCACAACGATTTTGCCATCATCGGACACCGAAATCACAGGCGGTTCGGTGGTTTTATCATTCAGCAGGGACGCGACGCCACGGATCAGAATGCCGGACGCGCAGACGCCGATGATCGGCGTACCCGATGCGAACAAATCGCGCGCATGATCTAGCGCGTTGGCGAAATAGGCATTGGCGTTAATCACCCTGCCCTCACGTCCATGCACAGCGCAACCAAGCGCCTTTGCGATTTTGTGCGCGGTGGGTTCACCAGATTTGGACAGCGCCAACACGATTGGCTTGCGCCCCTGTGGGGCGACGACAGGAATTAGAGCCATGGATCGGCCCCTTTCGTGAGAAGGATCATTGAAAAATATGGTGCTTTGTCGGGGGCTTGTGCCAAGGGCACGACGACTTGTTCCGGCAGCGTCGCGCGTTCGATGTAAGTCGCGCTGTTGGTCAGGCCAAGGTCGGCGATGACGGTGCGGATTTTCGGAAGGTGCCGCCCGACTTTCATGATTGCGACGGCTTCTGCGCCTGCGATGCGTTTGCGCAATGTAGCCTCATTCATCGGACCGGGGAGGACTGTAAGGCGTTCGTTACGCGCGACCAGCGGACGGCCCGCTTCGGCGGCGCAGGCCGTGACGGAGGTAACGCCGGGCACAACTTTAACGCTGAACTTCGCGGCAAGGCGCGCGTGGATATACATGAAAGAGCCGTAGAAAAACGGATCTCCTTCACACAGGCAAATGACATCTTGGCCTGCGGTCAGGGCTTGCGCAATTTTGGCCGCACCTGCGTCGTAGGCGGCTTGCGCTGGGGCGCGTTCGACAGACATTGGGACGTCCATCACTATTTCAGTGGCGTCCGCCGCAATCAGGCCGGCGGCGATGGAGCGTGCAAAACTGGCCGCCCCTGCAAGGGTTGGATACGCAATCACTGCCGCGCCTTCAATCAGGCGTGCGGCGCGTAACGTCATCAAATCCGGCGCACCCGGCCCTAAGCCGACGCCGTACAATGTTCCGGTCACGCGCTGCCCCCCCGCTTCATCTGGCCAGAAAAACTCCCCCCGGAGGGCCGATGGATCACACGCACTGTCATCGCTTTATCAAGCTCCACTGTGTGACGGGCATCGCAGGACGCCATCCGGTGAGGCGGCCCACAGGTTCAGCGCGGTGAGTCTGAATTTTCACAAGATCACCACCATGGAGTTTGTGCAGCGCGATAAGTTCAGCTTCGGATTCCAATGTCACAGCATTTGCAACAAGACGTCCAAGGGGGCGCAGGGCGGTATATGCTGCATCGAACGTTTCACGCGACAAGCCGCCACCAATGAACACGGCGTCTGGTGCGTCAAGGTTTTGCAGGGCGTGCGGGACCGTGCCATCGATAAGTTCGAGTTTTGGGGCACCCAAAGCCAACGCGTTTTGTGCGGCCATGGCACGGCGGTCGGCGCGCGGTTCGATGCCAATGGCGCGGGCATAACGCGCAGCACGCATCCATTCGATGGCGACGCTGCCGCAGCCGGTTCCGATGTCCCACAGTAGTGCGCCACGCATGGGCATGAGTTTGGCAACGGTGGCGGCGCGGACCTCTTGTTTGGTCATTGTGCCGTCAGAAATAAACAGGCTGTCCGCAAGGCCGGGAACGCGGGGCAACAACGCCGCGTCGGGGGCGGCGATACATTCAATGCACAGCGTGTTGAAGGCGGGAACAGTGTGGGACCAGTCATTGGCAGGGCCGTCAAAGCGTTCTTCACGTTCACCGCCCATCGCCGCAAGAACAGTCATTCTGGACTTTCCAAAACCACGATCCGTAAGGAATTTGGCAATTTGTGCGGGGGTTTCTGCGCCTGTCGTCAAGACAATAAGCTGCTGATCAGGCTGGATGAACGCGATCATTTGTTCCACAGGGCGACCATGCACGGTAAGGGTTTCAACGTCAGCCAGCGACCATCCCATACGGGCGGCGGCGAGTTGGAATGCGCTCAATTGCGGATGGTAGACAAGTTCGCTTGCGGGAATGGCACGACCGATACGCGCGCCGACAGAAAACCACAGCGGGTCACCCGTGACGAGAACGACGGCGCGTTGTCCGCGTAGATTTTGCAGCGTTTCGATCATCGCGTCAAAGGGGGACGGCCATGCAATACGGGTCGCGTCAGGATTGATAGACAGCGTGTGGTGACGATCCCCGCCGACGATCACTTCGGCAGCTTCAACGATTGTGCGTGTCGCGGGGGTCAACCCGTCCATGCCGTCTTCGCCGATACCGACGATATGGAGCCAAGGTTGGCTTGGGGGAGTGTTCATTTTGAAATCTCCGGCAGGCCAGCAGCCAGCGCGTTGACGGCAGCGGACGCCATCGCGGAGCCGCCTTTGCGCCCCCGCAGGGTGATGAAATCTGTGTCGCGCGGATTGGCGGCAAGTTCGGCTTTGGATTCTGCCGCCCCGACAAAGCCAACGGGGAAGCCAAGGATCACGGCGGGTTTCGGGAAGCCTTGATCAATGAGGTCGAGCAGGTGGAACAGCGCTGTGGGCGCGTTGCCGATGGCGACGACTGCGCCTTTGATATGGGGTTCCCAGAATTCGACAGCGGCGGCGGAACGGGTGTTTTCGATCTGCTTGGCGTGGTCCGGCGTGCGTGGATCATTGAGGGTGACGATAACCTGATTGTCGGCGGGCAGGTAGCGGCGGATAATGCCCGCGCCCACCATTTCACAATCGCACAGGATGGGTGCGCCGGATTGAAGGGCATGGTGGCCCGCGAAAGCGACGTCGTTTGTGAACGCCAGACGGTCTGCAATTTCGACCATGCCGCAAGAATGGATCAGGCGCGTGATGAGGGGGTGGAGAGCCGTTGGAAAACGCTCAAGCCGCGCCTCTGTCTTCACCGTCGCGAAGCTGGCGGCGTAGATCGCGGATGGGTTGGTTTCGTAGGGACGCATAGGAGCCTCCGGCGGGAGTTTATTGGCCAAGATGAAGGGGCGGTCAGGGTTTCGGTTTGCGAGCGGATTCAGGACCGTGGGGATGTTTGGCATGGGGGTAGACCGCGTGATGGTGATGGTCGTGATCATGGCCGTGCGTGTGGGCGTGGTCATGTGCGTGATCGTGGGCGTGCTGGGCTTCAAGGCGGCAAAGCCCCGTGCAGAATGTGTCGCAAAGTGTGCAGTCGGACACGTTTGAGCCTGGGGCGGAGGCGCCTTGGCCTTCGACGTGGTGGTGGTGGGATTCTTGCACGGCGCCGACTTCGCCCTCGAAACCGAGGACTTGAACGCGGTATTTGCACAGCACGCAGGTGGGGGGCGGTGTGTCGGAAAATGCGGGGTGGTTCTGGCGATTTTCGGCTTTGATTTCGACGTGGGAGCCGTCGTCGGTTGCCAAAACCTGTGTGCGATACGCGCAGGTGCCACAGTTTGGTGGCGGGTTTTTTCCTGTTTGTTCGATGATGCGTTCGGCGAACGTTTCGAGGACTTTGGGGTGGTCGCCAAGGTAGCTAGTTTTGACGAACTGGATGTCGGGATGTTGGGCTGCGACCTGATCGGTGAAGCCATAGATGCGGTCGATCAGGATGCCGGAGAACAGGAAATAGGGCGCGACGATGATGCGTTTGTAGCCGAGTTTTGCGGCGTGGGTCAGGCAGGGTTCAACCAGCGGGAAGGTGACGCCGGAATAGCCGACCTCGTGCCAACCAAAGCCGATGCCTTCGTGCAGCATGCGCGCGATCTTGGCGACATTGCCGTTGGCATCGGGATCAGATGCGCCGCGCCCGATGACGACAAGACAGGTGTCGTGCAAATGCACTTCGCCATGTTTGATATTGGCGGCAGCGACGGCGTCTTGGATGCGGCCAGCGGCTGCGGCTATCATCTTGGGATCAACGCCAAGTTCGCGGCCATAGCTGATCTGCATCCCATGTTTGGCCGCGTAGGTGTTGAGGACCGTGGGGATGTCATTTTTGGAATGCATCGCGGCGAACAACATTCCGGGGACGGCGAGGATGCGGGTGCATCCGGCTTCGCGCAAATTATCAAGACCGTCGCGGATGACGGGGTTGGCGAATTCGAGGTAGCCGTATTCGGTTTGCCAATCATCGGGCAGATAGGCGGGAAGTTTATCGGCCAGCGTCGCGAATTCATCGACAGCGGATTGAGAGCGCGAGCCGTGGCCGCAAATTATGACGCCTGTTTTTGGCGTGGCTTTTGGGGACATGGTCATGCTGTGGCCTCTTCTTCATCTGCGTCGGGGGCGTCGTCTTGGACCTGTGCGTCATCTTGTTTCTTACGCCCCCCCAAGAGGGCAATGGCCCCTGCAATGGCGATACCGCCAAGCGCGATCCAATGACCGTGGCCCCCAACGTCGGCCAGATGACCGATATGGGCGAATGCGGGGGATGCCGAGAGCGTGATGAGGATGGCGAAAGATAGGCGCATGGTCGTCTCCGTTTGCTGTCCGAAGCATCAGAGCCCAACGCCCGACATCGGGCGGTTTGGACGATTTGCACCTTTGGTCCCCGTTTTGGGTCAACCGTTGGTGCAACAACCTCTCTGACCCTGTCGGGCGTCGTCTGGGACGTTGGTATCGTGGGTGCAGTCGGGGTGCAATCGGGTATGCGGCGCGACAGGGTGCGGAACCGACCTGTGCGTGTGCGCACGAAGGCTGCGCCTGTGGTGGAGTTGGTTGGCCAGCGCGCGCAGGCTAAGTGTAGGATAACTTATTTGGAGAGAGATTATGGGTCAGCTGGTTGACGGTGAATGGCACGACGTTTGGTATGATACAAAATCCACCGGGGGCGCGTTCAAGCGATCCACGGCGAAATTTCGAAATTGGATTACGGCGGACGGGGCGGCAGGGCCGTCTGGTGAAGGCGGATTTAAAGCGGCATCAGGGCGCTATCATTTGTATGTGTCCTACGCTTGTCCATGGGCGCATCGTGCGTTGGTTTTCAGGGCTTTGAAGGGGTTGGAAGACCATATTTCGATCAGTGCGGTGCATCCTGATATGTTATCGGATGGCTGGACATTCGACACGGATTTCGAGAATGCGACAGGGGACACGCTGTATGGGCTGACGTTCGCGCGCGACATTTATCTGAAGGCAGATAGCCAGATTTCAGGCCGCGTGACGGTGCCGATTTTGTGGGATAAAGAGCGTGAGACAATTGTGAGCAATGAAAGCTCGGAAATTATTCGCATGTTCAATCACGCGTTTGACGGGATCACTGGCAACACGGATGACTATTGGCCTGTTGAGATGCACGCGGGAATCGAAGACGTAAATGCGCGCGTTTATGACACGGTGAACAATGGGGTTTATAAGTCCGGTTTTGCCACAACGCAGGACGCTTATGACAAAGCTGTCGTGCCATTGTTCGAATCGCTCGATTGGCTTGAGGCGCGTTTGAGTGAGGGTCGTTATCTGATGGGGGATAAACTGACCGAGGCCGATTGGCGGCTGTGGACGACGCTTGTGCGCTTTGATCCTGTGTATCATCTTCATTTCAAATGTAACAAAAAGCGCATTGTGGATTACCCGAACCTATGGGGATTCACGCGGGAGTTATATCAGGTTGCGGGGATCGCGCAGACTGTAAAAATGGATCACATCGTGCGCCACTATCACTATTCCCACGACACGATTAACCCCAACCGGATCATCCCGATTAATCCTGATCTGGACTTTATGGCGGACCACGGACGGGGTTAAGGGTTGCGGCATGGGCGGCTTTGCGGTTGAAGTTTGGCGAACTTAACCGCGAGGCTGCCATGACGACCTGGATTACTGTTTGCGACACCTGCAAGTGTACCGGCTGGGAAACCACCGGCATGGAAAAAACTGACGGGGAGGCTTTGGCTGAACTGGTCGAGGCCGCGGCGGCGGGTGCGGATGATGTGAAAACGCGCCGTGTGTCCTGCACGATGGGATGTGATCGTGCATGCAATATTACGGTGCAATCCACGGGCAAGATCAATTATTCGCTTGGGACGTTCACCCCGACGACGGATGATGCAGCCGCGATTGTGGAATACGCCGCGAAGCATGCGGCGAGTACGAACGGACAAGTGCCTTACCGCGAATGGCCGCAGGGTGTGAAGGGACATTTTGTGTCGCGCCACATGCCGCTGGACGATGCGTAACATCCGCGATCATGGGGGCGGGCTGGACGCGGCGGTGACGCAATATGGCGGCGCGCGGGCGGACTGGCTGGACCTGAGCACAGGGATCAATCCGGTGCCCTATCCCGTGGGTGAGATTTCTGCTGATGCGTGGAGTGCGTTGCCTGACAGCGGTGCGATGGATCGGTTACTGACGGCGGCGCGCAGGTTTTGGAATGTGCCGGACGGAGCGGAGATTATCGCGGCGAACGGGGCGTCGGCATTGATCGCGCAGATGCCGCGGTTGGCGGATACGAACGACGACAGTGTTTACGTCCCCGGGCCCACTTATAATGAGCATGCAGCGGCGTTTCGGGCCGCAGGATTTCATGTGATGGACCAACCCGACAGCGACGCGCCTGTGCAGGTGTTTGTGCATCCCAACAACCCGACGGGGCACATAAAACCCGTCGAAGCGGTTACAAGCCGACGATTAAACATTATCGACGAAAGCTTTTGTGACGTTGCACCAATGGAAAGCCATATCGCGCAAGCGTCCTATGATGGTGTGGTTGTATTGAAAAGCTTCGGCAAATTCTGGGGGCTTGCAGGCGCGCGATTGGGATTTGCAATGTGCACGCCTGACGTTGCGGGGGTGTTGCGCGACATGCTTGGGCCATGGACGGTATCCGGTCCTGCATTAGAAATCGGCGCGCGGGCGTTAGAAGATGTGGCGTGGGCTGAAGCGACGCGGGTGCGGTTGGCGGCAGATGCGGCGCGGCTTGACGAACTGGTCGGCTGGAAATTGGTTGGCGGAACGGATTTGTTTCGCACGTATGAAGTTGATGATGCTGCCGCGATGCAGGATTATTTGGCGCAGGGCCATGTATGGAGCCGCATTTTTCCCTATTCCAAAACGTGGATCAGGCTGGGACTTCCTGCGCCTGATCGGTGGGACCAATTGCGTGCGGCGCTTGCCTGATGGCAATCGTTCTGGCCATGATATTGGACGCGCTGTTCGGGGAACCCAAGTGGCTGTGGGATCGGGTTCCGCACCCTGCTGTGGTAATGGGGCGCGGCGTTGGCGCGCTTGATGCGCGGTTGAATGATCGCACCAAGGGGCGCGGGATTATTACCATGGGTGTGCTGGTGATCGGCGCTGCGGTACTTGGTTTGGTGTTGCATGGGCTATTTGGAATTTGGGCGGATGTATTGGTTGGGGCCGTGTTGCTGGCGCAGAAATCACTGGCGCAACATGTGAGCGCCGTTGGCGATGCGTTGCGGTTGTCGCTTGGCGATGCGCGGCTTGCGGTGGCGATGATTGTTGGCCGCGATGTGCGTGATATGGACACTGCGGCGGTGGCGCGCGGGGCGATTGAAAGTGCTGCGGAGAATTTCGGTGACGGGGTGATTGCGCCGCTGTTCTGGTTCGTGATCGCGGGTTTGCCGGGACTGTTAGTTTATAAGATCGTGAATACCGCCGACAGTATGATCGGCTACCGCACTGAGAAATATGAAGCCTTCGGCTGGGCAGCGGCACGGCTGGATGATGTGTTAAATTGGGTTCCAGCACGTATTACAGCCTTTTTAATATGGTGTGTTGCTGAATTGCGTGCGCCGCTTGGCGATATTAGGCGCGATGCTGCGCTGCACAGGTCCCCGAACGCAGGCTGGCCAGAGGCGGCGATAGCGCCCGCGCTGGATGTGTCGCTGTCCGGGCCGCGCAGCTATGAGGGTGTGGTTGAGGATTTTGCCTGGGTGCACGCGGACGGGCGTAAGGATGCGGGGCCAGATGATATTGACGGGGCGGTGGCCGTGTTGTGGAAAGCGTGGGGATTGGCGCTGGTTGGCGTGGTTGTGATTGCGCTGCTGTGAAGGTGCGTTAATCTGGCGGCAACCTAAGGAGTTAGAATGCTGAAACCACTCGCTTTGTCCCTATCGCTTTTTGCGGCCCCGCTTGCAGCGCAAACCTGTGGTGGATCGTTTCAAACGTTCTTGAATGGGTTGGTCGATGAAGCGTCAGTTCATGGAATTGACAACCAGACAGCCCAAAATTTTGTAGCAGGGGCGCAGCGCGATCAGGCCGTACTGGATGCAGATCGCGGCCAAGGATTTTTCCAACGTGATTTCATTGATTTTTCACGACGTTTGATTTCAGGAAGCCGCATTGAAAACGGGCGCGTGCAGGGGCAACGTCAGGATACGATATTTGATCGTATTGAAGCGGAATTCGGTATTCCCCGCGGCGTCTTATTGGCGTTCTGGGCGTTCGAGACCGATTTTGGCGCGGTGCAAGGCAATTTTAACACGCGCAATGCACTGGTGACGTTGGCGCATGATTGCCGCCGCCCCGAATTGTTCCGCCCGCAGGTTTTCGCCGCGATGGAATTGTTCGCACGCGGTGATTTTAACCCCGCGACCACGACAGGCGCGTGGGCCGGTGAAATCGGTATGGTGCAGATGTTGCCCGGCGATATCATCGAGAACGGGCGTGACGGGGATGGCGACGGACTGGTTTCGTTAAAAACATCACCGCCGGATGCGTTACTGTCGGGCGCAAGCGTGTTGGCGTCACTGGGGTGGCAGCCGAACCAGCCGTGGCTGCAGGAGGTCAGCGTGCCAGCGCAAATGGATTGGGCGCTGTCCGGCACTGAGACCAAAATGAGTGCCTTTGAATGGGGTGCACTGGGCGTGTCTGCGCGCAGCGGCAGCCTTACGGATCTGCCCGCATCGTTGATTTTACCGATGGGCCGCAAAGGTCCGGCATTCCTCGCATATCCGAATTTCGACGTTTATTTCGAATGGAACCAGTCGTTCGTTTATGTGCTGACGGCGGCATATTTTGGCACGCGGCTGGAAGGTGCGCCGGTCTATAATGCGGGTAATCCCGACGCAGGTTTATCGGGTGAACAAGTGCAAGAATTACAGGAAAAGCTACAGGCACGTGGCTATGACGTGGGTGGGGCAGATGGCATTATAGGCGCGCGCACGCGAATGGCCATTCAAGCGGAACAGGTCCGTTTGGGGATGCCTGCGGATGCGTGGCCGACGCCCGCGTTGTTGAATGCCCTTTGATGCAATGGGGCGTCTGCACCACGGTTAAGGCACCCCTCGCGCAGATATTGGCATTTGTTGCATGGCACAAACATATCGGTGCAAGCCATATTTGGGTGCATCTGGATGACGCGGATGAGGCGTCGGGTGATGTCTTGAACCAGCTAGACGGGGTCACAGTGATCTTGTGTAATGCTATGTATTGGGCCGACAAAGGGATGCGCCCGAAGACACAAGAAGCGCGACAATCCCACAATATTCAGCGGGTTTATGGCTTGGCCGAATTGCCCGTGATTGCCCATGTGGATGTGGATG
>Ga0114956_1004697_pt1 | contig 10340 bp, 6 predicted proteins | sample MaitaG_FD_87304 | JGI IMG/M metagenome (GOLD analysis project Ga0114956, IMG submission 87304) | Marine algal microbial communities from Maine, USA - Maine_Asex2 metaG | ecosystem: Host-associated > Algae > Red algae > Unclassified | place: Maine, USA | collected 2015-01-05 | reverse complement strand
CTATGCGGTAGTTTTCTTTCCCATGCACAAGTAAAAGACAGCGTGCAGGCCAATAAATACCTACGGGATGCACAACAATTACTGGATACTCTTGACTATGCCGCCGCTATTCAGTTAAGCAAAGAAGCCTTAGTATTTTACCAAAATTCAAAAGAAGGTTCTGCTAAAATAGGCGTAGCCTATGCCCTACTAGGAGACGCTAATCGAGAACAAGGACAGTATGATGCTGCTTTAGAAAACTACCTAGACGCAAAAAAAAATTTCCTTCAAAATTATGGCCCACAACATTCCACTATTGCGCAGGCGAATAATGATATAGGTCTTTGTCATTGGAAAAAAGGAGCCATTCAAGAAGCCGTTCAGTTTTTTGAAATGGCACTAAAGGAACGAATTGACCTTTTTGGAGTGCAACATCCCAAAGTGGCGGATAGCTATAATAATTTAGGGAACTGTGCTTTTGATCGAAGGGATTTAAACAATGCTCGTTCTTTTTATGAGCAAGCATTAGAAATAAGATTAGCACTATTAGATCCTACCGATCCAGATATTGCCTCTAGTTATAATAATTTAGGTTCTTGTTATCGTTTTGCGGGTCAATATGAGACAGCTATAGATTATTTTACAAAATCTATTAAAATTCGAGAACTCAAATTAGGGGCAAGCCATCCTAAAGTAGCGCAAAGCTGCGCTAATCTAGGACAATGTTATGAGCAAATGGCACAATTAGAGGAAGCGATTGCTTATTATAACCGAAGTCTACGTATTAGTCAGGAGCATTATCAAGAAAACCATCCAGATATAGCCACTGCTTATATTGGTTTAGGGGGCTGTTATTCCAAAAGAGGCAACCATAGTTTAGCCTTAAAGTATTTTGAAAAAGCCTTAGCCATTCAACAAGTCAATTTTCCAACGGATAGCCCTAATCTAATTTCTGTTTATAATAATCTAGCTAATGCCTACAAGAATTTAGGCGACTATAAAAAGGCGATGTTGTTTTATGAATACAATATCGCTATTCTCAATCAATCTTTAGGCCCTGAACATCCCTTTACGGCTGCCACTTATAATAATATCGGCCTCATACAAGTTGCCTTAGTTGATTTTGAGCAAGCCTTGGAGAGTTATGGTAAAGCCTTGTCTATTTATGAAAAACAAGGAAATCCACAGCGACTAGCGAGTACTTGGAATAATATAGGTACTTGCTTGCGGCAACAAAAACGTTTTCCAGAAGCGATTCAAGCTTATCAACAAAGTATTGATATTTTTAATAAAATTAGTGGCGGCAATGCAGCTAATAATGCAGCCGCTTATTATAATATTGGCAATTGCTTAGGAGAAGAAAAAGAGTATGATACTGCCTTGCAATATTATGCACAAGCTATCAGCTTGATTTCAGCTAACTATGGGGAAAAGAATCCTCGACTAGCTATTTACAAAACGAGTATTGGGACCATTTATCAGAAGCAAGGAAAGTTTCAAGAAGCCATTCAGCAGTTTGATGAAGCTTTAACCTTATCGACGGTTTCTATCAAAGAGGAAGCAAGTTTTATTGAATCTCCAATTGAGGTTTTAAACCTATTGAATGCTAAAGCAAAAACACTTTATCAATTGAATACGATCGCTACCTTAAAAGAAGGGCTAGAAATAACGGATTTTTCTATTCAGGTTATAGCCAATATACGGCAACAAATACAAGAGGAATACTCTAAGCGAAAACTAAGTGAAACAGCACACGAAACTTTTCATTTGGGAATAGCTACTTGCCACCAACTATATCAACAAACTAAGGAACAGCTACTTTTAGAAAAAGCATTCACCTATTCGGAAAAGAGTAGAAGTAACTTAATCCTTAGTGCCTTAATCAATCAACAAGCTGCCTCTTTTGCGAATATTCCTGATAGCCTATTAAATTTAGAAAATCAGTTGAAAACGAGTATTGCCGATCTTGAAAAACAACAACAGTCGCTCCTTAATAAGAAAGATAGTGCGTTGACTGATACGGACCAAAATACGAGCGTTTTATTTGAAGAAAAACAAGCTTATAATCAATTGATTCAACAATTTGAATCGGATTATCCCGCCTATTATCAATTAAAATATGATGATTACACGGTTCCTGTTTCTAGCATCCAACAAAGCTTATCTTCGGAAGAGGCAGTCATTGAATATTTTGTAGCAGATACAACTGTTTACATCTTTTTAATTAAAGAGTCAGAGCTACAACTACAAGAAATAGTAGTAGATTCTTTGGTTGAAGAGGTGAAATTATTTCGAGAAGGCATTACGAGATATTATATGGATGTGGATGCGCAAACAGAAGAAGGCTATCGGTATTTATTGATACAATATTTTAAAACAGCTCACTTCCTTTATCAAAAATTAATAGAACCCATAAAAACTGACTTGCCCACTAAATTGACGATTGTGAATGGAGGGGTGCTAAATTATATCCCTTTTGATGCTTTAGTTTCCGATTTGCCAAAGGAGGAGATACATAGGCTAAGAGATATTGCTTATTTGGTGAAAGAATACGAAATCAATTATGCGTATTCCGCCACGCTATTATACAATAGCCAAAGCAAAGCTAATACGAACAAATCTACTAAAAAACTATTAGCCTTTGCCCCTGTTTTTTCGATTCCGAATCGCTTACAATTAGCGCCCCTGTCCTATAACATTCCAGAGGTAGAATTGCTGCAAAATTTCATACCTGAAAGTGAATTATTTTTAAGAGCAGCAGCGACTAAACGACAATTTTTAGAACGAGCCAGCGATTTTCAAATATTGCACTTAGCCACACATGGACAGTCAAACACAGACTTAGGAGACTATTCTTTTTTAGCTTTTTCTGACAACAAAGACCTTGAAAAAGATGCAGCATTTTTGTACGCTAAAGAGATTTATAACCTTTCTTTATCTGCGAATTTGGTGGTTTTAAGCGCCTGCGAAACGGGCAAAGGAGAATTACTACAAGGAGAAGGTGTGGTTAGTTTGGCGAGTGCTTTTTTCTATGCAGGTGCCAAAAGTATTGTCACCACGCTTTGGAGTATCAATGATGCTTCTACGAAAACAGTCATGGGGGCTTTTTATCAATCTTTACAGGAAGGGGCTACGAAAGGAGAGGCATTGCGGCAAGCAAAATTAGCCTATATAGCGCAAGCAGACGATCCCAACCCTTTCTTTTGGGCTGCTTTTACGCTAACAGGCGATACGGAACGAATTCCTGATACTCGTGCTTCTGTTGGTTGGTCTGCTTTGTGTTTTTTACTTTGTGTTTTTGGCTTGTTGTTGTTGGTGTTTTGGGTGGAGCGATTATCTTCGTAAGACTGCTTACTCAATTATCACCAATTTGGATGAAGTGACAAAATCTGTTGTATTTAAAATAATATAAAACATACCTTGCCCCAATTGCCTTGTATTATATTGAAATTGATACTGGCCAGCTGCTTGTTCTTGCCCATCCATCAATTGATCTATTTGTTGGCCGTTGATATCATAAATGCCAATATTTACTGCTGCTGGCTGATTTAACTGGTAAGATACATTGGTAAATTGGGCGGAAGGGTTTGGATAAACAGATAGCAGTACTTCGCTATCATTTAATGTACTAAGCAAAGAAGCATCTGAACTAGTGATCGCTCTAGCAAGTACCAAATTAGTATCAGGCGTATTTCTGAAAGGGTTTACACAAGGGCCAATCGTCGCTAAAAAGTCGTTATTAGCAGCAACGCTAAATCCAGGGGATAGTAAAATATGATTCCCTGCCCGAAAAGTAACCGAGCTTGTGATGTTTACAACTCCTGTTGTCGTGATAGAATTAGATGCTTCTATAGTAGTTGAGCTAACATTTCCACTAACAGTTTCTGTAGCTGCACAGTTTCCAGTAGACGCACAAGTTAGGGTACAATTAGCAGTATTCATATTATTTCTGATTAGATTACCGGGCTGCGTTCCAAAACCATTGCTGAATAAAATACCACAGTTCTGTATCAGATCACAATAACTCATGACCGTTCCCTTATCTGTAGGACAATTTGGTGTAGGACGGGGGCAAGTGTCTTCCGTATCTACACAGCCATCTATAGCCGTGTTATTACCATTCCATACACAAGCCTGGGTATGTTTAGAGCCAAGGTTATGGCCCATTTCATGCGCAAATACCTCCACTTCCCAAGAATAAGTTGGGAATGCACTATAAGTAGGGCTAAAACCAGAACTTACGGCATACGGACCTGCATGGTGTAGTTCATCAACATTATCATTATCAAAGTCAGCCATGAAGGTAAAATAAGAACTACATAATACATCTAACCAGGCTATTCCTCCACCAAGATCTCGAGTAGATATCCAATGGGCTAATCTTCCATTATAGTTATCCTGTATACGCAATCCGAAAGCCTCTAAAATTTCCCCAGCGTCAGTTAGATTCCTCTCTGGATCAGCAGTCGTCCATACAAAGACTTCAGATAAGGACATATCAATTGATTCGTTTGCATAAAGCATAGCCACATCTGCAAGCAAACCCATGACATAATCCTCAACTGCTTGAATATTTGTTCCTCCCCCAATATCTAAATAAGTTTGGTAGTCACATTCGACATATACAGGCACACAACTATTCATGCTACTTCTAGAGTGGTTCATCCGTGGTATATTTTTTAAACCTTGTCCAGGTATTGATAAGGCATCTGAACCACAGGTAAATGGATTACTTTCCACTAATTTTAAGTCATTGTATAAAATATGCTCTCGCAGTCCTTTCATTTCACCGACAACATAATTTCCAGTATCATCTCCAGCCAAAATCCGAATCCCCCTTTTAGTTACACTTACACTCGCAAAAGATTGACTATTCCCTTTGATGATGCCTCTATAAAAAACACCTTCCTGTTCTCCACGAGCTATGTTTCTTCCATCACTTGTAGTTAAAATATAATCATCCTTAAGCAAATCTACCTTCACAAGTTCTAATTCTATATCAGCAGTTTCTGTTACAGGAATCTTTAAGGTAACAGCGGGTAACTTACTTTCCCAAAAGTCAATTAAAGCGGATCTTTGTAAATTTAAGAGTACGCCATCATTAACATATCGAGCATATCTTGCTTGAGTCTGCTCCCCAACTTCAAATAAAGTAATCTCTGAGTTACTAGACCGACTAGTGCTTTGAACCAATTTTGCTAATTCATTGGGAACCGCATTCGTTCTGAAATTTTCCTCATTAATACCTAGTCTAGTTCTTTCTATTAAATCCTGAGTAAAAATAGGGTTGGAGAATAAAAGACTAAAAAATAAAATAACTTGGTAAATTCGTTGATTTTTAAAAGGCATATACAATAGTTTGTTAGGGTGCTATCTCTTATAAATAGCTTAGAGGGAGATATATAATTTATATTTAAGCGATTGTCTAACCTATGGGTAGTGGTACAAATGTAAGGCCAAATGTAGGGTATAAATCAAGTTATCCCCTACATTGGAATTCATTTGAGCAGTACATTTATAGCACTACCTACCTATGAATCATGATTTGATGAGAGGTTTGGTTTTTGTTTATAGTATAAAGATATATTTTTTATATCTGAAAAAAAATTAATAATCAAAGTATTTCAAAAATGGTAGCTACATGCAAAAATTGACAAAGAACCCAAATCATTTCTATTTTTCCAGATTTTTATTACTGAAATTGAAAACTATTTTAAACCAAAAGCCAGCAATACATTCCCCTCTTTCTCCGCATATTTGGCATAACCAGAAGTAATAAATAATTGATTGCCAACCACCACAGGTCCATCCGAATCAAAAGCGCCACCAAAAGCTTTTACACCATTGACTGCTTTATAATCTTTCTTCGCATCAAAAGCCCATAATTCTCGGCCATCATCAATAGCATAAGCCTTGAGGATACCATCTAAGGCAGGGCCATAGACTACCTCTGGGGTCAAAGTAATCGCTGCTGAAATACCGGGACCACAACCTCTCAATGTAAAGCCTGGACAACGGTCTTCCTCGATAGTTGCCCATAGTCGTTTCCCATCTGCTACGTTGAGTGCGTGCATGCCCGGTGCTTTTGGAATATCTTTATTAATATCATATAAACCACGGTCATACCTGGCCCATAAGGCGGCATTTTTGCAATAACGGTATCTGTTTGATGGTTAAATTGAGTGAGTTCTAACAACATATTTGGCGATTGTAAGGTCGCTATTTCATAGCTGATACTATCCTTTCGGAATAATTTATTGGCGGCTTCATTGTTGCTTATTTTTTCTCGGCTGATTAATTTAAAATCGGTTGCCTTTTGGTAGAAATTCAGCATTTTATCTAAATCTTTTACCGCTAAACCAATGTGGTTAAAGCCAATAATGGTAGTTGGAGATTCTTTAATGGTGGGACTAGGTGCCAGTTGGGTAAGGCGACGTTGAATTAAACTGTAGCTAATGGTTAGTACTATAAGCAATACGCCAAGTGCAAGGAGACATCCTTTTTTTAGCATTTTTTTAGGTTTTGATGTCTAGCAGGTTTTGCAAGACGATTTACCAAACCTCTAATTTAACTAAAATGCTTAAAAAGTAGCTAAATAAGGGAAATGTAATCTTCGATATCGGTGAAGAGGATGGCGGAGTTTTCTATTTTGATTTTCTTTCATAATTATTTTAAGGTTGCTAGACAAGTTGCCCTTAGCCTTTAGGTTTTAACGATTTTAGAAGAAATTGTAGGAGAATACATTCAAGCGAATTTGGCTATTGGTTGATTGATAATCAATAATCAAACCCTTTAGCAATAATCTTTTCTGCTGGTTTCTGTTGTGGTGTAAAATCGTGATGTTGTTTGTTCCTCCCTCGACGATTCCGAGTATGCCACTGCCAGATATGCGCTCCTGCAAACCACTTTTTGTGCCAAACCGTTTGGAAAAAAACGTCGTAACAATTGGCTTGGGTTTGATTAGATATGGGATGTAACAAATTGGGATCGTAGATAGGCCATAGCCAAGGTTCGATGGCGCTATCGGGGGTGCTTTTATAACCTAGTTCTGTAAATAAAATGGGTTTACGAAACTGCTTATGCACCCGTTCTAGCACTTTTAAATGTGGTTTCCAGCCTTTTTTAATTTCCGCTACGGAAGGATTACGGTTTTTAGTTAACGGAAAATAAGCTTGAATACCGATATAATCTAAGTCTTTCCAAAAAGAAATATGCTCAAATTCTTGATACCAATTGGCCGCATAGGTTAATTCTCCTGGGTAAAAGCTGCGAATGTCTGCAATAAGATTTTTCCAAAATAGCGGTTTTTCTTTAGTCAATTTAGTGAATTCTGTGCCGACACAAAACAAGGCTATGTCTTTTTCTGCTGCTATTTTTGCATAGTGCAAAATGAATTTTCGGTAACTTGCAGACCATTCCGTCCAAGCGTTTTCCTCTTTAGGGAAAATATCAGAACGCCACTTTCCATCCGATGGGTTCGACATCCAAATGTGTGGTTTTAAAAATATTTTAAGCCCTGCGGCATGTGCTATTTCAATATTCCGTTTCAAAGAGGAATCCCTTCTAAGTTGTCTTAAACTATCCCGTCCCATTCTTACGCTAGGACTATCATAATCCCTTTGTCCACCGAAAGGCACTAGGGTAATCCATTCGACATTATTTTTCATCAATTCCCCTAAACTCAAGGAATCAAGTGTCCCAAAAACATGGACTCCTCTTTGTTTCTTTTTCATTTTATAAAGATTGGTGGCCCTGTCTGAGTGATTTTCTGCCCAAGATAAGCCAACATAGCACAGCAGACCTATCAATACTACCCAACTTAAACAAAAACTACTAGCATACCATTTAAAGAAATTTTTCATTTTAGCGTTTAGCTTTACGGAGTGACGGGAAGTCCTATATTACCTTTTCCACCCATATTCAGGAATTTTTATCTGACATTCCTACTTTTAGGGCAAAAAAATAAAATAGCTTTATTTAAAATAAAGAAATGGCTCATCGGTGAATTTGGTGGAGGGGTAAAAATGTATTCAAAATTTACTGGATAATGGGAAATTATCCAGTAAAACCAGCTTCTTTATAAATCACAATTCCAGATTTAAGTTTCACCAAGGTACAAAATCTATAGAAGTATAGAACTTACTTAGAAGGATTTGTTTTTGGAGCTATTTTGATTCACCAGCTATCTAAAATATTAATCCCTGTATTCGGAACTATCTGCTCCCTTAAACAGTTACAATAGCTTACATTTGACAACTAACAAACTATGCCAACGCTCAACAAGTCTACTTTACTCCTAATAGGGGCATTTGCTGCCATCTATATTATATGGGGGTCTACTTATCTGTTTGCCGCTTTTGCGATGGATCAACTGCCTCCCTTCTTTATGGCAGGTTCCCGCTATGCAACTGCAGGAGTCTTACTGCTTTTACTCACTTTTGGTATTGGCAAATACCAGCGGGTAACTTGGCTGCAATTTAAGAATGCGCTTTTTGCGGGTATTCTTATGTTGGGCATTGGAGGTGGATTTGTATTTTGGGGTTTACAATATCTAGATTCTGGATTTACGGCATTGGTGATTTCTGGACAACCCTTATTGATTGTTTTTATGATGTGGGGGCTACAGGGCAAACGACCTTCTAAGCAAGCCTATTTAGGCATTTTGCTAGGTATGTTAGGCATCTATTTGTTGGTTACCCAAAAAGCAATAGTGACGAACCCCAATCAATGGACTGGCACCTTGTTTGTTTTTGCGAGTATGTTATCCTGGGCCTATGGGTCTCTGTTTGTTGGAAAAAATGATATGCCTAAACCTCAAATGACAAACAGTGCTTTGCAAATGATTATTGGTGGAACCTTACTCGTCATTGGCAGTTTTTTGTTTGAATCACCACAAAATATTGACTGGTCACAAATTAATAGCACCACTTATGGGGCGATGTTGTATTTAATTATCTTTGGTTCTATTATCGCCTTTTCTTCTTTTAATTATTTACTGTCTAAAGTGTCTCCCGAAAAAGTAGCGACTAGTACGTATGTCAATCCTATAGTGGCTTTATTTTTAGGTTGGATGTTTCGTGCCGAAGTGATTACCACACAGTCTATGATTGCGGCAGGGATTATGCTAACAGGGGTCTTTTTTATTAATACAAAACCGGAGTATTCTAAGAAGTTGTTACGGCGTTTAAAGATGGCTAGGAAATGACAAGTGGGACGTGAACCTAGGCGTTAGTGGATTTCTGCGAAAGGGTAATCACTTTTTTATAAACTGCCAGCGTCTTTTTAGCTGTTTGTTTTTTAGAAAATAGCTGCACGGTTTCCTTACCCTTCTTTACTAAAGTAGCAGCTAAGGTTGGTTGCGTTAAGATAGTTTGTACGTACTTGGCGAGTTGTGCTGCATCGCCAACAGAAGCCAACAAACCATTTTTTTGATGCTGAATAATTTCAGGAATCCCGCCTGCATTTGTTGCTACTACAGGCACTCCACAAGCGAGTGTGTCTAATAAAGAAGTACCTAAACCTTCTTCCTTACTTGTGAATAGAAATACGGCTATTTCGGGTAATATAGCTGGAATGTCCTTTCTAAAACCCGTAAAGATAAAATGTTGAGCTAGTTGCTTTTGCTGAATATATTGTTTGATTTTTTCCGCTTCTCCTCCATCTGCACCAATAATGATAAATTTAAGATTGTTTTGTTCCTGTAATAAAATCGCTGCCGTATCTACAAAGGTAAAATAGTCTTTATGCGGCGCAATAGCGGCAATATTAGCAATTAATTGGGTGTCTTTAGGGAGTTGAAATTCTTTTCTTAAAATACCTTTATCTACACTAGAGAATTTGGCTAAGTCGATGCCACTATGCACCACCTGTAACTTAGTTGTATCTCTAATAGTTGGTGCTAAAATATCCTGCACTTTTTGAGAAACCGATAGTATTTTTTTGATGGAAGGATGATTGTATTTTTTAACAGACAAGGCACTATTTTGTACAGGAAAGTCTACTCGTCTACTCAAAATATAAGGTGTTGGATTGCCTACTAAAGCGCTCATATAAGCAAAGGTATGGCTATGCGCATCATGTAAGTGTGCTACCTCTATTTTTAATTGACTACAAATTTTTTTAAACTGAATCGCAATAGCTGGATTGACAGAAAAGCCTCTTCGGTAAGTTAGGTGCGTAATATTATTAAGTAGACAATAATCTGCTAAGGCACTATTCTTTCTGCAAAAGACCCATTGCTGGATCCCTAATTGCGCTAATTCTTCTATTAAATAAGCGATTTGTTGTTCCCCGCCACGCCACGTTTTTGCAGAAGAAAAATGAAGAATATTCATAGGTTATATGGCTGTATTGCTATATTG
>Ga0114956_1004696_pt1 | contig 10342 bp, 6 predicted proteins | sample MaitaG_FD_87304 | JGI IMG/M metagenome (GOLD analysis project Ga0114956, IMG submission 87304) | Marine algal microbial communities from Maine, USA - Maine_Asex2 metaG | ecosystem: Host-associated > Algae > Red algae > Unclassified | place: Maine, USA | collected 2015-01-05 | reverse complement strand
TTAGGTCGTAGCGCCGAAGCGAATAACTTAAAAAATTTCTCTGCCTCGACTTATCTTAAGAAAGTCTCCCCAAACCATTGGAACAAACATGAACGTCTCAAAATTTAGAAATTTCTTCCTCGGCGTCGCCGCTGGAGTTGTTGTGTGCTCAGGAATTATCACGCAAACGTCTGCTCAAGAAAGTGACATCGTCGACACGGCAGTTACCGCTGGAAAGTTCGACACGCTGGTCGCGGCAGTGAAGGCTGCCGAATTGGTTGAAACCTTAAAAGGCGACGGTCCTTTCACCGTGTTCGCACCATCAGATGATGCGTTTGCGAAAATTCCCGCCGATCAACTTGAGGAACTCTTGAAGCCAGAGAACAAAGAGAAGCTGCAGGGCATTCTGACCTACCACGTCGTAGGTGGAGCCAAAGTCATGGCGTCGGATGTAGTCAATATGACTTCCGCCAAGACAGCCAACGGACAAGAGGTCGCGATCGCCGTCAAAGACGGTGTCGTCAGCATTGACGGAGCGAAAGTTCTCACGACTGACATTGAGTGCTCCAACGGCGTGATCCACGTGATTGACTCGGTCATCATGCCCAAAGCCGACATTGTTGACACCGCCATGGCGGCCGGCAGTTTTAAGACGTTGCTCGCAGCGGTAACGTCAGCTGAGCTGGTTGAAACTCTTAAAGGCGACGGCCCGTTCACGGTGTTCGCCCCGTCAGATGACGCGTTTGGGAAAATTCCAGCTGAAAAAATTGCGGAGTTACTAAAGCCAGAGAACAAAGAAACGCTTCAAAGGATTCTGACATATCACGTGGTCAGCGGCAATGTCATGGCGGCAGACGTTGTGAAGTTGACTTCTGCCAAAACCGTCAATGGGAAAGAAGTCGCGATCGCGGTCGCCGATGGCAAAGTCACAGTTGACGGAGCCAACGTCGTCGCCACCGACATTAAATGTGCCAACGGCGTCATCCATGTCATCGACAGCGTGCTCATGCCCAAATAGAAAACGTGGAATAGGCTTTTAGCCTGTTTTTTAAATCAAACCAGCCACAGGTCGCCTCGATCTGTGGCTTTTTCAATTAATAGGGGAAGACTGCTGGCAACAGACAGTTTCTTCACTAACAATAGCGCTGCATCCAATGGCGGCGGAATCTTCACAACGTCTCACGGCGAATCGTTTTTTACCGAGGTGGGCATTAGAAATAATATCGCCAGCTCACTCGGTGGCGGCCTTGCGAACTTCGGCGATTTATCCGTGGTAGATTCAATTTTCAAACGAGATCAAGCCAAAGATGGTCGCTCTGCAGCGATCGACATGCTCAACCTGTCATCAACGCGGTTGACCGTTAAACGTGGTCACGGCGAGGGTAGCGGAACTCGTCAAGAGTTCCACTTTCGCGAAGATTCGAAGACCTTGATGACTTTCGCAACACGTTAGCAAATCGCCTTGATCGCCGATTTGTTTACTAGGCCTTGTGCATGATACTAGCGCGCAAATTCAGTTAGCGTTACATCAATATACTCTTGCATGATTCCTCCATCACCGACGTATTTGTTCTGATGACTAACGTCGCACGATCGGCTCCATGTTCAATATTCACTTTGCCAGAATGTCACCGTGGTCACCTAGTGAAACGATGGTGTGATAGAGGGGCCTCTGTCCGCCAAACTTTTCTTGATCAATTGCCGCCGTCGCGTTCACATCAGCGACCTTTCCACCAGCCCTATTAATCCTGATCTGGAGCAACCGGATAGTTGTCAAACTCAGATCCGTAGCCATGACATTTGTTGTCGTCGCAACAATTCCACGACGACCCACTCATTCTTCGCGTTGAAGAACTTCCGAATTTGTTGAAAACTTTATCCCAGAAACCCGCCAACCCGTTGTCTTCGAAACAAGCAGAAAACAAATCGCCAGCGAATTTAGCTCCATCTTTCCCTTGGCTAACAAAAGTTCTAACATCAGCATCAGGGTTGTTTTCCGTCCAAGCAAATGGACTCTAAATAGCTTCACCATCAATTTTGAAATTGCTAAAAGAGTCTGGGCAGTCGAACTTTGCGAATGTATCTTCACGTACCTTCGCCCCCCTAGATTCTCGCTAATAGTGCTACCTTTTACTCGCCAAATCTCGATATAGCATCCGTTATCACATGCTCTTTGATTAGGAGGTTTTGTAATCTCCTAGGAATCTTGCAATTCAATCTCTTTCCAACTTCGCAAGGTTGTGTGTCGTCCGACACGCAACCCTTCTGGACAATGTATCCGTCTATTTCATTCGCGCCTGGACGCCACCTAATTTCATGACGGAACCTACTACATTTCCCATCCTTAACTTTCTTAACATCCATAGGTGGGTGGCCCGTCGGATCAATCCCACCCGGAACAAAGTATCCTCGATAGAGGCTCATTCCATCGACATACTCCAGCGGATCACGTCTGATAAACTTACTCGTTGCCGGATCGTAGTATCTTGCCCAATAATTAAATGCTTGGTAGATAATTGTTCTAACGATTAACGTTCTAACGACAAACTTTCCAATGTCCAAGATTCGGTGGAAGCCGAAAAAAATGTTTACAGGATGATCAGTTTACGACGTCGCTTCGCCGGTCTCTTTCCATTTCATGGCGCGTTGCAATGGCTCGATGCGTAATACGACCTCGCCGTTTTGAAAGATCCGTACCGTTCCGGAGGATTGACTGACCACAACGGCGATCGCTTCGGTGTTCTTGCTGATCGCTGCGCCGGAGAAGTGCCGGGATCCCAGCCCTTTGGTCATCGTGATTTCGACGGGTGATGTGTCAATGATTCGCGCACTGCCTTCGACCGTTCCGTCGGAATTAATGACAAACATTCCGTCAAGTTGAGCAAGTTCTTTGATTCCTTCGCGCGTTTTGGGATCAAACATGCTTCGTTCTTTTGCGGTATAGCCTTTGACCATGTCAAAACCGCCGGGGCGGCTTTCCTTCAGTACCTGTTCGTGATCGCCGACGATGAACATGGTGCCGACCGCTTTGCCTTCGCGGCCTTCGCGGCCAATGGATACGGCAGTGTCAACAACGACACGCAGGGTATCAAGCGGGACTTTGGTTTCCAGTTTCCGAAGATCACGGGCCGTGAGACGCCCTAATCGTTCGGTCAGTCGTAAAACGCTGATGGTGTCGGTCTCTTCGGTGTCAAAACCGCAATAGATTGCGACGACCGTGGACCCACTCTTGATGAGATCAGCAGCGACGCTGGAGAGAATTGCTTGTGAAATTTGATTTTGCACGGAGATCTCCGGCATGTCCAAACCCACTGAATATACTTCGGCTTTTTTTGTCGCTTCGATCACCTTCTCAGAGTGTGTGGCCACAATGAGAGTGCCGATGGAGGCAACTTTTTTCTTCAAACGGGTCCAAGATACCGCTTTTTCTATGAGGACCAGAATCGCATCAGCTTCGGTAGCTTTGGACAATTTTACGGCCGCATCGACATGTGCGAAAAACGTTTTTTGGCTCTTGGTTGTCGACATCGATTACCGAAGGAGTGTGCTTTTTTGCGAACGGAAACGACAGAAAGAATAACCCTTAAATTTAGCCGTATTTGGATTTTGAGCAACCGGAGGGACTTTTAAAAGCAGAAACAATTTCTTGCGATATCAGCGGAAGCTCGAAGCGTCGAAATCACTTTTGGAATTCGTGTTGCTGATCCGATCAGTGCCGGATTGGGGAAGTGGATCGCTATCTGCGATCGCTGACGGCGTGACGCCGGTAGGAATGGAATTTTGGGGCGAGACGTTTTGAACATAATTCTGCCAAGCGACCACGTTGCGTCCGATAGGTTCTCCAGTGATTTTCCTTAGAGATTCGGTAGCGCGAACTTGAAGGGCCGGATTGCGATCGTTGAGCGAAAGAGACAGCGCACCGACCGACGCGCGACCTGGAAAGTTACCCAGCGCCTCGGTCGCGGCCAACCGGACGTCGATGTCGGTGTCGCTACCGATAATCTCCTGAAGCTGAGGTACGGCGGCGTCGGTGCCGAGCGTTTTCCAAGATTCGATGGCGGCCAAACGAATGTCTCGGTCGTTGTCCTTTGAAGCTTTAATCAGAGTTTCTACTGCTGAGGGCGAACTTTTCAGTTTTCCGATGAGACGGACGGCGTGAAGTCGCATCAACAGCACTTTGTCGCGAAAAATGATATCTGAAAGGGCTTGGGCGGCGTCTTCTTGAGCGTTGATCGGTCCATTGATGGCGTTTTGGACCACTGTTTCCATCCGACGTTTGCGTGTGAAAAGCGTGTCGGCGATTTTTTCCTCTTCGGCCCATTTGTTTCGCACCCAAGGGCTGTATTTTCCGCTTCTCCAAAGCGGTCCTTCGGAGCACCCCGAAAATTGCTGCACCGTCGCCGATGCCATGAGAAGCAACAATAGTCGAATGATGTTTAGGCGTCGAAAAGGCAAAGGACCGTGCTCCGGTTTATGTCCAAAAGGGTTATCGTCTGCGAAACTAGCAAGGTTTTTTTGAGGAGAAAACCCCAATAAAATCGTTGCTGGCATATTTAGGTCAGGCCACCGGTAACGCAAGCCACGAAAAAAGCGGCCTCGTGATGACGAGGCCGCTTTCCAAGTTTGAGTAATTGCTGAACGCTATCAGATTTCTTGATGCGTTTCTGATTCGATGGCTTTGGGGGTGACCTTTCGACCTTTTTGGTCTTCGTCGTAGTACTTTCCAGAGCCATATCCGTAACCGTATCCATAACCATAGCCTTGCCCGTAACCGTTGTACGAGTAACCGGCGCGGTAGGCTCCGTAGGTGTATTGGCTACCGTAGCCCGATTGAGCACCGACGCCGTTGACGACTAAGCCAAGACAGTTGGCACCCAGGTTACGAAGCATCTCGCAAGCCCTTTCGGCGCTAACGCGGACGTTCTTCTTAATCCGCAGTGTTAGGATCACACCATCGACTCGCGCTGCAATTGGGCAGGCATCGGTTACCGCCAATAGCGGTGGAGTGTCAATGATCACGAAATCGAATTCCTCACGAAGTTCTGCAATCAGCGTTTTGACCTGTGGCGAGGAACAGAGCTCCGCTGGATTCTGAGGCTTGCTACCGCAGGGCATCAGCGTCAGTCCCTCGATCTCCTCACACTCGTACATGCAGTCTCGCCAAGCAGATCGACCGCTGAGGACCGTCGCGAAACCTTCGCTTGCCTCGATCCCGAATGTTGAATGCTGTCGAGGGCGTCGCATATCGGCATCGACCAGCAGGACTCGTTTTCCAGATTGGGCGATAGAAACGGCCAAGTTAGAAGCCAGCGTTGACTTACCATCGCCCGGTGTTGGGCTGGTCACTTGAATCACCGAGTGCTGTTTGCCCTGCGTGTTGAAGTACAGCGCGGTTCGCACAGCTCGGAAGGCTTCTGATGTCTGAGACTTGGGACGATGGTAGGTACAGATGATGGGTTCAATCGCCGACCCCTCCACCAGATAACGTTTGCCTTGACCAATGACTGGGATGTGCCCAATCAACGGAACTTGCAGTTGCTTCATGACCTCATCTGGATTGTGGAACGTTTTGTCTGCCAATTCGACCAGACAACCTAAACCGAATCCGAATAACGATCCAAGTAAACCGCCTACGCTGAGAATCAGCGGTAGGATTGGCCAGACGACCTCGCCCTGTGATGCTTCGCTAAGCATTTGGACTCGAAATCCTTCTTGGTTTGATTCGCTGGTCGCAGAAGGTTTAATTTCGACCAGTTTCGCGGTGATCTTATTAAGGTAATTTTTAACTTCATCTCTCGCTTCTTCTTGCAATCGGATCTTGGTGTCAAGTTCAGCCAGCTTTTTGGTTTCTGCGGTGTGAAGAATTTTTGCTTCTAGGTTGTAGTTCAATTCCTGTTGCAAAGATTCAATGCGTGACGTCACCAGTTCTAAATAGCTGGTCAAGCTTTCCTCTTCACTCATAGGGCGTGATGCATTGGTTGTTGCCGATTCACCCTCCTGCATTTTTTGATATTCGGCGATAGCACGATCAAGTCTTGCTTTGGTTATTTTGACGCTTGGGTGACCATCACCGAGACGCTGTTTTCTTAAGAACCATTCCTCTTCATACTGAGTGATGCGTGAGCTCATTCTTTCATCGGTTCGATCAGCGCGATCCATGTATTGACCGGGGCGAGCCATCTTGCCTTCATTCTGGAAAATCCAAACGGCTTGTCGAATGGCCTCATTGCCGCCTTCCATCGCCGCCAAGATGCGGTCGCGGTCTTCGGCTAGAGAGGTTAATTCGCCACGCGTCTCTTCAAGGGTCTCAGTGACTTTTTTGAGCATGATATGCGATTCGGTCAAGTTCGAACCAAACATCGTGAAGTTGGCTGTCCGTTCTTCGATCAGTTTTCCAAGCTTTTCCTGTTGGACTTTAAAATCCTGACGGAAACTACGATCGAATTCATCCAATCGCGCTAGAGTTTCGTCGGTTTCTCTCTCGTATTCGTCCTTCAGATTCTTCTTATAGGTCTCGATGATGTTTGCGAGAATAATCTGAGCGTCTGTTTCGTGGCTGTTGTGGTAACTCACGTGGAAAAGAAATGCTTCGTCACGGTTTTGATTGACTGAAAGATTATCGGAGATGTACATAAACTTCTCTTCATCCGAGAGATCTTTCAAGGATGGGAGGTTGTTGAGTCCTTTATTGTTTTTCAGCATCCCAAGAATGATGTTCTCTTGATTCATCTTCTTATCGTGGCGAATACTGGAATCTTCGTAATTACGTAAGATATCCCCACCATTGCCGCCCATGGGAACGATCAAGCGCTTCTTGGGTTCGATCCAGACGTTCGCCTTACTCATAAAGACAGTTTCACTCTTGGCGTGGAAAACCGCACCTAACGCCATCCCTGTAATCAAGCCAAGAAAGACCAGCCACTTCCGGCGATTCAGAACGCCCCAGAAATCGAAGCTGCTGCTTTCTTCTGCCTCTGGACCAGCCAATAGAAATGGCTGCTGAAAAGGTGGTGCCTGTTGAGCGGTGGCGTTGTTCGAAAATGAATCCACAGAGATCCTCCAAGGTGGCGACGTTGTATTGTCAAAGTTGTTGACCTAGCCTGGCAACCGAACTTTGTTAATACCAAGAGAAGAGTTCGGGGACTGCGGTCTTGAGCAGGGCGCTCATTTGCGTCACCCCACTATAGCACTGCCTCGATTTTTCTCAATCAAAATTGCTTAAACTTAACGCAAAATTGACGGTTCTCACAATGTTTGGTCGGTCTTAATTATGTCGCACGTCAGACATTTAGTTGTCATCGCGATCAGGCTGTTTTGGAGGACTTTACGGTTGCCCAAAATCGGCCAATCACCAACAGGCTATAACGATTCCGGGAGGTTTAGTGATTGACGGAGAATTACGGCTGCCAGCGTTGGTGACCTCGCAAACTATTGAGAATTTAAGGCTCGAACATCGGTATTGAGATTGTTACATTGCTTGCATGACAACTCCCATGATGCGTCAGTACCACGACGCCAAAAAAACCTGTGGTGATGCCCTACTCTTTTTCCGCATGGGTGACTTCTATGAATTGTTCTTAAATGATGCCGAAACCGCTGCGGAGATCCTCGGGCTGACCTTAACCAGCCGTGACAAATCCAATTCAATTCCGATGGCTGGTTTTCCGCATCATCAGCTGGACAGTTACATCGCGAAGTTGATTAAGCTGGGCCATCGCGTGGCCGTTTGTGAACAAGTCGAAGACCCCAAGACGGCAAAGGGGTTAGTGAAACGTGAAATCGCCAAGATCGTGACTCCCGGAACTGTCATTGATCAAGCGCTATTGAATCCGGCGGAGAGCAATTATCTGGCCGCAATCTGTCCTTCTCAATTCTGTGACAAGAAAAATTCAAAAGAGGTCGGAATCGCTTGGGCCGATATTTCCACCGGACGATTCTTCACCACTGCCGTACCGGTAGCACAACTGCCGGACCTGATCGATCGAATCGGAGCCAGCGAAATTTTGATTCCGGATGCTTTCGCGACCATCGCAGATTTTGCTGCCGATTCTGCGATGATCACCGATCGACCCAAGTGGAGTTTCCAATCCAAGAACGCGCTGGACGTTTTGAAGACTCAACTCTCCGTTTCTTCACTGGAAGGTTTCGGCGTCGATCAATTTGGTAATTGGGCGACAGGCGCGGCAGCCGCGATTATTTCGTATCTAAAAGAGACACAAAAAAGCGCACTGGGCCACTTCAATCATTTACACGTTTGGCGGCAAAGTCAGTTCGTGGAAATTGATTCCGCGACTTGGCGTAGCTTGGAAATCAGCCGGACGATCCGTGGCGGAGTTCGAGAGGGTTCACTTTTGGGTGTGATCGACCGCTGTAAAACTCCCATGGGTAGCCGGATGCTCAACGAGTGGTTCGCGAATCCTCTGGCGGACAAGTCTGCCATCGAGCAACGCCTGGATGCGGTTGAGGAATTGGTTGCAGCCGAAGAATTAAGAACTGCGCTGAATGCGAAGCTGAAAAAGATCTTTGATTTAGAGCGCCTTGTCTCGCGCGTCGCGACCGGGCGTCCCAGCCCGCGCGATCTTAGCTGTGTTGCCAAAACACTGGCGATGGTACCGTCGATTAAGGCGAAGTTGACCGGACGTAAAAGCCAGTGGTTGAACCAGTTGGAGTCTGAACTGGACCTTTGCGGAGATCTGCGGATTGAACTGGAAAAAGCTATTGTCGATCCATGCCCGGCGAATGTCAAAGATGGAAACTTCATTCAGGATGGCTACGACGAAAAATTGGATCAGCTGCGTGAACTGGCGGCCGGTGGCAAACAGTGGATCGCAAACTATCAACAAAAGATTTGTGACCAAACCGGCATCCCCAGCCTTAAGGTGGGCTTCAATAAAGTATTTGGCTACTATTTGGAATGCACCCACGCACACCGCGACAAAGTACCGGCCGATTTCATCCGCAAACAGACGCTCAAGAACGCCGAGCGATTCATCACGCCGGAGCTGAAAGAATACGAGGAGAAGGTCCTCTCGGCCGATGCCGAAGCTGACGCGCGCGAACAATCTTTGTTCAACGATCTGCGTGAACTCGCCCGAGCCCATACGGCGCGACTGAAATCTAATGCCAATATCATCGCAACTCTGGATGCCTTGTGTGGTTTGGCACAGTTGGCAGTCGAGCAAAACTATTGTCGGCCTGAGATTGTGACCGATGGACCGCTGTTCATCGACCAAGGTCGTCATCCGGTGTTGGACATCGTGCAACCCTCGGGAGCTTTTGTTCCCAACGATACCAAGATTGACGAAGAGTTTGGGTATCTGCATTTGATTACTGGCCCCAATATGGCCGGTAAGAGCACCTATATTCGTCAAACCGCCTTGATCGCGTTAATGGCTCAGGTCGGCAGTTTCGTGCCGGCAGCGTCGGCCAAAATTGGCATCGTAGATAAGATCTTCGCGCGAGTGGGGGCCAGCGATGAACTTTCTAAAGGCCAGTCCACCTTCATGGTCGAGATGACCGAAACGGCGCGGATTCTCAATACGGCGACCAACCGATCGCTGGTGATTTTGGATGAAATCGGTCGCGGCACCAGTACTTACGATGGAGTTTCATTGGCTTGGGCGATCGTCGAATATCTGCATGATCAAATTGGATGTCGAACCTTGTTCGCGACGCACTATCATGAATTGACCGCGCTGGAAAACGACTTCAAAGGCGTATGCAATTACAACGTTGCGGTGCGCGAGTGGGATGAGAAGATTGTGTTCCTGCACAAGATCGTCGCGGGTTCGGCAGATAAAAGTTATGGAATTCACGTGGCGAAATTGGCGGGCGTTCCGGACTGGGTCAATCGGCGAGCAGAGGCCATTCTTGATCGGTTGGAAAATCAGAACGATGTCGAGCACAATCGCGCGGCGATTCAATCGGGAACCGGCAGTAAGAAAACAGAAATTCAAATGACATTATTTGGAGTCACTGACCATCCGCTGGTTGAGAAGATCAAACGCCTCGACCCGAATCAATTAACGCCGATGAACGCGCTGGAAATGGTGAACCAATGGAAAGACGAACTTAATCCCCAAGAAGAAGAACGGCCCACCGAAACTCCTGCTCAGTAATCCGCCGATAGAATTGCCTTCAGTTGCAGGTCAGAACTAGGGGATTGTTGATTAAGTCGGCTTTCGATTTCTAATGTGAGCCGTTTGGCGATAGCCCCGGTTTTGCGATGACTAAACCGAGGCTAACGCCCAATGGCAGTTGCTTTAGATTTTACTAGCGGTGCAGAAACCAAAATTTAGCTCCCCCTCTCCCTGAAAATTCGGACGTTAGATCTTCCCACTGGTAGCAAACGTCATCCGAATTT
>Ga0114956_1004695_pt1 | contig 10342 bp, 5 predicted proteins | sample MaitaG_FD_87304 | JGI IMG/M metagenome (GOLD analysis project Ga0114956, IMG submission 87304) | Marine algal microbial communities from Maine, USA - Maine_Asex2 metaG | ecosystem: Host-associated > Algae > Red algae > Unclassified | place: Maine, USA | collected 2015-01-05 | reverse complement strand
TATTTGCACTCACGACGCTGCAATTGCATCGTCTTGGACGCTTGTTCTACTCGTGATTTGATGTTGGCGATCATGGACAAGGTTTCGGTTCCCGGTACCGCTTTTTTCCGTTAAATAAGCTTACAAAGTTGTAAACTCGGGTAGCAAATAACTACTTGCAGTTGCCTGTTTTGCAAATTTAAAAGGGGAATCAACCGGCAGGAACTGCAAGCGTCCCGTCGAAGAACTCGATGACATGCCCGGCATCCACCAGCCATTTTAGGGGTCCAACAACGGCGGCTTTTGTCGCTTGATCGACGTCTTCCGATCCCCGCAGACCGACAAGAAGTTCGGCTCGGCTGCATCCCGGATTGGTCTTGAGGTAGTCGAGAACTTCGCGGATTTCCGGTAGAACATTTTCTTCCTTCAACGCGTTCGGTTTCACCGCGGTGACAAACACATGCGATTTGCCGGCGCGGAACATCGAGAAGCGCATGTGGCGGAAGGCGGGCCGGAGGGCGAAGGAAATGGTCAGCGGGAAACGACGTTCCTTGCCGAGAAAACTATCGACAGTTCGGCGTAACACGCTGTCTTCTAAATGGTAGCGCAACTTGACCGGGAAGATGGCTTTGCGCGTTTCCTTCACCAATCGGTCGGCACGTTCATGGAGGAACGCCAGTTCGGCCTCGTTCCGGCTGTAGGTTTCAATGCCTTCGGGCAGGGGTAGAGGCTCCGGTTCGGGTTCCGGCTCCGGTTCGCTTGCAGGGGCGTCTTCCGTTGGCGCCGCGGCGGGAGCGGTTTCCGTTTCGGATGCCGGGTCAGGCTTCACGGATTCGGCGGTCGCATCGGGGGCGGCTGGAGCATCGGGGGCGGCTGGAGCATCGGGGGCGGCAGCGTCGGCAGGTGCTGCCTCTTCATCAGGGGAGGTATCAGGCTCAGTTTCAGCGGCGGCTTCGGGTTCGGCGGCGGCTTCGGGTTCGGCGGCGGCGGCATTTTCTGCAGGCGCATTTTCTGTTGTCTCGTCGGCCTTGGCCTCAGCTTCGCCTTCAGCAGCGGGCGTCGCATCAATGTCGGGCGTCGCATCAATGTCGGGCGTCGCATCAGGGTCGGGACCAGTGGCCTCGCCGGACGCTTCCGGTTTGGTGGGCGCGAGCATCGCCTTGAGATCACGTTTGGACACGTAGACGCGTTGTTTAGTTTGGCTGTTGCGCCATTCCTCGACCACCTCTTCCTCGTGCACTTGTTCGATTTTCCGGGCAAAGGCCTCGGGACTCATTTTGCTGTAGCGCTTTGAACGCAGCGATTCAAGGGCCTCGCGATAGCCATGCCAGTTCGGCGGGCCGATCAGTTCGCCGTTGATGGTGCAGCGGCCAACGCAGGGGAATTTACCTTTGGGCGGCGGCACCTCGATGTGGCGCTCCTCATATTCCTCTTCCAAGCAGCGCTTCACGATATATTGCAGGCAGGCGTTTCGGGTCAGGAAGGGCACCCCGTTGCTTTTGCAGGTGTAGAAGGTTTTACCCTTGTTCGCCTCGGTGTCCTGCATGGTCAACTTGGCGAGGATGAACTCGTCTTTCTCTGCAAAACGGGAGGAAATATCGATCAGAGAGTAGGCCCGTTGCGATTTGCGCAACACCGCAACGACCTTGTTCAAGCGATCGCGATCGGGAAGGAAATCCACTTTGACCCCGATGTCCGGGATCGGTTCGCGCGGACCGCGACGATTCCCGCCGCGCCGGTCGCCGCCGCGTTGGCCCTGTCCGCCGCGTCCGCCTTGGCCTCCACCTTGGCCACGGCGATCGCCGCCTTGACCCTGGGGGCGCTGTCCGCCTTGACCGCCTTGACCGCTTTGTCCGCCTTGACCGCCTTGACCGCCTTGACCGCTTTGAGGGCGTCCACCGCCTTGGCCTTGGGAGCGTTGTCCGCCGCCTTGACCCGGGGAGCGTTGGCCACCGCGTCCACCACCGCCACCACCGCCACGACGGTCGCCGTCGCCTCGTCCACCACCGCCGCCCCGTCCACCACCGCCGCCTCCGCGGCGGTCGTCGCGGCGACCACGGCCACGACCACGACGTTCGTCGCGGTCGTAGTCCTTACCCGGCTTGATGCCGGTGATCTTGGGTTCGTCACGCGCCCATTTGGGCACGAAGTTGAGATCAAGAACGAGGTCTTCGAACTTGGGGGCTTTTTTGTTTTCGGATGGTTTGTCCTCCATAAGGCCAACAGCGTGGTATTTTCCGCATGTATGAACGACTCAACTGAAAGATCAATGTCCGATCTTGCGATTTAACCGGTGTTCAAGCAAACGGACAAACCGAACCAGAAGACCTCAACCACTCTTTTCTGCGGCTTTGCCACGAACGCCTTGACTGCACCTTTGATCCTTTCCCATGTACCACGACAACGACAACCCCACCCGCCAACTCGAAAAATACTCCTCGGCCGTCTCTTTGGCCGACATGGAGATCTTTGTGTTTCCCGAACTGCTGTTCTCGCTAGTGCTGGCCAACACCATGTCGCCGGTTGTGTGGCAATGGCGCGAAGACAAGTGGTTTGCCAAGATCGCAAAGATGTCGCCGTACAAGCGGGTGCTCCGGCTGAAGCAATTCATCATGGACCACTACGAGTTCAATCTCGATTTGGACACCTGGGGACTCACCACGAAAGAGGCCGAGATCGACCGCTTCCGCGAGTTCATCGACATGGACATCCTCAGCAAGTCCAACGCGCTGTTCGGCTACGAGGGCGACAAATATTATTTCGACCTCGATATCCGCCGCCACTTCGGACTCGACAAATACACCTCCAACATCATCCCCTTTTGGAAAACCGAGACGGTCGAGGCGATGGACGCGTTCGCGCACAAGGAAGGCTACCGTGTCGGCGCCGGCGAGTGCGTCTCGCTGTCCACCCTGTACGCGGCCGCGCTGTACGTGATTTGCGAAATTCCGTTTGAAGACATCTACCTGCTCGCCACCCCGCTGCACTCCCAGAACTTCGTCCGGGTCAAAGGTGGCACGCTCACCAACAACCGCCGCATCGTCACCAAGAACATGTGGTACAACGGCACCGAACTCTCCGACAAAGCGCAGCGCGCCCTGCGCAACGAGCAAGTCACCATCGTCGCCAACAACACCGGCCACGTGCACACCATGTTTCCGACCGCGAGCATCGACCGCGAGAATTACGATGCCTTCGAACAAGACCTGCGCGCCTTTTTACGCACCACGGTCGACATGGACATTCTGGTGAACTTCCTGCGCAAGCACGACGAGATCCAATCCTGCTTCCAGATCAAACAGGCCTACCACGGGAAGTTCCGGTACATCGAGGCCGAGAAGGTCTACGCGGCGGAACACACCTCCTCGTTCCGGGTGAACCTTGAAACGGTGGAGAAGTTGCTCGACGAAATGGACGAGTACGCGTTCTACGCCGACCCGCTGCCCGGGCGGATTATCCTCGGCCGGCTGGACCAATTTTTCCAACAGCATCCCGACATCGACCTCAACCGGCGCCAAGACCTCGACAAATTGCTCAGCGAATTCGCCTGCACCTGCGGCGACACCATCGAGATCGGCCGCAAGTTGCTCGAGTTCGTGCAGATCGAACCCCGCCTCCCCCACCCTGGCAAAACCTTCATCCCCTCCGAGAACATCGACTTGCCGATCGGCCTGAGTCGCGACGAGGTCATCGCCAAGGTCGAGAGCTACCGGAAAACGCATCCGGTCGCCGACCTCGCCTTTTACGCCTACCGCGATCTGAGCAAGACCGACTGGGCGCCGTTTTTGAAAGCCGCGTTCGAACGCAACCCGGCGAGCAGCGAGGCGAGCCGGGACCTGCCGCTCGGCAAACTCGTTGAACGGATTAAAAACATGGCCGATCATTCGATCTACGACGGCCCGCGCCTCGCCCAGCCAGATGAGGTCTGGAACTTCGAACGGGGGGACGGCGCTGAACGCGTGCTGCTGCTGGTCAACATCCTGATCTCCCGCCGGGTCGAAAACGTTCGCTTCGAAATTTTCCCCGACCGGGCGGTGGTGGAATGGAACAACGGGGAAATGAACCTGCCAAGCGTCAAGGGATTGCAATACAAGTAGCCAAAGCCGAGCCCGTTGCACCTGCCTACCTCCTATCAGCCGCGTTGAAGGGATTCGCGCAGGCCTGGACTGGCCAAAACTCCCGTGTTCAGGGTATATTGTGCCGGTCAAAGCCGCTGGTTGGTGTCAGCAGTGGTGTGGGCAGATAGTCCGATCATGCCGAATTTAAAAGATTGCCCCTTAAACGGTTCAGGGATAGGTGATTACCTTAGATGTTGACGTGGTTTGGAATAGGTTCTTCATGAAAAAACTGACAATTGCCCTGCTTATGGTTTTGGGTTGCTTTGTGTTCCTTGCGAACACCTCGAACACCGCAATGGCGCAGAGTACGGTCTTGCGTAATATAGATCCTCCTCCGCCAAACCCCACTCCACCGAACACCTTCCCGTTCGGCTACATCAACATCACCCTCAATGATGGCGGGGAACTCGAATTCGGTTCGGGAGCCTTCCGCCTGACCGCGACCAACAACGCCACCTCCACTCTGGTCAACAATATCGACTTGGTGTACGAATACCACAGCTATGTGACCACGCTGAATGGCACCTTCCGCCTCAGCGGGAACCTAACGAGATTCGACGCGTCGCTGGCCGTCAGCACCAACAAGTTCACGGGCTCCAACGGCAACCAGATCAACTGGACCGCCACGACAAGCCTGCCGCCTCTCGGCGACCGCATGACCACCGCCTATACGTTCACCGCCGTAGGCGGCCTGCCAATCGGCCCGATGATTTTCCACCAATACCTCGACGAGGACGTGCAAGGATCGGGCAACGACATCCTGTTGAGCGCCGGACTCGCCTCCGCCGGCAACTTGAGCTTGTTTACGGTAGACAACCTCAGCTTGATCGGGGTGAGCCACGGGGGTGCGCTGCTGCCCCAACAAGGATTGCAAAACGCCACTTTCCTCGGCTGGGCGGCAGACGCGTTCCCGTTCATGCGCAGCGAGATCGTTGCCAGTGAGATCGACTTCACCACCAACGGAATTTTCAGCACCATCAATTATTCACCCACCGGAACCGTGAACACCGCCCGGCTCGCGCCCTTGATCCACCCGGATGTCGGCCCCGCCTTCGGGCTCGGAAGCCGCGACCCCTCCTCCTCGATCGCCTACAGCATCACTCCGACCGCGAGCGAGGCGAGCTTCAATACCTTTCTCGGCGGCATCTCGGGCGTGGCAGCCACCCTGCCCAACCTGATCATGTCCAAAACCGTCAGCCCGGCAAACGCCACGGGTGCAGCCATCGTCGATTACACCCTCACGGTCAGCAATGCTGGCGAATCCGCGACCGGCATCCTGGTGGAAGACGATTTTCCATTCGAATACTTCCAATTTGTGTCAGCCACCAACCCCAATGTCTTCGTTGACTCCTTTGGCGGCGGCTTTTTTGGTGGCACCACCGGCATCGATTGGTTTATCCCCTCCCTCGGCCCGGGGGAATCCACCTCGGCGGTCATCCGGGCACTGACCGAAGACCAAATCACGCTCTCGGGATTGCTCCCGCAGGGGACCAGTCTCATCACCAACATCGCCACGGTGAGCGACGACCAGAGCAACGGCCCTGATGCGAATCTCGTCGACAACCAATCCAGCGCCGTGCTCGCGCTGGAGGTAGACTGTACGCCCGATATCGTCGGCTGCACGCCGAGTGAGGACTTTGGCTGCAATCCCGATTTCACCCTTAATCCCTTGCCGACACTCGCCCAGTTGGAAGCGGGCTTGTTTGTATTCGGCGGCGGCGTCCTGGGTCCCGTCAGCATTGTTGACACGGGCACCTGCGCCCGTTCGATCACCTATACCTGGGTTGCCAGCAACGGCTGCGGCAACACCACGTGCGAGACCGCCTTCACCTGGTTCGAGATTGCCGGTCCGCCAGCGCTGGTGTCCCCGATTCCACCACAGTACCAAGACCGGACCTTGGTTTGTGGCGAACCGCCGGAGGCACCGGACTTCCTCGATTTCACGGCCACCGTCCTGACCAACTTCTGCAACCCGCCGGTGGGCGGCAGCGTCACGCAGACGCTCGTCGTCGTTGGCGGCGTCACCAATGCGATCCGCGAATACACGGCGGTCGACGGCTGTGGACAAACCATCTCGTACACCCAGACGATCACCATTATCTCCATCGCCCTACCCGACGTGCAAATCCTATCCGGGCCGACCAACCTCTCGCTTGGCTGCAATCCGCCGACCATCCCGACGACGACCGGTCTGCTCGGCCAGTTCGTGGTACAAGATGGCGTAGCTAGCGTCGTCAACGCCGTCACCAATTTCGATGGCTGCACCACCGCGATCGACTATCTGTTTGAGGCGACCAATACCTGTAGCAGTACACAATATATAGTGCAGGTGACGTATGTGGAAGATGTCGACGCCCCGCTGGCAGCCGCCTCAGGACCGTTCGTCGACCGTATTCTGGCCTGTGGCGAACCCCTACCCGCGCTGGACCCGGACGGGTTCGGTTCGAACGCGATTGTCGATGTGTGTGCAGTCACGTTGACCGCCACCGAGGCATTTGGCCCAGCAGGTCCCGTGTATCAGCCAGTCTTCCATACCTACACCACTACCGACCTGTGCGGCAACAGTTCGGTCTACACTCAGACCCTTCAACAAACCACCAGCCTCGACGTTCCCTCGATCGACTGCGTCAACTTTCTCGACCTCGGCTGCAATCCCGCGAGCGTGCCGGACGAAGCAGACCTGATCGACATGCTCAACGTTGCCAACGGTGTCGTCCTCACGCTGTCCAACGTCATCAGCGGAACCGCCTGCCAACGGGAAGCCAACTGGATGTTCCGCGCCACCAACGGCTGCGGTTTTGTTGACTGCGCCGTGCTCGTCCGCTGGTCCGATCCGGACGGGATCGTGCTCGCCAACCTGTCCACCGACTTGGAAGACCAAACCCTCAGTTGTGGCACGCCCCCCCCAAACCCCGACCCCAACCTGGTTCGTTCCGCCTTGCAAGATGCCTGCGGCCAAGTGGATGTGAACGTCACCGTCAACACGAGCGCGACAACCGTACGCCATGTCTATAGCGCCTCGGACGCCTGCAACCAAACCGTGGAATACACGCAAACCTTCACTCGTGTGCCCGACAACGATCCTCCCGTGCTTGAAAATCTGCCGACCAGCCTCACCCTGTTCGGTGACGCTGAGTGCAAACTGGAATTGCCGTTCATCGCGGTCCGGGGCATCGATGAATGTGACGGGGAAACGATCGTCTCGCAGAATCCAATTCCGGGAACCCCCATCATGGGACCCGGCAGTGTTTTGGTGACCTTCACCACCGAAGACAGCAAAGGCAACCGGGTACAGTCGACCCGTCAGATTCCGGTAAGTTGTGGCGTCGTGGCCAATGGATCGATCAGCGGAATGAAGTTCGACGACACCAACGGCAACGGCGTCCAAGACAGCGACGTCGTGGTTCAAACACTCGATCCAACCATCGTCATTCTGCTCGATGTGTCCGGCAGCACAATCCAGTCTCTCGCCAACTCGCCGGTGGGCGACCTCAACAACGACGGCGTGGCCGGCACCACCTTGGACGCCGAAATCAGTGCCTTGATCGATTTTAATGCCAGTATTCAACGCCGCTACCCGGCCGCCCGGATGGTGCTGATCCCGTTCGACAGCATCGCGGTGACGACGCCCTTCGGGGCCGCGCGTTCGACTCCGCCGGGGGCCGCGTTCGACGCGGCACTGCGCACCGTCACGGCGCAAGGCGGAACCGACTATGGCGACGCGTTCGCCCAAGCGAACGCCGAACTCGCCGCGCTCAGCGCGATGCCCGCCGGCAGCACGGTGTTATTGGTGACCGATGGCCAAAGTGACCAGCCGTTCAGTGTTCAGCTCAGTTCCCTGCAAGCTCAAGCGAGTTCGATCCAGGCCTTCGGACTTGGCCCCTTGGTCAATCTTAGTGCGCTGCAATCCATCGACGGCGGCGCCTCCAGCAGTAGCAGCGCGGCCGACCTGTCCGCCGCCCTTCTGGCCGCGTCCATCCCGGATAGCGGACCGGTGAATATCGGCGAAGGCGGCATGGCCGGCATCACCATCTACGTCGACCTCAACAACAACAACAGCCTCGACGGTGGCGAACCCAGCACGGTGACAGATGCCGATGGCAACTGGCAGTTGGACAACCTGCTGCCGGGCGCGTATATCGTCCGCGAAGTCCTGCCGGCCGGCATGACCCAAACCTTCCCGATCGGTGGCAGCCACGCCATCACCCTTAGCTCCGGCGGCACGGTCTCCGGCCTCGACTTCGGCAACAACGGCGCTGGTGGCGGTGGCGGACCGGATCCCATTGCCGGCAAATTGCAGGGCTTGGTCTGGGTGGACGGTTCGAACAACGGCAGTCCGGACGACGAGAACCTGACCGCCTTCGCCCAAGCGGGGATCACGGTGCTGCTGCAAACCGCCAACGGTGTGCAAATCTCCAGTACCACCACCGACAACGATGGCCGCTTCTGTTTCGACAATCTTCCGGCCGGATCCTACATCGTGGCGCTCGACGAGAGCACCGTTCCAGTCTCCTTCCCCGACCGTTCCACCCCGACGCAAACCGGTGCAACCGTCTCCACCATTCCGGTCGCCGACATCCTGTTTGGACTTGTCGCCGAGGACACCGCGGTCGAACTTGAAAGCTACCTCGTGGCCGAGGGCAGCTTGGTCTGGACAACCGGATGGGAAGACAACTCGCTCGGCTTCCACGTGGAACATTCGATCAACGGCCTCAACTGGACCCGCGAAACCGATCGTCTGATCCTCTCCGCCGGCCCCGCCCGCTACGAGGCCGCCATCGACAAAGCCGGCTTCTACCGCCTGATCGAAATCGACAACGACCTGCTCATCACCGAACTCGATACGATTGGATACGCACCACCCGTGGGCGAACCGACCCGCACCGTGATGGCGGAGTCGGGCCAAGCCGGGTTCGAAACCGATGCCGGGCACGACACCTATCTGGTCCTCGGACTGACGGAAAGCCACGCGGTGTACGATACCCAAGGAGAAGCGCAGGTCCGCCTGTTCGGCGAGACCCTGAGCGGGGGCACCGCCGCGTATTTCTCCTGGCCGGCGGGACGCGTGATTTTGGCCAAGTAAACGACTCGCCAACACGCTCGTGTCATGCGACAGCAAGCGGAAAATCCACGACTCCTTAGAATCCCACGATGCCCATCGAACACCCGCCTGAAGTTGAAGCCATGCACGAGGCACTCGCGCTCATCCCGCCCGAGTGTTATGAAAACCCGAGGAACGTCGGGTTGCGCTACGTGTTCCAAGACCTCGCCTTGTACGCACTCGGCGTGATCGGCCTGATGCTCACCGATCATCCCCTCCTGCTGGTCCTCCTCTGGATCTATACCGGAGGCATTATCGGCACGCTGTTCATCATTGCCCATGATGCGGCCCACGGATCCTTGTTTAAATCCAAAAAACTCTGCCGCTGGGTCGGCCAGGGCCTGATGCTGCCGGGCTTCCACGTGTACAACGCGTGGATCTACGGTCACAACCAGGTGCACCACGCCTACACCTGCAACGAGGAGAAGGACTTTGTCTGGCATCCGACCAACCGGACCGAATTTGAAGGCATGACCCCGTTCGGCCGCTTCCTGCACCGGATCTACTGGTCCGCCCCCGGTACCGGCATCTACTACCTGATCGAAATCTGGGTGAAAAAGATGTTGCTGTTCAAAGCCTTTCCCAAACGCCAGGCCGCCAAGGTCGCCAAGGACCGGGCCATCGTCTATGCCTTCATGCTCATTTCGGCCATCGTGCTGATCGGGGCCGGGACGCTGCTCGGCGGTTCCGTGGCCTACGGATTCTGGTTGTGGTTCAAAGTGCTGATCGTCCCCTTCCTGCTGTTCAATTATGCCATGGCGATCACCATTCACCTGCACCACATCCATCCCGACATTCCCTGGTTCCACGGCGACGACTGGGACTATCTCAGCGGGGCCTTGAGTTCGACCGTGGTCAACGTGCCCCGCTGGCTGAACTTCTTCACCCACAATATCTTTGTCCATATGCCGCACCACCTCGACTCGCGGGTGCCCTTCTACAACCTGCCCAAAGCCGCAGACGCCCTGCGCGCCAAATACGGTCACCAATACCGCGAAGTACCGCTCGATGTGCTGGACTATTTCCGCAATACCCACGCCTGCAAAATCTACGATTTCGACGCGCAGCGCTGGATGAAATACAACGAATTGTAGAACGCGCGGGGCCGTCGGCTTTCTAAAGCCACGTTGAACTGCGCCCCCCC
>Ga0114956_1004688_pt1 | contig 10349 bp, 5 predicted proteins | sample MaitaG_FD_87304 | JGI IMG/M metagenome (GOLD analysis project Ga0114956, IMG submission 87304) | Marine algal microbial communities from Maine, USA - Maine_Asex2 metaG | ecosystem: Host-associated > Algae > Red algae > Unclassified | place: Maine, USA | collected 2015-01-05 | reverse complement strand
TTTTTTCACCCATAGCCCAAGGATTCATCGAACATTCCGGATGGTCTGCAACGCTTGGTGGATTGGCATTGGTCGTGTTGTTTATGATACCGCTGGCACTGATATTACCTGTGGTTATAAACAAACAAGTCGGGGGAAGCGCTGAGCCCGATGAAGCGCAGCAATCGCTAAAAGAGGCAGTGCGGGAGGCTTTGGGGCATCGTGGATTCGTATTGCTGACAACCGGTTTTTTTGTTTGTGGATTTCATGTTGCGTTTATTGGTGTGCATTTCCCATCTTACGTTCGCGATCTGGGGCTTGATCCGAAATACGGTGCATATAGTCTTGCACTCATTGGTTTGTTTAATATAGTTGGGTCATTTGGCGCAGGTTTAGTCGGGCAGCGGTACAGTATGAAGCTCAGTTTGTCAGCCATCTACTTTGCACGGGCGTTGGTTATTCTTGCGCTATTACTACTGCCTAAAACGCCATTCGTTATCATGGCTTTTGCAGCCACCATGGGCATACTTTGGTTATCAACGGTGCCACTCACCACGGGTATTGTTGCTCAGGTTTTTGGTGTGCAATACATGGCCACCTTGTTCGGCATCGTATTTCTAAGTCATCAAATAGGTAGTTTTATCGGCGTGTGGCTTGGTGGTGCTTTGTATGATCGCACCGGCAGTTACGATGGGATGTGGTGGGCTGGTGTGTTCTTCGGGGTGCTGGCGGCGTTGGTGCACATGCCAATCAACGAAAAGCCATTGGCCAGGTTGCAGACTGAAAGTGCCTAGCACACGCACTGTTCAGTCGCAAACTCACCCTCGTGAAGTACCTGAATACTGCACGAACATGAGGTTGCAACTCGCAATGATCACACTAACGGTCACTGAATCTGAGTAACCCGGCTGGTACGAGTCCCATCGGCTGACTGGCTCCGAACAAATTGTGCACTCGCTGGCGGGCTCGCGTTATTCCAGACTTGCCAGCTGTTGCCGTCATTGGAATATTCCAACGTTAAACCAGGGAAGTTGGAGTTCATTTGTAACTGGCCACCGACCACTTTTGCCCCTGGTGGCGGTATGCGGTATTTGATACCTGCAGCATCGAGTTTTGCCAGCTCACGACTACCGATAGCACTTGCAAATGCTGCATAGTCGTTGTCGATGCCATTGGTACTTACCTGACCAGACTGACTATCAAATTGCTCACCGGCTACGTACGGAAGCTCCCAATCCGCTTTATGCCAGGCGCGTTCGGCTAGTGCAAGTATGCGAGGGAACAACATGTAGTCGAAGTGTTCTGGCGTGCGTACGGTTTCGCTCCACAAAAAACCTTGCATACCACTGTAACCCTGATTGCTGCCCTGATTGGTTGCACTCCAGGGTCTGCCATACCGCTCAACTGATGTCGCTGCGTTCTGGGCTAGATTTTCAGGTGTGAATTTAAATACTTTCTCGGTGTTAGTTTGTCGCGCTGCCCAATAGTAGCCGCGCTCTTTCGGGTCGACTTCGTACGGGAAATCAAAATACAAAAAGTCCGGTATCCCAATAACGGTATCAAACCCCCGGTTGGAAAATGAGTTTGCCGAACCGATCGTGCCGGACGCATTATTGTTTGCCAGAGGTGCCCAGAAACCAACGCCTGCTCCAGTGGTATTCAATTCCGAAGCGCTCAGATCGCCATAGATATCCTGATACGCGTAAAGATTCGGGATGCCGGCATCAGCGACAATTTTTGAAACCTCCTTGATAAAGTAGGGCGTTAAATCATCTCTTGAATTGACCCCGGCCGTATCATTAATAAACGCTGTACATACTGGCGACTTAGCCCAGGGTTGATCGTACAAAGAGGTATCCGGATTCTGGAAACCAAAACCCAACAAGATGTTGACCGCCTCATCACCACCCATATGCCATACGTTAAACGGCAAGTTTGCGGATGTATACATGCCCTTAACTTCGTTAACAACGGTACGCAGAAATTCATACGTACCCGGCACACAAGGATTAATAAAACTATCGTTGTAATTTTGTACCGTCAGATACCGAGACGTGTCGTCAGGATCATCAAGTCGAACATTCAGGTTTCGTGCGTCACCCAGATTTCTGGCACGTGCACGCATAGCGACTACAGCTGAGCGCACGTGCGCTGGCATATCGAATTCAGGAATCACTTCAATAAAACGGGCATTGGCATATTGCAATAGCTCTACATACTGAGCACGTGTATAAAATCCGCTACCCTGGTTATTCGTGTTAGGCCCGGAACCCATTGCTGGCATCAATGTATCGGTCTCAGTGACGTTGCCGTCTCCATCAACGCTGAATCCGCGTTTACCAGCAACGTTGGTCAGCTCCGGCAATCCGGGGATTTCCAGTCGCCAACCTTCATCATCTGACAAGTGTAAATGCAGCTTGTTGAGCTTGTAGGCGGCCATCTGATCCATCAGCTTTTTCATGGAATCCACTGAGTGAAAATTTCTCGCAACATCAACGTGCATGCCGCGAAATTCGAAACGCGGTGAGTCAGTTATGTCTACCAGCGGAATAAAGCTATCGCCTGGTTCGACTAATGCCAATAGAGATTGTGCCGCATAGAACATTGAGCGTTGATCTCTGGCAGTAATCGATATTCCGTCAGCCCTGGTGGTTAAGGTGTACGTGTTTGGTGCCAAAGTGACATCGATATCGCCGTCCAGATTAACATTTGGATTGAGGCTCATGAATTGCGATTGGCGCGCTTGTAGTGCATTAATGCTCTCGGCGGGCAGATCAAGCGCTGCAAATGAGAATCCTGCACCAACATTGAGGTTGCCACTACTTCGTGTTATTGATGTTGGCTTGGGAACGATGCGTGCGTCAATGTCGGCCGTAGCTAATGCAGCTGAGCGTGCATTGACACCACTGTTGCTATCAAAGCGAAGTGCAGGTGTTGCAATAGGGTTTTCTTCGCCGACAAATTCGAATCGATTGTTGCCGGTAATGTCCATTGCATACGCATTTTCATTGGTTTCTTCATCGGTGTTGGCAATGATTTGCGCATCGTTGCCTCGAGCAATCCAGTAGCGAGGCTGGAAATCGGTTTCAACCAGATGATTGAATTCAGTGATCATCTTGACTGACTTCACACCGCCACCGAATCCAGAGAATTGCGCATTTGGCGCTAGGTAGTGCAAATCACCATTAACGTGCGTAACGCCAAATTCGTCACTGGTCACTTGTAGAATTCGTCGAGTGCTGTGGAAGTAAAGCTTCCAGCCATTGTCATCGAGTGAACCGCCAGCATCACTTACGTGCAAGTTGACGACGCTGCATGCGTTATATTGTGCGCCGAGTGCTGAGCAGTTAAGGCCCAAAGATGTGCCTTGATTGCTGACAACCTCAAAAATGATGCCCGGAGAATTTGGCAGTGCTGCGGCTCGTGTTTGGCCACTGGCTAAAACCTGAGGGTCGTTCGCAACTTCAGCAACGCTGGGTATTGGTGTGCCTGAGTGGCTCAAACCGGCAGCCAGCAGTGATACGTTAGTATCAGGGCCGCCATTGTTTCCATTGCCGCCATCGGTTGTTTCACCGGTCATTTCAGTGCCGGTGTTGACGTTATCTGTGCTGGTGCCATTCGACCCGTTGGCGTTGTCGGTGGAGCCATTATCTGCCGTGCCGTTCGACGCGGTTCCGCTTGTTGTTGGCTCTGAATCGCTGGATGAATCGCACGCGCCCAAAACCAACGATGCGCCGATCAAGGCAGCCAGGGACAGTTTTTTCATATAATCGACACTCGTGTGTGTGGTCAATTGCGTATTATGCCCGCCTATGTGGTAATTTCCGAGTCCCTGCCAACACATTGCTGCCCCGTCATTGGTATTGTTACCATCTTGGGCGCGGTTTCAAGGCTTATTGGTCGATTTGTAACAGAACTGTTAACACTTTAGCGACATCTATTTAGTGACACCCATTCGAAAACCGGTTCCCGGTGACTACGTCCGCCTGTTTGTTGTCAGTGCAGTTTGGGGAGCATCCTTCATCTGCAACGATATTGCGCTGGCGCATTTCTCGCCTTTAGCGATTACGTGCTGGCGTGTGGTGCTTGCTGCTGTGGTTATTCTGCTCATTTGCAGGCAGTTGCAGTTGCGCATCCCAACTGATGCGAGGTCCCTGACTTTATTTGCACTGATCGGTGTATTAAATAGTGCGGTGCCATTTACGCTCATTGGTTGGGGGCAGCAGAGCGTTAATAGCGCGATTACTGCTTTGCTTATTGCTACATCGCCTTTTATTACGCTACTGCTCAGTCATTTTATGACGCTTGATGATCGTTTTAGTCATAACCGCTTGTTTGGTCTGATGGTCGGTTTTTCTGGTGTTGTTCTACTGTTTGGGCATGGTATCTTGATATCCGGCAGCAGCGTGTCAGGCATGCTGGCGATCATACTCGCATCAGCTTGTTACGCAGCGTCATCTTTACTGATAAGGAAACTTGCGCACTTGCGCAGTCTGGTTATTGTTGCTGGCTCGTTGTTAATCGGTGGGGCAATGTTACTGCCAGTCTTGCTGTGGCAATTTCCACCATGGCAACAGCAGGCATCAACATCAAGTATTGCGGCAATTCTTTTTTTAGCTATCTTCCCAACTGCTACTGCTTATGTGCTGCGTGCTCAGATTGTTCAGCTTAATGGTGCCGTGTTCATGTCCAATGCCGGCTATCTCATTCCATTGTTTGCCACCTTGTGGGCCTGGATTTTTTTATCCGAAATACCCTCAGCGATTATGTGGGCAGCCATGCTTTTGATCTTTTCTGGAATTTATATTGGCCAGCGTTCCGGGGCGACAAAAAACACCAAAAGCATCAATCACCACAAGCACACTTGATACAAATGGCGGCTGTGGGTATATATTATCGAGCTGGAGCGTCGAAAAAACGTCACTGTGTCCGGAATTCAAACTTGTAAGTGCGCAAATACGACACTATTTAACTGAAGGCATTGATTAATCAAATGAGCAAACAACTATGAGCAAAAAAGCCCCTTGGACTGACCCCATGCCGGACGAGCAGTTCGACATCATGCGCGATATCGTTTCGGCCCCGAGTCCGGTTGGCCTGGAATCGGCGATGACTCTGGGTGTGCTAAAACCTTATTTTGACTCATTTATGCCCAAGACCTGGGAGATGCACCAGCATGCTGGAAACGCCAGTGTGGTTTGGGATTCTCATCCGGGCAAAGACAAAATGTTTACTGTGATGATTGTTGGTCACGCCGATAAAATTCGCATGCAAGTACGAAAAATCGGTCCTGACGGGAAAGTCTGGATTAATAGCGACTCGTTTTTACCCTGTACGATGATCGGCCATGAGGTGACGCTGTACAGTGAAGATCCGGATTCTCCGGGTGACTATCGCTCATTAACAGGCGGTACGATTGAAGCACTGGGTGCTATTCATTTTTCTGAAATGGGGCACCGAACCGGTGATAAAGGCATTCGGCCAACGCAGTTGTATCTCGATCTTCAAGTTCACGGCAAAAACAAGGCTGATCAAATAAAACGCCTTGGTGTGAAAGCAGGTGATTCGTTACTGCTGAATCGACCCATAAAGCGAGGATTCAGCCCGGATACTTTCTATGGTGCCTATCTCGACAATGGATTAGGCTGTTTTGTAACGGCGGAAGTGGCCAAACTGGTTGCTGGTGCAACTGCGATGAAAAAAGTACGAGTGATGTTTGCCATTGCATCACACGAAGAAATTGGTCGATTTGGTAGCCGGATATTGGCCGGCGTGCACAAACCAGACGCGCTGATAGCGGTCGATGTTAATCACGACTACGCTGCTGCTCCTAACATAGGTGATAGGAACATGACGCCGTTGACGATGGGCGAGGGTTTCACTATGGCCGTTGGTGCTATCGTGTCAGAGCAACTCAATGCGCGAATCAAGGCAACCGCGCTTAAACATAAAGTGCCAATGCAACTTGATGTGACCGGGCGTGATACCGGCACGGATGGCATGGCAGGTGTGTTGGCAAACATTGATAGCGCAGCGACATCCATCGGCTTCCCAACACGCAATATGCACACAATTTCTGAGTCAGGTCATACCGGCGATGTGCTAGCCGCGATACATGTCATTTATCAGACCATAGTGGCAATGGACAAAGAGAAAGGGGATTTACGCGAAACGTTCAAGACAACCCATCCGCGTCTGGATAACACCACCGAGTTGGTGCATCAGGGTTACGACAAGCTGGAAACCTGATCGCCAGGGCCGAGCCTCTGGACTGTTTGCAACCAATCGTGAATAGATCCAGCGGGTGGAGCCAGGCTTGTAAAAGATCGCAGAACTTTGCCGATAGTTTACTGTAGTGGTGCGTTTTGACCAAAAGCTCACGTGTGGCGTCCCGGGAGGGAGTCGAACCCCCGACCTGCCCCTTAGGAGGGGGCTGCTCTATCCAGCTGAGCTACCGGGACAATGTGGACACGGTGCCGATTATAGCGAAATTGGAGCGGGGTGTTTCTGTCGTCTACACTAAAGTATGGGTATCGGGAATTTACCGAATCGATGTTTCAGATTGAATTTTCGAGATAAATAACATGGCTGATTCTAATCACACTAAACTTCCGCATGGTGAGCGTCGTGACTTTGATCGCGTACAGGATGCTGTTGCTCTGCAGGTTAAGCGACTTCATGAACTGCCGGCGGCAGGTGAAGTTCAGTCAAGCCTGGCTGCTGCTAACAAAGTGCGTCGCGCAAATAAGTATGATATTGAAGGTTATGCTGATGTGAAGCGTGAATACCCGGCAGTTGCGAGTTATGTAGAAGAGCTCGAAGAACGCATTCGGCAGTTATTACTCGATGGTGCTATTCCATCGGAGTCACCAACGCACAAAGTCAGTCTTTCGGCCAGTGGGATGGCTTTCGCTGATGACATACTTATGTATCCGGGCGAACAAATTGGCCTCTCTATTACGTTATTCCCCAGTCTCAAAAGAGTTGCTTGCGATGCACGAGTGGTTTCTGCAGGAGATGCACCTGAAATTTCCAATGGTGATAAACACACGTATCGTCTCAATTTTGTTCGTATTACCGATGCTGACAAGCAAGCAATCAATCAGCATGTCACCGCTTTATTAAAATCTCTTCCGAACGATGGCGAGTAAGCCTGATCGTTTCAATAAACCATAACACTGTTTTTTTGGCCAGTTTTTTTCTCAGCCTGTTTGTAGCAGACTGCAGTTAGCAAATAGTTGCTTGTGTAACGGTAACGGTAACTGTTGTGTTGTGAGCGAATGATTCGCTCAGTTGTTCGCTATTGCGAACGTCCAACAAGGGAATGTATATGGATATGCAGGTATCTTCGCGGCCGGCTAACCGGCTGTCTTTTCGACTTTGTTTTCAAACTGCAGTTTGTTTGTTACTGCTGTTTCAGTTTCCACTCACACCGATAGCTATTGCTCAGCTATGTGACATTGATAGTGTGGCAAGTTTGCCCTGCGAGTCTGTACTTGACCCGGGAGCGGTTGGCTCAAATGGGGCAGGGTTTCGACATGTTGGAAACCCGGTAGACGTTGTTACCGGTAGTAAGCAACAACACGAAATTGATTTCCAAGCAGTTGGTTCACCTTTGCATTTCAGTCGTTACTACCACTCGTCACAAACCGAAAACAATGCATCGATTGGGCAAGGGTGGCGGCATTCCTATCTGGTCAGGCTGTATTCGGTTGACGCTGAGCATTGGCGTATACAGCAAGCTGATGGACGCTGGATTGATTTCACACTGGTCGAGTCTGACTCCGATAAAACACTATTTCGTGCAGGCTATGAAGGCGACGGATTTTTGGTTGACGACGGTGCGGTCCGGTGGGAACTACCTGATGGCCGGACTATGCGCTTTCAGGGATCATTTCTTACCCGCATTGATTATCCGCATGGCCGAAACCTGCATTTGTTTTACGAAAACAGACAGCTGGTATCGGTTAGTGACGGGCATGGCAGAGAGTTGCGGTTGAAATACTCGTTGGGACGTGATGGTTTACCCGACTATCAGCAATCACTAAATGGGGAACATAAAGGCCACTTGAATGCGGTACTTCTACCATCAGGGCAACGAGTCAACTATCAGTATGACAGTAACCGAAATCTTGTTCGGGTTGGTTATCCTGATGGACAGGAACGTAAGTACCAATTTAAAAACACGACGTACCCACATCATCTGAGTGCGATTACTTCCTTGGCGAATGGAAGCACGGATACGCGCACATGGGTTTATGACGGTGATGGACGTGTTGATAAATTTTTGCATCCAGCAAAAAATTCATCGATGTCGATAACTTATAGGCATGAAGAATCTGCTGACAACAGTGGCGTTACCGTAGTTGACTATGTGAATGGCAGGCAGGAGCAATACCGCTGGCAGACTGAGCCCGACACGGGAGATGCTCGGGTTGTTGATGTTCGTGTTGTGGATTGTATCGATTGCAAGCCTGTGCACAGGCAAATCGAGCCTCGGCGAGCACAAGTTCCCAGCTATGCAATTGAACAAAAACGACAGCTGTCTATAACGCGCAACCAAAGTAGTGTACAAACCCAACTGCTCGTCGATGGTGTTAATCAAGGCGTTTTTCCGCAGTTCGATCAATTAGACCCATCACCTCTATCGCTTGATCAAAAGACGCAGGTGACACTGGATGGCGTCAGTTATTCGTTATTGATAGTGGTTTCACGCCTCGGTGAAGTTAATGATATATCGGTCGGCAGTACCTCTTTGTCTGAGCTTAGAAATAAGTGGTCACAAGGTGATATTGAGAAGTGCGATATGCAGCCGCGATTACAGCGAAGCAAAATCTTTCCAGCTCCTGATAAGGGGTGTCTGGAAGATCTTATCTATTTGATAGAACTAGCCAGACACGTAGAACAACTCAGTCGCACGCACGGAATTGAGCCAACCATGCCTATGGAGCGAAGTGGAGCAGCAAACGGCGCGCAGCCTGGTTGTTTGCAAAATCCATTTAGTTCGTGCAGTGAGCTTGAGCGTGATTTCCAACTGGCACAATTGTCGAGCTGTGCTTATGGCGATGTTGTTCAAGTGTGTGGACAAGACTGGCAAGCTGTTGCACCACAATCGCTTGGCTTGGATGAAAGCTTGTTTAAGGATGGTTCCTTCTCTTCAACGTTGTTTCAGAATCAAGTTACCGGGGAATATATACTGGCGTTTCGTGGCACCGATAACGCGGGTGATTGGAGAGACAATTTTCTACAGGCAAGCGGGGCAGCAACGCAACAATATCGAAGTGCGGTTGCACTGGCAAAGGAGCTTGATCAGGTATTGCCGGATGGCTCGCTTACTTTCACCGGGCATTCGCTTGGTGGTGGGTTAGCAACAGCTGCTGCTCTGTCAATTGATGCACCCGCAAACGTTTTTAACCCGGCAGCATTGCATCCAGATACTGCGGCTACATTGAATTTGGATTATGCGGCTGCACAAAACCTGGTCAAGGTAACTACTGTTGATGGTGATTTACTGACATCGATTCAACAATCCGGTGATCAGCAAACTAATAGTAGTCAATCACCACAGTCAGGTCGATTTCCGGCACCCGGGAGACATACCGTACTTTCAGCTCCGAGTGATGACTGGATTGATGAGGAAAGAAAGCAATACTCCATTTTGGCCAGAAGCGATGGCGTAGTATTGCATTCGATTGATGCAGTGTTAGAAACTGAAGATAATCTATTGGTTGAATTTTGTGGTAAAACGCCATCCCGGGCGTAGTACCACATTGTTCGAAGTACGCTAAGGATCAGGGTGCGAACAAGACTGAAGCCGGGATAACCTGCTTCGGCAGGTTGGCTCCTGACCAATAGATATCGAGTGCTTCGCTGCCGTTGGACTGAAAGTAAGTCACGCTTATTTCATGCAGACCTGCAGTCAGATTTACAGACCCTTGTTTTTCCAGTACGCCGTGCTTACCGTTGTTATCAACCACCAGAACATCGTCGATATGCAATTGGCTACCGTCATTAGATGCTGAATAGAATGTATAGATTCCGGTTTGCTCAACGTATATTTTGCCAGTAAATCGGTAGCCGTAAAAAAGTTCGCCGTTACTTGGTGGCAGAGTAAATTGAGCGCTGTTACCAGTTGCAACCGGTGTTAGTTGATCGAAGTCTGGAAGCGATGTCCAGGTGCCTTCGTAGTATTCGTAATAAAGTTCAGAGCTGGTAGCGGGCGGGTTTGTACCAGTTCCAGTTCCGGTTCCAGTTCCAGTTCCAGTTCCAGTTCCAGTTCCGGTTCCGGTTCCGTTATCCGTATGATCAAATGATGCAGCTGACATATTTGCATTAGCCAAATTTTCTTTTGGCATACCGGCGGCAGACCA
>Ga0114956_1004687_pt1 | contig 10350 bp, 11 predicted proteins | sample MaitaG_FD_87304 | JGI IMG/M metagenome (GOLD analysis project Ga0114956, IMG submission 87304) | Marine algal microbial communities from Maine, USA - Maine_Asex2 metaG | ecosystem: Host-associated > Algae > Red algae > Unclassified | place: Maine, USA | collected 2015-01-05 | reverse complement strand
TGTGTCCCTAACCGAATCGGATACACCAACTTTGGTAAAAAGTCTTGATATTTTTGCGACAATAAATTATTCAAAGGCTTTAATATCTCGTACCATTTTTTAGCATCAGGATCATCCCAAGTATACAACTCCTCTGATAATTTTAGCAACCAAGCCCATCCATAGGTTCGTTCAAAGTTTTTAGAATATTTATTTAACGAAAAGTATTCAATCTCTTTAGCAATGTTCTCTGTAGTTAAGTTTTGATTTATGACTTTTCTAATGCTGTCTTGGTTTTCTAAGTTTGGAAATTGCTTCATTAAGTAGATTAGCGACCAATGACCATGCACGGCAGAATGCCAATCAAAACATCCATAAAATGCTGGATGATGTTCTTGAGGCATTGCCAGATCAGATGAGTCAGAAATAACAATACCTGACTTATAAGGTAAAGGGTTTTGAATGCAACTTAACGGCAATTTGGAAAAATAATTGGCTGTTTCTAAGTCTAGATTGATCTTTGAAGAATTTAGTGAATCAACACTTTCATTATTCTCTATGGTGGTATTAGTTAAACCACTACTCACTCTATCTCCAAGATCAACCAAACCTTTGCTCAATAGATAGAGAATGCTCAGAATAAAAATTAAAAATACTACTCGAATTTTTACATCCATGATTACAATGTATGAAAAAGCAGTAAAGAATTATAATTGAAAAATCAGATAAGCTTTAAAAAGCATTCCCAATCTACTACTTCTTGACTTTTATAATGTGGTCAATAATTTGTACCGCTTGCTCTCTTGTATTTTCGATAAAATATTTAGACGTATGTAGCCCTCCTAACACAGTGCCCATTAGATACAACCCTTCCACTTCGCTTTGCAAAGAATCTTTATCAAACTTAGGCGTTCTATGGTTATCGTTTTGAATTGTAATTCCGAATTTTTCAAGCAATTTGTAATCAGGAGAATAGCCTGTCATGGCTAAAACATAATCATTGGGGATTCTGGTTTCTCCATCCGGGGTTTTCACTAGAACTTCCTCTTCTTTTATTTCTGTAATGGTAGAATTAAAAAATGCCTTTATAGAACCCTCTTTGATTCTATTTTGAATATTAGGCAAAATCCAATATTTAACCTTTTCGTAAAGCTCAGGCTTTCGGATCACCATTGTTACATTTGCTCCTTTTTGCCAAGTTTCTAAGGCAACATCACAAGCAGAATTAGCTCCACCAACCACAACAATGTTTTGTCCGATATAATGATGAGCCTCATCATAATAGTGCTTTACCTTAGGTAAGTTCTCGCCAGGTACATGTAAGTAATTTGGACTGTCATAAAAACCAGTGGCACACACCACGTTTTTTGATCTTAGATCTCCATTATTAGTTTGAACAATAAACTCATTATTCCCCTTTTTAAGTTGAACAACTTTAGTGCGAAAAGAAACATTGAGATTATAATAATCATAGAGCCGTCTATAGTATTCCAATGCCTCTTTACGAGTGGGCTTATCTGTATGTGATATAAATGGGATTTCTCCAATCTCAAGATTAACTGAGGTTGAAAAGAATTGCATATTGGAAGGAAAATTAAATAGAGAGTTTACTAAAACTCCTTTTTCCAAGATCATATAATCCACTCCCTTTTTACTCGCTTCAATTCCGCAATTTATACCACTTGGTCCTCCACCAATAATTATAAGGTCGTATTTTTTCACTTAATAAAAATAAGAATTGCACTTAATGCAGTCATGATCAAAATGAATTTCCGATAACTATGTTCTTTAAACCATCCTACTACTTTGATCCCAACACCAAATCCAATGAGTAGTACAATACTCAACCATGCACTTTGCACTAATGAACTAGTATCTATGGTTTCCCAAACAAAAATATGAAAGGGTAATTTGAATGTATTCATTAATAAATAGAGCCATGCTGAAGTTGCTATGAATTCATTTTTTGGTAATCGAGTAGAAAGAAAAAAGATATTGACAAAAGCTCCGGCAAGATTCCCAATCATTGTTGTTATTCCAGCTATAACTCCTATGGATCCGGCAAACAACCAATTGTTTGGAAAAGCTACATCCGTTTGTCTTTCGCGCCACCACATGATCACAACACCAATTAATATAATAACACCCATCAAGATTTTAAATAAATCTTCAGGTATATCCTTTCCGATCAGTACGGCTATGACAATACCAATCATCATTGCAGGCATAAACTTAACTAAGTATTTAAGCTTACAATACCTGTTGTAATAAAACACAGCAAGCACATCTCCTACAAGCAAAATTGGAACAACCACACCTGTAGATTCTTTAGCTCCATACAAAGAAGCAAGAAGAGCTATCCCTAAAGTACCTACTCCTTTTACACCAGATTTTGCAATCCCTAAAACAAAGGCTGCAAAACAAAGCAGTACTAATTCAAATCCATGCATTCTGCAAAACTACGCATTGCAACTCCGATTTAACCAACTAAGAATGCCAATGAAAATTAATTCATTGGCATCTAACTAAAAGCTAGTACGCTCCGCTAGCATACGAAAAAACTACTAGGTTTCTTATTCACAATATTCTAGTAAATTTTTGTCAGCTTTATCTGATTTAAACTCAACTTTACTAAAATCATAACATCCTCCTTTGACGCTTTTACATGAGTTTAAAAATGTTACCAAGCATATTGCGATGACTGTATATTTCAAGATCTTTTTCATGTTATTTAATTTTAATGTAATTAAAATCCTAATCCAATTTGAAACTGAATTAAGCTTTGGGGTGAACTGAATTTATTTCGTTGCCTGTTTTGAAATCCTATGTGGTCGCCTGCTTTAGCAAACATATCTTCCCATCTAATTTCTGCTTTTAATGGTCCGATGGTATAGCCTACTGAGAATTGAAATCCTGCGGAAAGATTTGATGATTTATCTCTAAAAAAATCATATTTACTCATTCCTGATTCCATATCCATCCTACGATGAAACACAGGGCCAACCCCAACATCAAATTTGTTCCAATTATATCCTGCAATAATTGAAAAATCTATATTTCGAAATTTCTCTAGTTCAAACTGCTCAGGTTGACTTGATTCTAATAAAAATTGAACTCCATATAATGCATCATATTTAGTATATAATGCATCGATTTGAAAAAATAGAAAATCGAAATCTTTAACAAAGAACAATCCTAATGAGGTTGCGTTTCTGTTTTCTATAAATTGAATTTTTTCTGAATAATACAAACCATCATTACTGTACATAATATGAGAAGGAGACGCTTTGAATATTCCATATGCAGATTTTACTCCAAACTTAGTTTGCGATCTTCCGTAAGAACTTAAAGCTAATAGTAGTAATAAAAGCATAGCTTTTAAGACATACGAAATATTCTCTTTTGAAAAATTAAAAATCTGTTGTTTCATAATGATTTGGTTTTCTTGAATGATATTTCAAAACTATGTGCAAACTGTAATTCTTACAATCCTTCAAATATTGTATTTATAAAATCCCTATAAATAAGTAGTAATTGTAGGATAAGTGTTATCACTTCAGTCCTTTTAAATAATAGAAAACCTTTAATGGAAAATGCTTTAATCTATGGAAGGTGCAATAAGCACTTTTCGAATTATCCTTTATATTGATGTAAATTTTTTTTTTGAAAACTAAATATTTTATTTGCACTGCTCTTTTAGCTTTAATGCTCTTGGCATTTTATTTCATTTACAATAAGTTTAAGCCTGTAATGACTTCTTATACCGTAGATACTATAATTGACAAAATCCAAAGGCCTGTTGCTCAACGATTATCTGGACTATTAAAACTTCATAACTTAGAAAAGCTGCCAGACCAAGTATTGCTGGTTGCGTATAAAAAAGAAAAGATTCTTGAGCTTCGTTATAAAGCAGAACAGAAATGGAAATTATTTAAGCAATATCCACTTACAGCTTATAGTGGAAAACTCGGTCCTAAACTAAATGAAGGTGATAAACAAATACCTGAAGGAATTTATAACATTGAATATCTCAATCCAAACAGCTCATTTTATCTTTCGATGAAAATCAATTTCCCTAATACATTTGATTTAACCCAAGCAAAGAAAGAAAACCGAAACAATCCTGGTTCAGATATTTTCATACATGGTAAAAATAGATCAATTGGATGTTTGGCAATTGGAGATCAAGCAGTTGAAGAAGTTTTTTATGTAGCTTCTCAAAGAAGGCAAAACACTATACCAGTATGGATTTTTCCAACCAATGACCTTTCTACTAATTGGGTACAATTAGCGCAAATTAAACCCCTATGGCTTGGAACTCTTTACACAGAATTAAAAAATAAGCTAAAGACTTTGGATTAAGTTATTTACGCTGGATTACTTTTTTCGTAGCTGCGACTATGTGATTTATCCCTAAGCCATATTTTTCAAGTAATTGTTCTGGTTTACCAGATTCACCAAATGAATCATTGACAGCAATGTACTCCATAGGTATGGGCTGATTGAGTGCACAAACCTGAGAAATTGAATCTCCTAATCCTCCATTTCTTTGATGTTCCTCGCAACTAACTGCACATTTCGTTTTTGAAATAGACTTTAAAATAGCTTCTTCATCCAATGGTTTAATCGTATGGATATTTATTAATTCAACTGAAATTCCCTCTGCTTCAAGAAGCTTAGTAGCTTCCATTGCATTGTAAACCATATGGCCGGTTGCAAAAAGAGTAACATCTGTTCCTTCTTTCATTACAATTGCCTTACCTATCTCGAAGCTTCCTTCAGGCATAAAAATAGGCCAACCCGGCCTCCCAAATCTTAGATAAACAGGACCTTGATGTTTTGAAATTGCAATAGTTGCCTCTTTCGTTTGAGTATAATCACAAGGATTAATAACGGTCATATGCGGCAGCATTTTCATCAAACCTATGTCTTCAAGGATTTGATGTGTTGCTCCGTCTTCTCCAAGTGTTAGACCAGCATGTGATGCACATATCTTTACATTTTTTCCTGAATACGCGATGGATTGTCTGATTTGGTCATAAACTCTACCAGTAGCAAAATTTGCAAATGTCGTAGCAAAAGGTATTTTTCCAACTGTTGCTAATCCAGCAGACATTCCCATCATATTGGCTTCGGCAATTCCCGTTTGAATAAAACGAGATGGGTTTTCTTTTATAAATTCTTGAATCTTCAAAGATCCAACAAGGTCAGCGCAAAGTGCAATTACTTGATCGTTAGTACGACCTAGTTCTGTCATACCATCTCCAAAACCATTACGAGTTGCTTTTTTTCCAGTTACTTGATACTGTTCTAACATAATTTATATTTTGAAATCTCCTAAGGTTTCTTCTAATTGACTTAATGCTGATTCTAATTGCTCATCGTTTGGAGCCACTCCATGCCATTTGTGTGTCCCTACCATAAAATCTATTGGGTACCCCATCTCTGTCTTCATTAATATCGCAATAGGTTTACCATTGCCACATTTAGATTTAGCTTCTTTGAGCACTTGGACAACTGAAGCCATATCGTTTCCTTCCATGTGCATAACGTCCCATCCAAAAGAGGAAAACTTAGCTTCTAAATCTCCTAGATCCAATACATCTTTAGTATCCCCATCAATTTGACGACCGTTCCAATCTACTGTTAGTATAAGATTATCAACTTTATTATGAGGTGCAAACATCATTGCTTCCCAAATCTGACCCTCTTGTAATTCGCCATCTCCTGAAAGCGTAAAAACAATTCCTGGATCATTGTTTAGTTTTTTTCCCAATGCCATGCCAAGAGCAACAGATAATCCTTGTCCTAATGAACCGGAGGCAATTCTTATTCCGGGTAATTTTTCGTGTGTAGTAGGATGACCTTGTAGTCTCGAGTTTATTTTTCTGAATGTTGCTAATTCATCAACTTCGAAATATCCACTTCTTGCAAGAGCACTATAAAAAACTGGAGAAATATGTCCATTGGATAAAACGAAAAGATCTTCGCCATTTCCTTCCATTTTGAAATCAGTATTGTGATTCATGATTTCAAAATAAAGTGCTGTAAAATAATCAGCACATCCTAAGGAGCCCCCTGGGTGCCCGCTGCTACAAAGATGAACTTGTCTTAGAATATCTCTTCTAATTTGAGATGCAAAAGATTGCAACTCTTCAATCGAGTGTCCCATAGTCTAAAGGTTGGTTTAAATAAAAAGAGGCAATCTAGATTTTAGATCGCCTCTATATTTTTTTTAGCAAAATCGATACTTAGTTTACAGAATCTGTAAGACCTTTACCTGATTTGAATTTTACTAAGTTCTTCGCAGCTATTTTGATAGTTTCACCTGTTCTTGGGTTTCTACCATCTCTTGCAGCTCTTCTAGATACTGAAAATGTTCCAAATCCAAGAAATGCAGCTCTCTCTCCTTTTTTCAACGTTTTTTGTATACTGTCAAAAACTGCACTTACAGCATCAGTGGCTTGACCTTTAGTGATTCCTGAAGCATCAGCTACAGCATCGATTAAATCTCCTTTATTCATTTTTAAAGTTTTGATTAAAATTTTAAATCACTGCGAAATTATATTAACCTAGTGTTATATACAACTTTACTTATATATTTATTTTTTCTATACTTCAATAATTTTGCGGGTTTAAGCCTCATATTATAGTAGATTAATGAATTTTTTAACAGTGGATTTTGGTTGAAGATTTGAGTAATTTTAAATATGAAATTTAGAAAGCACATTTTCGCATTGTTTTTACTAGCATGTTTTTGTTCGTTGACATTAAATTCTTGTAAAACTGGAGAAGGATGTGCTGCTACCGAGCATTACCAAGCAAAGACAAATAAGTCAGGGCAATTGTCAACTAAAAAAGGAAAGTCTAATTTGTTTTCTAAAAAGCAAAGGAAAAAAATGAAAAAGAGAGGCAAGTAATTATTCACTATTCCTCCAATTTTTCCAAGCTTCAGATTCTTTGTTCAAGGCAAACATTAAAAAGAAAAGCACCATTCCAGGGAACAAAGCAATCCACCACGCTTCAATATATTTCCTAGATTCATTTAACATTGAACCCCAACTAATCTGATCAATTGGTAAGCCTAAGCCTATAAACGACAGAGTAGCTTCAAGCAATATTATCGCTCCAAACAGAAAAACCAAATAAATCCAGACTGGCTTCATTGCTCTAGGAAGACAGTGTTTAAAAATAATATGTGCATCTGAGCTGCCTAAGGAAATTTGAGATTGGATAAATTCAGTTTCTTTAATGGCTAAAATTTCGCCCCTTATAAACCGAGCAATTCTAACCCATAATAAAATAGAAAGACTAACTGCAATACTGAAGATTCCTGTTTTTGACCAAAACGAAAGAATGATAATCAGCAATATCAAGGATGGTATAGACTTAAATACTTCTGCGATTTTCATTAAAATATTATCAATTGGTACTTTTAGCTTCCATCTGTTTTTTGCTATCAGGTCAAAATGAATTGGTAAAAACACCATAGAATAGAAGGCCAGGAGAAGTAATAAAAGTGATAATCCATTAAATCCAAAATAACATAAATTGTAGCTGAGAAAGAAGAAAGACAAAAAGTTCAATACTAATTCGGGAAAACCTAGCATGTATTTATTTCCATAGAAGCCAGATAAAACACCAATAGGGATAGCAATTAATAACACTAGCCCAATGGTTAAAATTCCTAGTTGTAGTGCAATACTTGCGCCTCTAATAATACCACTTAGTACATTTCTTCCCAGAGCATCAGTACCCAAAATTGATTGCCCCCAATCTTGAAATGGAGGAGTAAGGTAATTATTGCTATCTATCGAAGAACCATCAATGGAAAAAATCAATCCAATAAGTGCTATTACCACAAATAATATCAATGTGATTAAACTCCATCGAAGTTGTATGCCTTTAGCTTTCATCTGTGGAGAATTTAATTCTTGGGTCAACTCGAGAATAAAGAAAATCAGCAATCAAGTATGATAGCATGGTTACCACGGCTGAAAGCAAAGCAATTCCAATTACAACATTCCAATCTGAATTAAATATTGAACCCACTAATAATCTTCCAATACCTGGGATATTAAATATAGTTTCTATCACTACAGATCCAGCTAGCACAGTAGGTATAGTAGAAAAATAAATGGTGATAATTGGCAGCATTGCATTGCGTAGGATATGTTTTTTAGAAACTTGGCTTACGGAGAGTCCTTTAGCAATGGCAGTTCTAACATATGGGGAACTCCTCTCATCCATTATACTTGTCTTTAATTGAGTACTTAGATAAGCCGCAGAATGTAAAGACCAGCATATTGCTGGAAGTAAAAGTTTTGTCCATTGCTGGCCCAGTCCAAACCAAAATCCTTTTGAAGCAAGCAATGGATCAAAATCTGGAAGAGCAAAAATCCTCAATCCATAACTATCACTCGCAAAAAAAATAAGAGCTAAAAGGCACAACCAAAAAAGTGGGATCGAATAAAACACAAAGCCCAAAATTTCTGTGATTTTCTTTAGTCGTCTTTTACCTGTATTAGCTTGCCAAATGCCTAAAGGAAAACTTATTAATGTAGCAATCAATAGGGATAAAAAAATTAAAGAAAATGTCCACCCTAATGATTTACTAATCTTCTTTTGCACAGTTCTTCCATCTATTGTAGATACACCCAAATTCAATTTACAGACACCCAGAAACCATTGATGAAATTGATTATTGGTTCCGAACCATTTTAATTTGGGCATTGAAAACCCCTTAGAAAGCTCTTTTTCAATTAACTCTCTTCGTTTCGACAATGGAATAACAGAATAGATATTTTCGGGATACCTACTTGGCTGAATGGTAAAATAAAATGGTGGTTTTTGATATCCCCATTTTTTAGAAAGTTTATCGTATTCTGCTAAAAAGAAGCTATCGTCTTGTTGTAAATCAGAATAACTCGATAGATAATCTTCAATAGGGTCACCAGGTAAAAATGATTTGATAAAAAATAGAAGTATGGCTACTAAGAATAGTGTTGGAACAAAATACCCTAGCCTTCGAAGGAAATACTTTGTCATTTCAATTTAATTTTCTGAAAACACCTGCACTTCTTTAAAAGTATTGGCGAGATACCCTGGCCTTCTAGAACTAACAGATCCTTTGAGTTTTGATGAAACAATTATTCTTTCTTTCGGGCTATAAAGAAAAATAACAGGTTGATCTTTGTTTATAAGTTCTTGTAATTTTTGATACCTAGGGTTGCGTTCATTACGATCCAATGAAACTCTATTTTTTTCAATTAAATCATCCACTTCAGAATTTTTATAGTTCAAGTAGTTTCTAGGACCTTCACTGTGCCAACGATTATAAAGATCATCATCATTTGGGTCCTGAACTACTGATCCTGGATAAATTTGATAAGCACCAGAAGAAACTGCTTTTCGAATTTCAGCATTTGTTTGAATGTTTACCTCTATGGCGATACCAATTTTTTTAGCTTCTTCTTTAAGCATTAGAGATACTTTCTTTCCTAACTCAGAAGACGATTGAATAATTTCCAATTCCAATTCTGTCAATTTTCCATCGATGTTTTTATCAAGAATTCCATTGTTGTTGCTATCCTTCCAACCTGCTTCTTCCAAAATATTTTTGGCCTTAACTAAATCATAATTCAGCGTTGGCAAATCCTTATCAGCATATGACTTTGTAGCATGAAATATCCCTGCTTGTCTTTCACCCAAACCATTTTCAAAATTTGTGATCATTTTATCGACAGGTGTACAATATGCTAAAGCTTTTCTCACTTCTAAATTTGCAAGAATTGGATCTGTATTATTGAGCATCAAATAATAAAAACGAATTAGTTGAGGATTGAAAAAACTGAGATTTTGATCTTTCTTCTTTTTTTCATTTTCAAAATTTGAACTTGTAATTCCTGAAAAAATATCAACTTGTCCAGATTTCAACATGGACAATGCAGTAAGTTCATCTGGTACAATTTTGAAAAGGAGTGTTTTGGCATTTGCCTGTAAATAAGGATTCTTCGAATCCTTTCCCCAATAATTTTCAATTCGCTCAAGGATAACATATTGATCTGCTTCCCAGTCGACTAATTTGTAAGGACCAGCGCCTGAAACAACCTCTCTTGAATGCTTTATGCCATTAAAATTATTTATGAAAGTCGAATCTAAAGGCACATCTGTATCCAAAGGCTTTCCGGTTAGATCAATACCATCCGTTGCTCCAAAAGGATCGTAAATGTACTTTGGAAACAAATTGGCAGTCATTATTGCTTCTAATGCCAACATGTATGGCTTAGAAAAAATTACAGTACACTTTTTTGGATTTTTTTCATCGATTTGAATTTCACTTAAATCTTTAAAATATGATCTCCATGCGCT
>Ga0114956_1004684_pt1 | contig 10353 bp, 5 predicted proteins | sample MaitaG_FD_87304 | JGI IMG/M metagenome (GOLD analysis project Ga0114956, IMG submission 87304) | Marine algal microbial communities from Maine, USA - Maine_Asex2 metaG | ecosystem: Host-associated > Algae > Red algae > Unclassified | place: Maine, USA | collected 2015-01-05 | reverse complement strand
TCACCTTGGGAACTACTATTAAGGGTAATAGACTGCTTTATGACTTGGCTAGTGAATCAAGCTCGGGTGCACTGACTCCCGCGAGAGATAGAAAAGCGATTTCCTGTGGTGGCAACCGCGGCAGCGGCGGTGGAAAATACCCAACATTCAACCTATACACGGATATCAAGCCCTCAGTACTAAGCGCCCTGGGGTTTGGAGCCGATGCAGAGGTTCGCGCTGTCATTGATGCTGGCTCAGGTAGCTCTGAGGTACAAAAATTACCGTGGAAGCTTCAAGCACGAAATGGTGACCAGTGGACCACTATCGGTGGCCTGACTATTCCAACGTACACCAGAAGTCAATGGGTGAGAGATCCGCAATCTGGTAGTGACTTCGCCTTGCTGCTTGTTGCGGAGCTGACAGGCGATGAAATTACCGTCGAGCTGCGTGGCTCCCAACCGCGGACGAGCCGCAGGAACACTGCAGTAGACACACGGCTGTTTTCGATAAAAGAACATCAGAACGCCAGAGGGTATCTCGGAGAGGATACCATCGCTCCTGTAATCGCATGGCGAAACGGTGAAAGCGCCGATTCTTTAAGACTTGAAGTGAATAGTGCAGAAAGCGAACCTTTGCTGGGTCGGTATTGCGTCGTGCCTGTGTATTATCCGAACGATGATGAAGGCAATCTTTTCAGTAAAAACCCGAGTTCCGGGCGGTATCTTACACAAGATCCTGCTGTGCCCGGTTCACGTACTTGCAACAACGATCAAATGTTGAGCTTCATGGTATCGCTTGAGCTTGATGCTACTGGTACCGATACTGTTCGCTTTATAATAGACCAAGAAGATGACAATCCCAGTGTGTTCGATTTGCAAGAGGCTTCAGTGCTTCTCAGACAAGCCGACAGACGAGTTGTTCTGTCTGAGTACAAGAGTGGAGGGTTAGGCAAATGGTATCAAGGTGCAAGCGGCACCCCTGAACTCTATGTGCCATCGTCCTCTGCTGGCGTACGTGGCAGCAACCCACTTGCGTTAAAGTTTTCCTCTGATGATCCCGGTAAAACCCTACTAGTGGATGGCGCAACGCTTGCTGCCGACGAGACCTATATGTTTAACGAATCCATGGAACTTTCATGGGATGAAACTCTTGCGTCTGTCAACGAGATCAAAGTGTGTGAAAAATCCTTGTGTCGAGAAGTGCTGGACACCTTTACGCCCTATGATACCCCTGCCAGCTTTGATAGAGATCAGTTTGTCGGGCTCGAAGTAGCCACGTTCGAGGTCGTCTGGGGTGCGCCTGGAGCAGTGCAACCGCGAAGTGCAAGTCTTGCGAAAAAGAAAAACGATAACGCCAGTGAACCGCAAGTACCGCCCGAAAATGCAGAGCCCATCGTTGCTTCCGCGGGCAATGAAGACCCTGCAAACCAATTGCGACTCAATACCAATATTTTATTTGGTGATTACAGTAAGCCATTAACAACGTGCGTGGGAAGAATGGTGAGCGCTTCAGATTCTGCGGTTGCTGGCGAGGCCTTTACCTTGCAGCAGGGGAATCAGGTAGTGACCGAAGCGTCCTGGCCATCGGGTATTGAGGATGATACGCAGCTACAGATTCTGTTTGATCGCAAGCGAAATGGTGATTCGTGTTCTGTGGGCGGAATGGTGCTGGAAGGGGTGTCCCGGGCCAGCCTCATGGAGCAGGAGAATAGCGGAGAAATTGCCTTGTCGGTCGAAGCCCCTGCACCCTTGTTTGTCGGGTATCTGCAATTGAATAGTCAGGAATATAAAAAATCGCGGGCACGTTGGCTGGATTCCTTGAGCTTCTTCAATCGCTTTTATGAAGCAGGTAAGGCGGAAAACGACTGGATCGATGCGCTTATGCTAGGCGCGGGTGATTCTCGGGGTGAACCGCGATCGATTATCGAATTGGATGGAAATTTCACCGGACAACTCGGGAGTGATGCGCAGCGCGAAGCCGTCGTTGAAACACAAGTGAACAGAAGCGATATCCTGACCGACAGCTTTGGGCAGAGTCTGGATGGCATTCAAGCTATAGTGGGTGATGCTGAGATAGCCATCTTGTATTTCGACGATAGCATGGAGTCATTCTCGTGTGACGACTACGCCCTTGATATTGCCGAAAGCGGTTTGAATGTCAAGAAGGCCGTTGTTATCACGTCCAAGAGCAACTACACCGGTGATGATTCTCTAAAGAGTCTGGGCAATGGGCTGGCCCATATTTGTGCCCAGGAAGGCGACTCGCTACTGGTTTTCGCGTTCGATTCCAGCGAGCAGCATAAGGAGCGACAATGGGATGAAACCTTCGGCGCAATTTATGAGAACCTTGCGGGTACAGAAAGTTTATGAATAATTTCAGATATCTTTGTTGTTCAGCCCCGGGAATGATCATGCGAACATCTGCAATTCTGGCAATCGTACTTTTGTATTCGTTCGCAGGTCAAGCTTACGCGCAGGAGCTGGACAAGAGTGGTGAGTGTGGAGCGCAAATAGATTTAACCACGTTTAACACGGGTGAAAGAATAGATTATTTCAACATAGTGTCTGAACCAACACTCTACGTGGCAGCAAATGATGACAGGCGGATTGATGAGACTGCTAGTCGTCTGGTTCAGATGCAAACACACGGCAATATTATTGAAGAAACTGCTGATCGCGCACTGTTCCGATCACGTAAAAAACTGCTCAATGATGACTTTATCTGTGGTTGGATTGACAAGAACGATCTGTTGCCATTCGACGCTGATCCAATCCGGGTAGAAACGCCGATACAATGGGAGAACCCGCAAACAGGCGTTGTTGAAGAATTAAACAACCCATTGCCACTGAAAGCGATGCTGCGCTCCAACCCTGCGCTGGAGACCGACGATGCCAAACTGGTTCAAATCTACGATCGCCCAACAATAACCTCTAATCCGAGAACCGAAGCCAGTGTCTTTGGTATTTACCTGATTTATGCTGAACGCCTGATGCCGGATAACAGTTTCTGGTTCTGGATTGCAGGCGAAGAGCCTCATGTACCCACCAAGTTTGCTGGCTGGGTACCTGAAACTCATATTCTGCAGTGGGAAACACAGCTCAGCCTGTACTTCAATGAGGTACAAGACGCCACAGACATTTTTGCTGACCCCGACTCGGCGAGAAGAGACAACACGGAAAGTGTGCTGGCAAGAAAGCCCACCGAGTTCGATGAGCGCTCTACTGGTCCTGTTGATACAACTAGGACAAACAGCAGCAACAATATTGCCCGTTTTCCGATTTTGCTGGAGGAGGCCACAGCGGCCGGACGCGGACAGACTATTTATCGCATCGGATTCTTCGGTGATTCTACGCTGGTAGAAGAGGAAAGCAGCAGGGCCGCCATACAGCAAAATGTAAAAAAGATTGACATGCTGTTTGTTCTGGATAACACGCTGAGTATGACGGAGTACTTTCCTTTTGTTGTCAGCGCTGTACGTAAATCTACCGATCGAATAGCAATCATCAACCAGGAAAACGACTACGACGTAGAGGTGAAGTACGCGGCTGCGGTGTACGGTGATTATCGGGATCAGACGGCAAACCTTGAGGACATGGATTTTCAGATTCTGGCAAGGCTGGGTAGCCCCGGCTATACAGATCATCTGGCGCGACTGACAGCCATCGCGGAGGAGGGTGACTATTACAGAGATGCCCTGCAAGATACACCGGAGGCGGGGCTTGCCGGCATTGTGCGCGGCGTCAGCGAGCTGCAGTGGTCAGAGGGTACTGAGTTCAAGGTGATCGTCTGGATTGGTGATCATGGCGGCCGCGAAACTGGTGTGTCAGAGAATGTCAGCGTGGCGCAGGTTCAGAGCCTGATGCAGGATGAAAAGGTGCTGGTGCTTCCGATCAACGTCAGTGGTCGATATAACGAGATCTGGAACGGCGAGTTTATTCGTCAGGGAAACGAGCTGGCATCAATTCGTGGACTTGAGACAAAGATTGCACATTCCGGAGAACAGTCCAACGACTACGAAAGTACAGAAACCTATATCGAGGAGTCGATAGCAAACATGTATACCTCATCGCTGGCAGCCAGTTTTGCGATCAGAGAGGGCACCAACATCAGTCAGGTGCTATCGGAGCGCACAGATTTGCTGGATCTGGACATACCTGCAGCAGAGGCCGATGTTCGCAAAATATCCACTGCTATCTGTGAAATGGCCTTCGGGCCTGCCGGTTGCGTGAATGTAGAGAAAAACAGGCAATTCATGGCAGAGGGTTTTGTCAAGTACGACGAGCGTTTTAAAAACTATAGCTTCTGGGTCAATCTTGAGACACTTGAGCTTGACGTGCTCAGTCGTATGATGCGACTGACTTGCAGGGGGTTTGAGCGTTCCAGTGTCAAGCGCAGCATCGAGCAGGCAATGCTGTTGGTGACCAGTACTCTGGCAGGCGAAAGTTATCGCTCGGATATACCAGTGGGCAGATTTCTACGCCGATATTCATTTTTGCCGGCAAAGCACTTTCCCAGTATTCTCGAGTCCACACCCGATCGCATAGAAGAGCTGTGGCAGGAAGCGCGTAATATCGATACGCAAAATGGCAATAATGTGGAAACGCGAAGAATAGCCGACCCCATTTGTAGAAGCTCTGCGTTGTTGAACCTTGCGCTGGATGGTAAGCGACTCATCGATGATTCAACTGATCTGGTGCGTGCATCAGAGCTTACAGACGGTTCGGAAGACAGTTTCCAGTGGGTTGTTGCAGACAACAGCCGGTTGGTAGATTTCAATTGGGAGTGGAGTCAGGGTGGTGGCAATAACTATTATTACTTGCCTGTGGATTTCTTTCCCGGAAGTCTCACGCTGGAATGATCGTAAAGCACACCTTCAACGTTCGATTGATTCTACCTTACGAACCGATCTGAGCCGATGCCAGGCCATTACACTGCACGTAACCTCAGGCGTCGGTATCAGTCGACCAGTGGCGATGCCATAACGGCTGTAGATATTGAATCGCTAAGCGTCGCGCTGGGTGGCATCATTGCCATAGTTGGTGGTTCTGGCTCGGGTAAAACCACTTTACTGAATCTTTTGGGTTTGCTGGAGCCTTGCGACTCTGAGCCGGGACTGGATACGTCTCTACAGTTTCAATTGCCGGGTGATAGTGTTGCGCAAGAGATAGCTGCCGGTGCACAGGCAAAAGGCCGCTTCCCCTACGACAAAGTCAGTTACATATTTCAACAGGGTTATCTGCTAAACCAGGCCTCGTTGGCAGTCAATCTAGGGTTAACCCGCCGGGCCGCCGGTTGGAAAGCTGACGACGATGCATTGAAAGGGTTGCTTGAACTTGCTCAGTTGAATGAAGATGATGAGCAGCAAGTCAACAAGAAACTCACCGATCGAGCAGTGTCATTGTCCGGTGGGCAACAGCAACGAATCAATATCGCCAGAGCATTGGGGCGTGAACCTTCCGTCATATTCGCTGATGAGCTGACATCCAGTCTTGATCCCATGAAAGCGCACGATGTAATGAGTGTACTTAGAGACTGGGTGTGGCAAGGTAGCTCGCCCACTGAACACGCGCGTGCCTCGTTGCACAGAACCGTGTTCTGGGTAACGCATGATTACGCACTGGCTTGTGAATTTGCTGATGCAATCATCATATTGAACAACGGTGGTCTTGCCGAAGGTTGTGCAGAGCCGATAGAGTTGACTGGGCTTGCAAGCAGGCCCACTTCAAATGAGCTTATGGAATGGGTAAAAGCCGGTCGTGTGTTAATGGGTGCGAATGTAGAACCGGTTGATATCAGACTTGATGCAGAACAATCAGAAGGGAATTCCCAACCGCCCGCTACCCGCGAAAGTCAATCAATAAGCCGCATGGGTGCTGTGCTGGGTAATATGAAAGATGGCATGTTGCTATCGCTAATGGAAGCGTATCCGCCCAAAGAGCATAGCAGCCGGGTTAAAACTACCAGCGGTTTCCTGAGTGCACTTTCCCGGTTGGCACTTGGTTTTTCGCATTGGGTGAGAGCGCTGCAGCTTGCAGCGGTGCTGGCCTTGATCATGATTGTGACATACGGCCAGAAGGAGGTGATCACCTATTTTGATGCGCAGCTTGACGATCCGGCGTTGCGACATGTCATCGTTCAACAAAATACCCTTGAGCTTGAACGTAGTGTTATCAATGAACAATCGCTGGGTGTGTTGAGTGCCAGTATCGCTGAACTTGATCCGCGCAGGGCGCTGGCAGATGATACGGGTACTGGCATACAAGTTGAGCAGGTAGCCTTTGGGCGCTTTACCGAATCGGCCGATGTGTATCCGCAGGATATCGATCGTATTAACCCGGGTTTCATTCCTGAAGCCACCATTGGGGTGTTTGATGCTGATGAGCCGGTATATCAATCGCTGGATGTTACAGAATTTGATAGTGCCGGTAGAGCCTGCGGTAGTAAAGGGGGCGCTACACCACGTGATCTGATTCCCTATGGAGACGAGCTTGCCGTGATCGTCACGCGTGCGTACCTTGAGCAGTTCACCGCCATGTACGATGCTGACCTGTGCGAATCACCGTTTGTCGATATATGGGATGCCGGAGAGCCAAAGACGTTTCGTATTGCCGGGATAGTTAATAGTGCGCCAGCTGATGGCTTTGACACCTTCGACATCATGTTGCAAGCGGAGGTCTGGAGAACGTGGGTCTCGCTGGCGAACCGACCGGTAATCGATACCTTTTCAAGGGCTGCAGTTTATTTCAACCAGCTGAATCATGCGGGTGTCATCGAGCAACTCAAAGAACGCTCGTTTGCATTTGATCAGGAAATCATCGATAAATTCGAGCGGCTCATCGGTACAGCAGCCAAACTTCGAAATACATTTCTGGTTATTACATGGCTGACGCTGGGCGTGGCAGCCACGGTTGCAGCAGGTCTGATATGGAGTTATCTTGCCCAAAACGCTCAATCCATCGCAGTATTGCGTGCCCATGCTGCGTGGTCCTGGCCGCTGCTTGCAGCCATACCGTTCCAGCTACTGCTGACTTTTGCCTACGGGCTTCTGTACCTTGGCATCGCTGTACTGATATGGAATGTCATTGTGATGTTGCCTGCTGTCAGTAACGGACTTCTCTATGCCAGTGGTGGCAGTTGGATAGTCGGTCCCATCACCTGGGCAATGCTGAAACCCACTTTACCGTGGCTTGTCGGTAGTCTTTTGGTCATGCTGCTGGTCGGCTGGGTATGTCTGGTGCTATGGCGATTGACACATCGCCAACTAGCTCACGAATTGCGACAAGCCTATTAGACCGATGGCAAATAATTACTGCTCAAAGGGGATAGTGTTAGTTGTTTTAATCTGATAATGTTAGATTTAGCGAAAACAAGGCGATAATTGATGTTTAACTACAGCGCTTTTATCAAGAGCACCGCTCTTGCCGCATTCATGCTGTCAGGCGTGCTTTCATATTCAATTGGCAATGCTGATGAATTACCGCCGTTGATTTTCCACGATCCGCCAACCAATGCCCTGGTTGGAGAAGATTTCAGACTTGAAGCTACAGTAAGAGACGATGACGGCATTGAAGGTGTCATTCTGAATTTCAAACTCCCTTCGGCATCCGATTTCAATACCAGAGCGATGACCGAAGCTGGCAAGGATTTGTTCCAGGCAGAATTATCTGGCTCGGAGCTAACCGAACAAGGTCTCGATTACTACATTGAAGCAACCGATGGGGACGGCAACGTCGAATCAAGGGGCTTTGACTTTGATCCACTGCGGTTGAATGTTGGTACAGCCCCGGTGGTAGCACAAGGTTCCGATGGGTTTAGTGTTGAACCTAAGAGTGGCGGTATTAACTGGCTGTATGTTGCTGGGGGGGTGTTGGCTGCTGGAGCACTTGCGGCTGCATTGGGTAGTGGCGGTGGTGGCGACTCAGGTGAGACCACTGCTGGCTTAACTTTTGTTGACCCATAATTAGCCGTATTGAGGATATCAAGGTGAAACTAATTGATAGATATTCAGTGATTTTATTTGTGGCAGTGGGTTTAGGTGTTTCTGCATGTAGTGATGATGATGGTGGTGGTATGTCATTAGGGGACTTTGAGCTTGCATTGCCTCAAGACGTCGCCGATATGAATATTCCTGACTTTTTTGACGATGATGCGGCTGAATTTTATCCGGTGATAGAAGTTGGAACTTCTGTTGGATCTATGTTCTTGCTTGCACCTGAAGACAGCATCTTTCCACCTACTCAAGGGGTTATGCCTGCCAGTAGCGCAATAGTTAGGGCGAATCAATTGTTCGAGGAAATGCCTGGATCAGCGGTCAGTCTACGTGTTAGTTGGTACGATAGTGAGCAAACAGCTCAATCTGTTGGCATCACAGGACCTCAACCTTCCATAGCCTTAACTGAAGAAGAAGTAGGAGCCTTTAAAATGGTAGAGGCTGTGTATATGTATCCGGGACCACCGATGGATACTGGTGAGCCGGAGCGATTGGAGGCTGTAGACTCAAGATTTCCAAACAACGATGGCGATGCACTGAGTAATTATACGGAGTTTGTATTAGGTACCGAATGGAGGGAAGATGGTGATGGGGAAGAGGACCCTTTTGTTAGTCCAAACGTAGATGCAACCACTATTCAAGGGTCTAGCATCAGTGCAGTTGCAGAATTGGTGCCGGCGGTCAGTCCTCCGGATGGAGAAAGTTTGTGTAACGTATTCGAGGATCCAGATTTTGTAGCCACTGTAGAGCCGTTGGTGATTGAAATCAACGTAGCTGCCGAAGAAGTCAACAGAGAAGTCTCGATATCAGCGATACACGATGGAGAATTTGTTTGTATCAAGACTAACCTTGGGCAGTTAGAAGTGAATGAGTTTTTACACTTAGAGTTCGGTGATTTAGTCCAGTTATTTACCAGTAGTAGCCCACCGAAGGATTTCAGTGTGGGCGTTGAGCAATTTGCAATAATAACAGTTGATGAAGAGCCTGTTTTATTGGCTTTCGCTGCGATAGATGATGTCGCAGTGACACCGCCGAGTTTGATAAATTTGGGTATCACTATTAACGAAAGTAGTAGTGTAGTTAGCCCAATGCCGCAAACCTTGGTTTTACAACGGTTTGATCCTGAGGCGAACGAGGGAGGGATCACTACACCTCAGTTTACTGTGAATTTTCAAGGTACTAATCCAACGTCGATTATAGAGGGCGAAATTATGATGCTAAACGAAAATTCTCCAGAACAACCTGCAAACGAATGTCTGATATTAATTTTTGATTTATTTCAAGGTTCTTCCCCCATTGATAACAGTACAGTCGTTTGGACCATAACGAGGGAGGATAACAATCCACCTCTTGACGCGCTGGACGCTAGTAATGAATTTCAATTGCCCCCATTAAATGTCGGCGAGGGAGCTGTCAACCGTCTCTCGGTTGTAGCTCAAGTTACTGGCAGTGAAACTCCTGTAGGGCCCTTTTTCATAACTGTCACGGATGACGTTGATATAGAATCCGGTGTAGAGACCTGTCCAGCACCTTGATGATAGATTTTTCATGAAGCCTAATCTTGCGACATCCTCCAAAAGCAATCGCATTTTGTCTGGCTTGGTTGTTGGACTTACGGTACTGGCGATAGTTATAGCGCTTACATTTATTTTTAGCGACTCACTCAAAACACTTATAATAGGAGACGCCGAGACCCTACTAGGCAAAATCTTCTCCATACAAGCCTTCATGTGGTTCGCACTAGGCTTCGGTTTGGGTGATCTACTGCACCGTTTCCTCATCGTACGAGGACGATTAAGCGCCTTAAAGCAAGGCTTCTTACCAGACACACCAGAACAAGAAAAACGGGTGCTAACCAGCGAAGATATGCCAGATATCTATCGGTCTGTTAAAGATGTGAAGTCCGACCTTGCAGAGATCATCACAAGCCTCAGCCTACGCTTTCAGGCGGGCAAGTCAGTTGAGCAAACGCATGAATTGTTAAGTTCGCAGATGGAGCTGTGGCAATACCGTGTGGATCTTGATTACAACTTGCTCAAATATGTCACCTGGTTGATACCGACAATTGGTTTTATCGGTACGGTTGTAGGAATATCAGAAGCCTTGTCGTTCGCAGGTTCTGGAGCTGTAGATCCAACATCAGATGAATTTCTGCCTGCTGTTACGGCAAAGTTGGGTGTTGCGTTTGAAACGACATTACTGGCTTTGATCATGAGCGCATTGCTGGTGTTTCTGATCAATATCGTCCAGGAGCGCGAAGAGCGAACTGTTGAGGCCACGGGCCGTTATTGCCTTGATAATCTCATCACTCGTTTGTACGTCGACTCTCGGTAGTTATGTTGTACTGCATTTCTGTCACTTTTCAATGCTGAGCAAAGCTG
>Ga0114956_1004683_pt1 | contig 10354 bp, 12 predicted proteins | sample MaitaG_FD_87304 | JGI IMG/M metagenome (GOLD analysis project Ga0114956, IMG submission 87304) | Marine algal microbial communities from Maine, USA - Maine_Asex2 metaG | ecosystem: Host-associated > Algae > Red algae > Unclassified | place: Maine, USA | collected 2015-01-05 | reverse complement strand
GTAATAAACTGGAGTGTAACTATCAAACAATACTGTTGGTAATGTCTCTTTCAACTTTTAGCTTTATTAAAGTTAATAATATAATTCTTTCGAACTTGATTAGATGAGCAAAATCAAGCATAGATCTACAGCAATCTATATGAGCCATAGTAGTACATGAATTTATGCACTTCCTTATTCTATTATAATGAGTCTCGTTATATCGATTCTCCGAATTTCTTCGCGTCTTCTTCTGATTGGATAGCAGGTCTTTTAGTACCTTGATCATCTTTTATAGGGTTTTGCTGTAGAAATAAGTTTATATCATAAGTTTTCTTTTCTTCAGGAGCTAGGCCCATAAGTTTTATCTTACGTTCTTGGGCTTTCATATACATCTCTAAGAACTTCACATCACCAAGAGACTTAGCTTTCTTTATAACTTTCTCAGTGAGTACCATCCTTTGACCGAAACCTTCATATTTTTCTTTTACTTCTACTTTATCTTCTAGAGATTCGTTATACTGCATAATCATTTTAAACATTATTGCATCTAAATCCTCTATAATCCTGTCTCTCTCAAATTCAGGAGCTTTAGTTATAGCTAATTGTTCTAATCTTCTCTTATAAGCTCCTTTAAGTGCATCAACGCTAACATCATAATTATCCCTTAATTCGTTTATTATCACTCCAATTTCTGCCCAAGTTCTTCCTTCCTCTAATAGAGAACAACAGTCCATAAAATCAATATGAATCTGCTTCTTTGTCCTAGCATGAGGTGCATAATTATATCCTGCATACTGTTCTATGTTTTCAAGTTCTTTTAAGTCATTAGACTTTTCTAACTCATTGCTCATAACTAAACCAATTAGGAGTTGGTGAATTTTTCCATACGGCTATAGACGCCTTCTCGTGAATATAATAATTTCTATAAGATATAATATGATCATCAGATTTGTATTCATCAGGCATTGCCAAGGTTGGTTCTGTGAATGAGTCTGATTTAAATGATAATAGATTCTTATTTACTAAACACCAATAAAGAACTGCTAAAGTCTTATGTTCTTTATTATATCTAGAAGTATACTCATTGCATAGATGAAAACCTAACTTTAACAACCAATCAAAGTTGGCTGAAGATTCTCTAGCCCATACAGAAGATGGGTGATTTACATGAGTTTTTCTATAAGGAGCTTCTACGTTTTGTAAATGAAACGCGCTACATAGTAATTGAGCAGTTTCTAATATCATTTTTACTACGTGTTTATCGCAATGATATTGAGCTGCTATTTTCGGATCGTTATCAAGATAAAATATATTCATACAACAAATATAAACATTATTTATAATAAAAGAAAACGCTATTGATAATTAAACCAATAGCGTTTTCATGATACATTATTTCTTTGTCTTATTCAACAAATCAAGTAATGATTTTGGTTTCTCTTCAGCATTAGTAGCTGCAGGAGGTGGTTGAACCGGAGGATTAACAACTTGTTGTACTACTGCAGGTTGTGCTTGTTGTGTAGTATTTGGTTGCTGAACCGGAGGTGCAGGTGGCGGAGTAGTTTGTTGTACTGTCGGTGCTGGTGTAGTTTGTTGTACTACTTGTGGTGGAGTAGTTTGCTGAATAGTAGGAGCTGTTGTTTGCTGTACGGCAGGTTGGACGGTCTCTTGAACTACTGCTTGATTTGATTGAGCGTTAGGAGAATCCTTAGGCCATTTCAAATCAGCATTAGGTTGTGGTGAGTTAAATAAATAAGCATTCAACATTCCTTCAGTATACTCTCTTTGGTAGCAATTGTCTCTCAAATGTTGAACTACATCTGGTACATTTTGGTAGTATTTTTCTGGCATTTCAGTAATAGTAGGCCAAACGATAGCATCATAATTGGTCTTCTCCTTTACCTCTTTATTCACTTGAATATTTCTTCCTTGTACTCTATCCATCAAACCTAATGGAGTACCATTCTGATAAAGTCTATTACTCAATGCTATGTTCAATTTCTTTATGAATGTCCATGTACAATCGAAAAACTTTACTTTGTCATCTACTACATCTACTCTCTGCAAAACATTTCCTTCATATATAGGATTAAGTAGTAGAATTGGTAATACGTAATCTTCTGAAATTGAGAAGTTCTTGTCATCAGTAACTAGAGCTTTTAAAGTCTGATCAGTTCCTTTTAAGATTTGATCATAAGCATCTAAAATAAAACAAGGTTCTCCAAAAGTTCTCATACTTAAGTAGGGCTTATTATTTATCCATACTCTTATTCGTTTGATGTATGCTAATCCATTTAAGGATCTTACTGGTGGGATGACTCTGATATCTACCGCAGAATTATCAGGAATATCTTTCCGTGAGAAGTACTTATCAGATCCTCCTGACTTTTTAGCCTTTTCAACTTCTTGATTTACAGCATCCATGTTTAAAAAAAATTCACTCATTGTGTAACTAATTTTAGTGCGCATAATGGCTCTCAACCGCGCTATTAAATAATCTCTTTAACTTTATCGAATTTTCCGATCTCTTGAAATTCTCTCCAACTGCTATCACTTACTTCGTATTCCATTTCCATAGTAACAGGATATTTTCTATCATCTATTAAGAAATACTCTCTAAGTGGAGGATTTTCGCAAGTATCATTTATTATTTCTAAGCAGTATTTAGTATGTTCTTTAGGAATATAGAAGAATATTGAATCATGAACTGTACACCATAATCTACAATATTTTGGTAGTCTCTCTCTAAGCAATGCCATACAAAAATTAGTATATTCTCCAGCAGTACCTTGGATTGGATTGTTAATAGCGTCTCTAATATCTTTGTTTATTAAAGACATATTAGAAGTATTATTTATATTCAAAAATCTTCTTCTTCTACAAAATAAATTTTCTATGTATCCTTGTTTCTTAGCTAATGCTTCAGTTTTAGCGTGCCATATAGCGATATTTCTATAAGTACTAAAGATAGCTTCCTTATGCCTATGTGCTTCAGCCTCGTCAATTATAACTCCATATTGGTTCTTCGCAAATTCAATATAACCTTGAATAGAGGCTTTATAGACCCAACCAAAGTTTGCAGGTTTAGCATGGTTTCTGTATTTTTTATATTCTTTAATTGGTAATTTGTAAAACTCTTCTAGTGTTACTCCTCTTATCATAGCTCCAGTCTTAGCGTGTAAATCTTCGCCATCCTTATAAGCTTGAATCATTACAGGATCTTGACTTACATTTGCTATTACTCTAAGCTCTGCTTGAGAATAATCTGCTTGCCATAATAAAATGTCAGGATTTGGAGTTATAAAGAATGTCTTTACTTGTTTTAAACACCATTCAGCTTCTTTATCCTCATATCCTAATCTAGCTGGAATATTTTGTAGATTTGGATCTCTTCCAGATAATCTACCGGTAATAGTACCATGCTGTAAAAACGAAGCATGTATCATATCATCAACACTTAATCTATTCAGTATACCTTCATAATAAGTACTGATCATCTTTGATATAGTTCTCTGAGCAGATAATCTATGTATAAATTCAGAATCAAAATCTTGGATATAATCTCTTTGCGAAGTTCTCTTAGGTTCTCCTCTGAATTTAGGAACTGGAAATTTAAATACATCATAAAGTATATCAGAAACCTGATCAGGAGAATTGTAGTTAACTTCTGAAAAGAATATTTTTTGGTTAGTTTTTATTTCTCTGATAGTTTGCTGCCATAGTGGTATGTATCTATCATTTCTACCATCTCTAGAATCTGCTATAACTTCAAGATCAGATTTAAGCTTAGCTAATTTAGTTTGCTGCTTTGCTGTAGTTAATCCAGTAAGTTGTAATTTTTCTATAGCTGCTATAGTATTAGCTTGTTTTCTATCACAAGAAATCTGGATCTTATCTAATCTTGATTGGCTCTTATCAGTTAATTCTTTAAGTTTCTTCGCTTTTTCAGTCTCATTCCTCATTCTTATATAAGTATGAACTTCAGGAAACTCGTTTAACTGATCGACTTTTATTTTAAGATAGCCTTTAGCTATTTCTATGGTTTTGATTATCTGTTCTCTGTCTATGTAGCATCCTTGATGTTCTATATCATGCAACGCTTTAAGAACAGGACCTGTCATATTTCTATAAAGTCTGTAAAGACTCTCATTACCATCTAATAAAAGTTCAGCGTGAAATATGTAGTAAAGAAGTAATGTAATATGAGTATCCATAGCTGCGTATTGAGCTAATTGGATCAACGGTCCTGAATAATCTACTTCTTTATCATAACCATCCCAAAATGGAAAGTAAATCTTAGTAAGCTTCTTAAGACCGTGTCTTCTATTCTCATCCAATATATGACTCATTAATTGAGTATCACTAATTCTACCATGAATTTCAATATCGTACTTAGTACACCAATGCATATCAAACTTCAAGTTATGAGCTACTTTGTGGATAGTACTATCTGTAAATAGTACTCTAAGTCTAGAAATTACTTGTTCTAAATCCTCCCAAAGGCTATCAATATGCTGAATAGGAATTACATAGGAATAACCAGGTTGATAAGATATAGATAAGATGGTTGCATATTCATTTCTTCTAAAATAGTCTAGCGAAGAGGTCTCAAAATCAAAACAGGCTATTTTGGTGATATTCCTATATTCTATTACTTCATCTAACCTGTCTAAATCAGTAACAATCTCATAATCTACAGGATCTCTATGAAGAAAATCTCCAACATGTCTTTTGTAAGCTTCTAAAAATGGATCATCGCAATTCATGTTATTCTTATTCATATAGAATGATGAATAGCATGGAAAGAAGTTTATACCATTTATGGTTTGCATATCATGCCGTACTTTGCTTAGTTTCTTTCCTAAAACTTTATCACAAAGATTACTACCAAATAATATTACGTTATCATACTTGCTTATTATATCAAATACTCGCTGTACATCAAAAGCTTCGTTAAAATCTTTTAATCGTATTTTGTCTGTATCTTTCTCTTGTAACAAAGTATCTACAGCATACTCAAACACAAAATCATCTTTTTTTATTTTGTAGAACTTACTTATATATTTTATAGCATTCACTATAGGTTTGTGATGCGCTACTTTTATAGGTTCTACACCAAAAGCTGATGGAAATATTTTCTCTACTAATATGAGTATAGGCATCCTTCTTTTACTTTTATGTTATTCTCAATTAGAAAATTCTGTACTTTATAATTTACAGTCTTGTCATCTATGCATTTAGATAAAATTTTCACTGTTTCTCTCAACTCCTTCAATGTAACATGACCATCATATAATATGACATTTTCAACTATATCCGACCAAGGTACTAAAGTCCAGTCTAGTTCATCGAAGAATCCTTTAGTCTGTTTCTTAATAACTTCTGCCTTGGAATTATTTTTGGTTTTAGTTATTACCATACAAGTATCGTAAAAAGTACACTTAACGCATACTTTATCAGTACTCTTCCATAGCTTTCCATAACAGTCATCTGCTGTTTGGATAGTGCTTAAATCTATCGGTTTGGATTTATCCATGATCTCTGTCTTAGCCACTCTGTCCATAATACAAATATAATAAATTTTTATTTTAAAATAAAATACTTAGATCTTTTTATGGATTATTCCTGCATTCTCTAGGAGCTTTAATCCATTAGTTTCTCTATAATTTTCTTTATAGTAAACTCTATCTATACCCGCTTGTATTATTGCTTTAGAACACTCAACACAAGGAGACATAGTGACGTATAATATGCAGTTTTCAGTGCTACTTCCATGTCTTGCAGCAAATAATATAGCATTCATTTCAGCATGTACTACTTCTGATTTAGTACGTTCTTCAGTGTATTGATTACCTACATCATGATTGCGATGATCTCCATCTATAGGTAAAAATAACGTTTCTTCGCAATCGTTGCTTAATCCTTTCGGCATTCCATTATATCCTGTGCTTATCACTCTACCATTACGAACAAGTAATGCTCCTACTTTCTTTCTCTTGGCATAGCTCATTTTAGAATAGACTTCAGCTATTTTCATATAAGTTTGGTGTATATTTACTGCTGGCATAATTCAACTAATTTTTGAATAGGCTCTTGACCTAAGTATTTAATATAAGTTTCTAAATCGTACATTGCTAAATCGTAGTTCAAGCTCCAATCTGATATATAATCCATGGCTTCTAGTACGTCCAATGAATCTTTCAAATTCAGCTTATTTTCTCGTATGAACTTCATAATAAATGAAGGTCCAAATCTCTTTAACTTTATTTTAGGAATCTCATCACTATCACAACCATGACAAACCTTAAGTATACATTCCATGAGATGAGTATCTTTACATCTTCTTATCATCTTCTTCTGCTTATATTTATAAACAGCTCTTTGTTCATCTAGCATTAAATAGTAATCATTATCTTCAGATACTAACACACAATCAGGATAAATTCTAGAATATACGAATGCTACATCATCCGCTTCTAATCCTCGTTTTTTAATACATCTAAAACTACCTCTGAGTGTGTGTTCTACTATCTCGAAATCGATATCAGGAGTTGTTCTTGACGCTTTATATTCACTACTTAATTTCTTTCTAAAATTATCTCCACCTTCTAAAGCCAATACTACGTCATAGCCTTCAAATTTATCTAAGCATATAGATTCTATTTGATTAACTACACGTTTTCCTAGTTCTTTAGAATCTATAGGTCCTTCTACAAACTTTTTCAGGATGTGAAAATTAGCATGAATAAATATACTAGCATCAAATAATACTCTCATATCAGATCAAAATGTTTTTCGTAAATGTGTAAATTAGATACCATAAAGGTAATCTCTCCAACAATAAATCCTAACTTATCTGCAGTGTCTATTAACAATCTAGAAAAGCAATACTGATCATTACAAAATCCAAATACTAGATCCATACTTCTCGCAAAAACAGTCATGTTAAGAAATCCATCATAGTACTGAAAATTAAGTACCATATTACATGGAGTATCTTGGCTATATTCATGCATCATATTGTAATCATAGTGGCTTATTACTGCTCTTCTAGTGTATTTATCTTGAACTAACATAGACACTACTCTCTTAAGCTGATCATTCTGCTTCCAATGAAAGCCATAATTACTCCATACTTTACCATCAGCGTCTGCCATAGTTTTCCATAAAGGAGCTCGTTTGCCTATATCTTCTACTGATCTATCTCCAGTCAAATACCATTGATACTCAGCTTCTGCATAAGGTATACTAAACTTTCTTTTAGAAGTAAAAGAATTATAATTCTCTGGAAATCTAATAGTAAAACTTACATTGTTTATAGCCTTAGTATTCTTTACTGCTACTCCTTTCTGCATAATATGCTTAAAGAGATCTAAGAAAGCGCTATTGGCTGTCGCATAAGTTTTATACATTCGTTTCGTCTTTTACGAAAGTTCCATTCTGCATCTTACCTTTTCTATTCTTAATTTCTTGGTAAGCAGAATTAATACACTCTTCTATAGAAAAACCGGTTAGGTGAGCTAAGTTTACTAAAACTATTACAGCATCTCCAACACCGTCTTTAATTTCAGGTTTGTCTTCTTTTAGAATACCTCTACCTAACTCTCCTATTTCTTCTACTAATTTTACAAATTGAGTTTCAGGATTACCTCCTTCATATAATCCTCGCTCATTAGCCCATTCTCTCACTGATTCAAATTCATTACTTAAGTTCATACTTCAAAAAATTTATTTAATGTTTGTTGATTAATTCTACTTACTTTTCTTCTATTTATCAAGTGTGGATGATTCTTAAATCTATGATATACTCCATATTGACATAAGCCAACTTCGCAACCATATACTTTTAAATCATCTTGCTCTTCTTTAAGGATTCTTCTACCATCAACTTCGATATTATGAGTATCAGGATGTAGGAATATTTCTCCTATAAGTTCTTTGTAATTTTCTCTGAACCATATAACTTGATCTCCATGCTTCATTTTATTCTCCTTACCGAATAATAAATCAAGAGTTAATCTGGCTCCTGGTCCAGGTACACAGAATCTTTCGTCATGATTAGCATTTATATTAGGATTCACTGAATTAGAAGTAGAGCAATGATAACCGTAATAAGCTCCTACACCTTCAATCTTAGTAATCACTTTGTATAAATCCTCGAGTGATTGGGCATTCGCCATGTCATCAATAATACCTCTATAAATAAAACCAGCAATCCAAATAAGAATGTTCATTCCATGTTTTCTGGATGTCAACCCTAAAGGTTCGCAGTATTTATTTGCGGCTCCAAATAGTGAGGTTCTCAATTCAGTAGTTCCATATAATCCTATACCCATATCCACTGCATCTTCAACATTCTTTTTAATATGATTAAAGTAATCCATATCGTTCATTAAAAGATCGAAGTTTACTAAAGCAGTAGTAGGATTAGGATCTCTAGTAAGTATTTGATGAATACCTCTAGCTCCATAAAAATGACTTACAATAGTGTTACAGATTATTGACTGATAATCCATACCAGAAGTTACTATATTCTCTGCTATGTATCTCATTCTGTCATCTAAAGTTATCTGAGGATGAAAATACTCGACTGAAAGAGCTAAAGCAGGATCTCCATCATCATCATAACTATCAGCTAATCCTAATTGGAATAAAGCTTTCTCATTTATTTTGTTGAAGAAATATCCTATATCTTCTAACACTTCTATGTTAATACCTTCTGTAATAGCAGTCATATCCATTTACTGATTTAAAATAAATAATTGGTTTTTCAACGTACTTAGTAGCAGTTGATTTTAATCTCTGCATCAAATCAGCAGCCATAGCTCTTGTGCTTTTATTAAGATGAAATTCTACGAAAAGTTCTTTAGCACTAAATAACCTTTCATCTTGGAATAATTCATATTCTCCACCTTCGATATCAATTTTTATCATATCAAAGTCCATAACATCTAGTATAGAAGAGAAATTTATATTAGGAACTTCGTAAATAGGTTTAAAATTTCTAGTTCTTTTAAACGTAGAAGTAGATGCATCACTTGATTTAGCATTGGATTTGAATATTTTAATAGTATATTCTTGACTCATAGTAGCTGCTCCTAATATAAGTTGAGCTCTATCATCTACTATGTTTTCTTCTAGTAATCCAAAATTTCTCTTATCACACTCTACGCATACTACGCTATTAGCACCTCCATCTAAAGCTATCCTAGCAAAACCTCCAATATTAGCTCCTAGATCCAGACAGACTTTGCCTTTGAAATCTGTTTTGCCGTAATTCTTATGGCTTTCTCTAAGCATTTGCTTATCAGTATCATTTAATGTCTTCATAATTTTACTAGTTCTGATTTTACTAATACTATATCGATATCAGGAATTTGGCTCTTTATGAACTTAGCCTGATGTTTATTATCCTCAAAAAATTTATCAACACTAATACCATTACTTTGGAGTAGTTGTAAAGTTATTACTTTATGTTTTGCAGAATAATCCCAGCTTTCTTTGGTTTTATCTCCTCTCTTAGCATAAAAGATAGGGTTAAAAAATACTGCGTTATGAATCTCTCTATCTCTAAGAATATCATAAACTTCTTTAGATTCATCTATACATCTACCTGTAATTATCACATCATCTGTAGATGATGGATTAATTCCTATACTAATCACGCCATCAAAATCATATGCATTTATCATCTATTAGTTTTTAAGTGACCTTTAACTTGACCATTACTAAGATTATCGCATTCTTCTATAGCTTGATCTATAGATAAAAATACTGGTGGAGTTTTTTGTGTGAATGCTGATGGACCAGCTAAAGCTCCTTTGAGACCTAAATCTCTTGCTACTTTCAAATAACGTATAGCATCTATAACAACTCCAGCAGAATTTGGAGAATCTATAACTGACAACTTAATATCAATCTCTACAGGACTTCCCATAAATCCTTCCATTTCTAATCTAAAATTAGCTATCTTATTATCTTTGTAGTATTCAATATATTCTGAAGGTCCAGCATGCCTAAAAGCTCCATCGTTTTTATCGTATCTAGAATTGTTCAATACGTTTTCTTTACTTTTCTTTTTAGATACTACTCTAGTGCTGTCAGTCATATTAAGAAAATCAGTATTTCCACCAATGTTTCTTTGTATATGAGCTTTCATTCTATGACCTCTCTTTTCTGCTAATTCTTCTAAAGCTTGAGAAAGTATAGATGCTCCAAACTGAGACTTCATATCATCTCCTATAATAGGTATTCCAGACTCATAAAATCTACTTGACCAATAAGGATCTGATGCAATAAATACAGGTATGCAATTTAAAAAGCTTATTCCAGTATTTATGCAAATATCTGCCCAAAATTCAGTAGCGTGTTG
>Ga0114956_1004682_pt1 | contig 10355 bp, 6 predicted proteins | sample MaitaG_FD_87304 | JGI IMG/M metagenome (GOLD analysis project Ga0114956, IMG submission 87304) | Marine algal microbial communities from Maine, USA - Maine_Asex2 metaG | ecosystem: Host-associated > Algae > Red algae > Unclassified | place: Maine, USA | collected 2015-01-05 | reverse complement strand
TTAATTAGCACTTCGACTGCGCTCAGTGTGACATTTAATTTATTACTTATTTGAAATAATAATTACCAGACCATTCGTAAGTATTGTCATTTATTTTTAAGATATGATTCGCCTCTTCTGAAGCATTTATATTTGCTGTTATAAATAGTTTAATGCTTTCATTTATATTGGTGATTTCAATAGCAGTATAATCCTCAGTATCTAAAATTACCTTTAATTCTTTTATACTACTATTTGAATTTACCGCAGATTCTGAAACTGTACTATAACTACCATGGGCTTCAATGATAGATGTAAATAGGGTGTTTTTTACATTTTTACGTCTTAAAATTAAACCGGGATCCCTCCTTAAACTAAATTCTGGATCATTTGCTCCAATTCTTGTAAATAACAATTCATCCTTTTTTCTAGTTGTAGTGGTTAGGGTATAAAACTTATTATTGTTAAACCAGGAGAATTTAGAATTTTCATCGTTGGCTGTTGCATTAGCTTCCAGAAATAAATGCTGGTATCCGTTTTTAGCACCTAAAGGTTTTAATGTTTCAGGTATTTTATATTTAAAATTGGTTTTTAACACTTGTCCGAAATAATAAAAAGGAAAATCGTATTGGTTAGCTTTTGTTGAAGTCACCTTCATAATATCTAATAGGTATGGCTTTTCCAAATCTTCATCTTTTATGATTGCCATCGTTCGAAGCATTTGAGTTCCAGTATATGCATTTGTTTCTTTTGCGCTTACCACTTGTAAATTATCATTTTTTGAAGAAAAATATTGTAAGTCTGAATGGTGCTGACTTCCTAATTCATATTTGGCATTAAAATGGGATGTTTCATTTTGAGTAATCGTATTATGAGCAATGGTTTGTTTAGCCCAAGTTTTGTTTTCCTTTAAATAATTTCCACCACCTTTTTGCTCGATATTTACATAACGCGCTAAACCATAATCCTGAATTACTTCTTCTCCTTTTTCATAAAGTGAATAGGACAGTTTATCATAATGACCATGACTTGAACCTTGTGAAGCGTACTTAAAAACCAACTCTATATCCTCAAGTCGTAAAATACCAACACCACCCTGTTTACCATCTGGTCCATCACTTAAGTTAATCGATTTCTTTTCGAAAGGTTTTGTTTTTTTGTCTTTTATACCAAGTGCCACGGCTAAACCAGAATCGTCTAATAAAACTTGATCTTGTTTTTCTGCAATACTTAATAGACCTGGGTCTTGGTCTCCATAATGATAAGAAATATTTACTGCGGTTACCAGTGCACTATTGTAATAAGACATGCCTTTTTGACCATCGTTGAGCGGAAAAAAATCACCATCCGCATCCGATAGATTTAACAATGCATTTATAGACTTTAAAAGCACACCTTCTTTATATTCAAAAATCTTTAATTCTGGTTTTACGTTATGCAAACCTTCCGCAAAAATCAAAAAAGGATACATGGCGTAGCGTTGGTAATAAGGCCCTTCATTATAATAGCCATCTGGCGAAAACGGTTCTTCAATGTTTGCTAAAAAACCAGCTTTTCCATCTTTGTTTAAAAAACCGCCATCATCATCTTTTGCCTTATTATCTAATTTTAAATCTTTAACTCCATATAAAGCACGATTTATTAAGCCATTATCGTCCATGACCAAACCAATCATACCAACAGCAGCGTTCCCCCAAGTACTATGGTTGTGCACGCGTTGGTAAAACTGAGGACTATCAACCGAAATGTGGTCTGCGAATGGTCTGAATAAATTTGTTTCTAGTTTGCTACGTTCTTCTTCAGTTAAATAATTATAGATACAATCATAAGCTTGACTTACATAAACCAACCAGTTAGAATCGTTTAGACATTGCCAGAATAATTTGCCTCTCGCATAAGAGCGTGTTTTTGGATGTAGTGGTAATGTTTTATATAGTGCTTCATAAGCCATCAGCATATCTTTTACGTATTTGGCATATTTTTCGTCATCTAAAATTTGATATAAAACACCTGCTTTTTGTAGCACAACCCAATTACGCTTGTGTGTTACATGTGTATAACCGCCAGAATAATCTTTTGGAATTGGTACGTCTATTCCTTTTTCAATTTCTGTATCAATTTCTGCTTTAACCTTTTCAAGTGTGTTATCAAAAATAGGAATGCTTCCTAATTGTGCTCTAATGTCTTTTACACCTTGAGTTGTTAAAATAAGTTTTGGGTGTTGTGATGTTATATTTGAATTCGTTATAGAAACTGGATTCTTTTTACAAGACCATACGCACAATACTATGAAAATCAGTAAAAAATATTTAAGTGTTTTTTTCATTATTATTCGTTAAACTTAAATTGGTTTACCAGTTTGGTTTACCAAATATACAATTAATATTTAATTATGAAAATTTAATTTCACTTTACATATTATAAACGCCTCCATTAATATCCAATGTAGCACCTGTTATAAAGCCATTATACTCTGAAGCCAGATATAAAACTGCTCTTGCTACATCATTAGCATTTCCTGCACGTTGAATGGGTATGCCTGCTATTGTTTTAGCAGCCGACTCTTTTGTTGTATGCATGTTATGAAAAGAAGTTCCAAGGATTAAACCAGGTGCAACAGCATTTACACGAATTCCTTCAGGTCCAAGTTCGGTAGAAAGCGCGCGCGTATAAGTTAGGATTGCTCCTTTACTGGTTGCATAAACTAAAGATCCCGGATGACCACCTTTACGCCCTGCAAGTGATGCCAAATTAACAATACTACTATTTTCATTTTTCGCTAAATAAGGTGCTGCAGCTCGAGTTACAAATTGCATAGATGTCATGTTGATATTCATAACTTTATGCCAGAATTCAGCATCTAATTCATTTAGCATTCTACGAGCAACTAAGGAACCTGCATTGTTGATAAGTATATCCAAACTCCCAAAAGCCTCAACTGTTTTTTCTACTACTGTATTGGCACCTTTTTCATTGGTCAAATCACCAACAACAGCAATCGCTTTTTGCCCTTTACCACTTGCATAATCAACCAATGTATTTGCTGTATCTACACTTGAGAAATAATGGATAGCAACCTGAGCTCCCCTATCAATAAAATGCCTTGTAATTGCTTCACCAATTCCCTGAGCACCGGCTGTGATGAGTACATTTTTTCCAATTAACTTATTATTCACTATAGCCATAATAACTTATTTTACTTTATCATTTTTATTGAAATAACCTTCATTAGATACAGCATTATCACTTACTGAAATACTTCCTGTTTTAAACCAGATTTCAGCATAATTTCCATCTTCATATTGCTTCTTAATATCGCCACCATGCGTTTCTGCTCCAGAACACCAGTTTTTATTTACTTCTGGCGATTTTCCATTGGTTTGATTGTAAGTACCTAGTTTAAAAAAACAACCTTCACCAGCGTACGCATTTTTACGTTCAACACCATCTTGACCAATTGGTACAAATAATTTTTGTGTTTGCTCTGGTATATCCTCTTTTGTTGCATATTCTGATTCAATTAAATTTTTTGTGAAGGTCTTTGTTTCATGATTTTTACTCATGAATTTTAAATACATCATGCCATCTTTAACTTCAACTTCATAGCTGAATTCCTCTCCTAATGCAATACCATCCTTTGGCTCTTTAGGAGATGTGTTTATCGAATCACCAACTACAGAAAAGTCGTGTCCCCAAACAGCTGTAGAAAAATCCCATCTTCCAGAATTGTCATCTCCCGCTGTATTAATTTCGTAATGCCAAAAAACAGAACCTTTAGTATGATCAGGATATTTTTTATAGAATATTTTAAGAGGCTCGTTTTCATTTTTATCAGCGCTATGAATTTGACCTACTACCACCGCATGGGAAGCTGCAACTCGTGCATCACCCGTAGAGGATACATTCATAACTTTTAATGTTGCTGTTAGTTTATCATTTGCCGTTTTTGGATACCATTTTTTGGTTTGAGCCAATTCTGTTCTCGTATTGTTTGAAGTCCCATGTGTATTTCCTCCATTTGGGGATTTAAAAACAACCCAATCTCCTTGGGCATCTGTTTCCGTATAAAAGAAATCTTTGTTTTCAAAATTATTTGCTATTCCAACATTAAATCCGTTTCCTAAAATCAATTTCCAATGGTCAAAAAATGGAATGACATCACTTGCGTAAGTGGTTTTTTCTGCTTCAACTTCAATAGGTTCTTTGGCTACATTTTTACAGCTATTTAACGATAGTAACAATCCAGAAATTAGATAAATTGATACAGATTTGATGATTTTTTTATTCATGTTTTCAATTTTAAAAATATTCTGTTAAAGCAATAATCCCATTATAAGAAATTACTAGCGAAAAGAACAGCGCTGCAAATAAACCAATGTTTATTCCTTGTCCTGTTTTATAACCTTTCATTACTTTTATATTATTCACAATAAGTATAACCCCTAATACAACCGCTGGCAAAACAAACACATTAAACACCTGAGATAAAATTTGAATTTCAATGGGATTCGCTCCTAATGCAGGACCTATTAACGCTACCACACATACAATTGCTGTAATTATTCTGAATTGTTTAGAGTTTGTATCTAATTCTCCAGACTGATAATCGGCAATGAGTAAAGGGGCTATTAGCAAACATGGAAAAATAGAAGATAATCCAGCGCTTAATGCACCAAAAAAGAAAATAGTTACAGCCCACTTACCAGCTACCGGTTCTAAGGTATTTGCCATATCTAAAACGTAATTCACTTCTTTACCATCATAGAATAAGGCCCCAGCAGATACGGCCATGATAATTCCGCTTATCATAAAAATTAAAATGGCTGCAGTTATTGAGTCTTTCTTTTGTTGGTCTAAATTTTTAATAGTCCATCCCTTACCTTTTACAAATAATGGGCGTGATAAAAATGTTGCAGAAGCCATAGTTGTACCAACAAATGCAGCAACCAACATTTTACCCCCAGGAACATCTGGAATTGTTGGTATCAATCCTTTAACAACATCTAAAGGTAACGGTTGGACAAAACACAATGAAAGTACAAAAGATAAGCCCATTAAAGTTACAAAGATGACCAGTATCTTTTCAAAGAAAGTGTACTTTCCCACCAACAATAATAGATAAAATATTATGATTACGGTAATGGCTGTGATTAATACTGTTTCATATTCATGAGCACCTAATCCTTCAAAATTCAATGCTAAAATCTCATAAATAATGTTAGATGAAATTCCTAAGATTCCCATAAGGGAATTCCATTGTCCGAATGTGATACCAATGATGATTAATATGGCTAAAGCTTTACCGTATTTTAAATGTTTTTTAAATCCGTAAAGCGCAGTTTCACCAGTAATTAACCCATAATTACCATATACAAACATTAAAACCCCAGAAAACAAACAACTCAAAAGTAATACCCATAACAACTGCATATTAAACTTACTACCTGCAACAATCATAGACGTTACACTGCCGGTTCCAATAGTATAACCAATAGCGAATATTCCTGGGCCAAAACCTAAAACTATGGCAATAATTTTTTTCAATAATGATGAATTACTTTTAGATTCTGACATAATAATTAGGTTTTAATTAGTTTGTTTCTTCCATTTGGTATGATAAAATTTTCCTGAAGCATCATCTATTCGTTGATAGGTATGTGCTCCAAAATAATCACGCTGAGCCTGAATAATATTGGCAGATGAATTTGCTGTAGTATACGCATTTAAGAAATTAACCGATTCGCTTAAACAAGGCACAGGTAATTCCTTTAAAACACATGCTGCAACTATCTTGTTTATAGATGGCTTAAATCGTTTTAATTCATCAATAATTGATTTATGATTTAGAATATTCTCATCTTCTTTTAGAATTGAAATTAATTCTCCCATAAAATCAGATTTTATAATACAGCCATTCGTCCAAATTCTGGCTATTTCACTTAAATTCAAATTCCATTTATAAGCTTTTCCTGCTTCCAAAATCAATTTTAATCCTTGATAGTGATTAATTATTCTTGCAAACTGATATGAACTTAAAAAGTCCTCAGGATTCAATTTTAATTCCGATGTATTGCTATTGAAGTTTTTATTTGCCTTAAGCCTTTCTTCTTTATAAAATGAGATATAACGTGAAAACAATGCTGAAGCAACAAGTGTACTAGGAGCTCCTAAATTAGCAGTTGCTATGATGGTCCAATTTCCAGTGCCTTTATTCCCAGCTTTGTCTAAAATTTTATCTACTAACCAATCTTCACCATCCTTCATTCTTAAAATATCCACTGTAATACCTAAAAGATAACTATTGGCTTTTTCCTTCCAAGATTCGAAGATGTCGGCAATCTCATTAGGGTTTTTCCCCATCGTTTTAAAGATGGTATAGACTTCAGCCAACAATTGCATTTCAACATACTCAATACCATTATGAACCATTTTTACAAAGTGCCCACTACCTTCCTCACCCACATAGGTGCAACAGGGTAATCCGTTCGCATCTTTAGCAGCAATACCCTCTAAATAAGGCTTTATTACATCATAGGTTTTTCTATTTCCACCAGACATAATTGATGGTCCTTTAAGTGCGCCTTCCTCACCTCCTGAAACGCCGACCCCTATAAAATGAATACGCTTTGTTTTTAAATAATCGTAGCGCTCTTTCGTTTTTATATAGTTTGAATTGCCTCCATCAATCAGAACATCGCCTTCAGACAAAAAAGGGATTAAATCTTCAATTACCATATCCGTAATTTTACCCGCATTTACCATAAGCATGATTTTTCTGGGTTTTTGAAGTGAATTTACGAACGCTTCAATATCATTAAATGGCTTAGCTCCTTCAAGTTCTTTAAATGAATTTTTAAAGTTGACAGCAATACTTTCTTCAGAACCTTTTACCTCTCGATTGAATAAAGATATCTTAAATCCTTTCTGAGCTAAATTTCTACATAAACTTTTACCCATAACACCCAAACCAAATAGTCCAAATTCTGATTTCATTTCTAACGTTTCTTTGATTTTTTCAACAATGTCTTTAAGTTTCAGACGGGTATTTATTTCTAAAGCATTTTCTGGGTTTTCAAGTGTGTCAAACTGAGATTTTAATAAAGCTGATGACATAAAATGGTCTGCTCTTTTATTCAGACGTCCCAAAATCTGCTCAAAACTTCCTACGAGATGTACCCACTTTACTTTGTTTTGAATATCAGCACCTAATATCTCTCTATATGATTGTTTTAAAGCTGAACAGACAATAATGCAACTATTATTGACTAGCTGTTCTTTGGCCAATTTATTTAGCGTAATTAACCAATCATAACGATCTTCATCATTCAAAGGAATACCGCTACTCATTTTATCAATATTTGACTTAGTATGAAAATCATCTCCATCAAAAAAAGGGATATTTAAGGTTTGAGAAAGTAAGTTTCCAACAGTACTTTTTCCAGACCCTGAAACTCCCATAAAAAAAATAACCTGATTCATGTTTTCAATTTTACCGCCCCTTAACTATTCCACACTTGGTGATGTGCTAGGACCTACAGTAGCCTCTTTAAACCAAACTTCGGCGTAGCTTCCATTTTCATATTGTTTTGGTATGTCACCACCATACGTTTCAGACTTGGTAGATTGTCCGTTAGCTTGGTTATATGCGCCTTGTTTAAAATAATTTATTTCTCCAGCATAGGCAATCCTTCTTTCTGGACTAACAGTTCTTCTTGTTGAATAATTGTCTATAACCTGTTGTGGAATGTCTGCTTTAGTAGCAAAATCTGATTCAATTAAGCTTTTTGTGAATTTAATGGCTTCATGACCTTTACTGGTAAATGTTAAATACATAATGCCTTTATGAACATTGACTTCGTAACTAAATTCTTCACCTAATGCAATACCATCTTCTGGTTCTTCAGGATAATCTGTTGGACTTAAGCCAACCACAGAAAAATCATAACCCCAAACTGCACTTGAAAAATCAAATCTACCATCGTTACTACCTTCTGGGTTAATTTCATAATTCCAAAAGACAGAGCCATTTTTATGACTTGGAAACTTTTTATAAAAGATTTTTAGTGGTTCATTTTCATGACCTTCATCACTATGGATTTGTCCAATTACTACGGAATAGGATGATGCTTTAGTTGCGTCTCCTGTAGTTGAAACGTGCCGTACTTTTAGTGTTCCTGTTAATTTTCCGCCAGTTTCTGGTATCCATTGAGCTTTTTCGCCCAACTCAGTTCTTGTATTTTTTGATGTTCTTGAAGTAATACCAGAATTTGGTGTTTTATACACTACCCAATCTGTTGAACCATCATTTTCAACATAGAAAAAATCTTCTTTTTGATAATTTACTAAATCATCAACATGAGTTCCATCACCTAAAAGGATTTTCCATTTGTCCATAAATGGAATAACGTCACTTGGGAATTTCACCTTTACTTCTGCTTTATTTTCACCAATAGAATCTGAAGTGTTTTTCAAATTATTTTTACAGCCAATCATTAATAAAAGCATAAAAATTATGAATGCTATTTTTTTCATAATAGTTGTATTAATACATCAACGTCATCACTAAATTTTCTTCAGTTTTTATTTTCCCTGAGTTAATTAAAGTGTTTTCAGACTCTACATTATTTTTTGCTCCCCAAAGAATAGATACAAATTGTACTGGGTTATTTTTAAAAGTGTTTTTTGTAATATTTACATTTACAATCCCATTGTGATTTAATAATCTTTTATTTTTCTCTTTTGCACCACAATTAGTAAATGTGCTGTTGACTATTAATAGGTTTCCTCCTATTGTAGATTCGTCGTACCCTCCTCTATAATAATCAATAACATTGGAACTAACTTTTGTAAAATCACAGTTGTTAATGGTTAAATATTCAGTATTGTAATCACCTTTATCGTTTATTTCTTCAGATAACTCTATACCATTTAAACAATTAAAAACTGAAGAATTTTTAAACGAAATACGTTTAGCAAAGGACTCTTTATAAACTTTTAACACATAATTAAAGTCACTTATTTTAGAGTTTGATACTGTTAATCCAAAATGACTAGACATATTTTCTTTTAAACTTGCAAAGGCATAATTTGAATTATTTCCTTTTAAATAGACGTTATTTAAACTTAAGAATCCTTTTGGATGAAGTTCGAAAAGTGGTGCGTTTTCAATTCCTGAAAAATATAAGACCATTTTCGTTTTATCCTCAGATTTAATAGTTATTTTCTTATTAATTCTTAAAGACTTCTTAACAAAATGTTTACCTGAGTCAAGAACAATAATATCACCATTTTCTGCTTTATCAATTTTAGATTGAAGATTATCACTAACAGCCACTTTAATAGTTTTAGACTCTTTAACCTCCACTTCATTTGAAAACCAAGTAGTTCCGCATTTAGATTTATCCAAGATATTTGGGTTTTCAACATCTACACCAACGACTGCGCCAATGCTTTTGCTATCTTTTCTCGAATTTCCGAATAAATCCTGTTCGATAGTATTAAAGTCGAATCCGTTATAGGCTTTAAAATCATTAGGAATTCCTGTTGGAATTAAAATATTATCCGATACTTTTTTTAACTCTAATGCCATTTCAACAATTCCGCCATTGAAGCCATTAAATTCTACACCTTGGTTATCTACAATATTATTTTTGAATAGGACTCCATCTGCTTTATCGTTTTCAACAATAATATTTTCTAGTCCTTTTTCATTATAAACAATATTGTTTGCAACGGTTGTTCTGATAGCCCGTGCAGAACGAATTTCACTTTTAGGCAATACATCTGATTGCGCCAAATTTTGACCAACACCAAACTGCCAAGGCGAGCTACAATTAACATAGGTATTGTACGCCACAACTACATCTGTAACTTGGTTGTAACGATTTAATGGCGATTTTGGAATACCATTCATCACCGCCAATGGACTTCTAAAACTTGTTCCTTTTAAATTGTAGAAGTAATTATTAGTTACCCAGTGACCTGTATTTATAATGCGGATTCCTCCATAATTTTTATTAACGCCATCACCAATAAAATAATTACCATCGATGATAGAATAATTACCATGTCGCGTTACTAACGAGCCTTCACTTTTGTAAAATACATTGTTTCTAAACTCGTTAAAATTTGTTTTACTTGAAATAATCTCGACTTCACCATTACATTCTTCAAATAAATTATTGGCTACCAAAGTATGACTTGGCGACATTGAGGTATAACTATCACCTAACTGAATAGTCTCTCCACTTGGACCTCCCTTTACTGGTCTTGGCCCAAAATGATTATTGATGATTTGATGATAATTATTAATACTTTCAACACCTGCAATACTTACTCTTACTGTAGGCCCTCTATTTGTTTTTCCCGCAATGTAG
>Ga0114956_1004681_pt1 | contig 10355 bp, 4 predicted proteins | sample MaitaG_FD_87304 | JGI IMG/M metagenome (GOLD analysis project Ga0114956, IMG submission 87304) | Marine algal microbial communities from Maine, USA - Maine_Asex2 metaG | ecosystem: Host-associated > Algae > Red algae > Unclassified | place: Maine, USA | collected 2015-01-05 | reverse complement strand
ATGTTGCAAAAAAGGATGTAAAATAACTAAGCCACCAAAATGGATAGCCATTCCTTTTATTGCGAAATCAGTAGAAGTAGCTTGTGAATTTGATGGCGGTTTCTGCTGAGTAGTCACTCCTTTTTTGAGTGCCTTCGCAACTTGGGCAAAGGCTTTCTGCCAATCTTGTTCGCTCACAGTAGAAGTATGATCTATTGCAAATTGCCAAGCCGTTTTCCATGCGACTATTTTATAAATTGAAAAATCACTAGCCCTACGATTGGCTGCTATGTAGGAAGTATAGTGCTTACTTACACTAACGTCCTTAGCCACCATTTTTAATAAAAATAATCGAAACACCTCCGTAAACTGCCAATGTAATCTATCAATAGCATTTGCTTGCGAGAAAACTCCTTTGTGTTTATAAAAATCAAGTCTCGCTTTTTGTAATAGACTATCTGTAGCCGTCATCAATCGTTGTTCAATCGTACTAATACTCACTCCTTTTGACCACCACGGCATGATTCCCATTTTTAAAAAATAGCGTACTGCCTCCCAATCTTTTTCTATAGGAGATAGAATCGTCAATGTCTCCTCTAGATGATTTGGTGTTGTCAAAATCAATTGTTCCAACTGTTCTTTAAAGTTGGAAGTAATGGCTTTTTGGAGCGTAGCACTAAAATCACTAGTATAGTCCAAATTAATATTTAGCACTATTTTTTTCAATCGAATCACCTGTTGAGGAGCGTATTCATCGAAGTATTTTTCCAAAGCAGGCAAAATCATTTCTTTTGTATAAGTTCCTATTTCCTCGTGCAATTGTCTACCCAATGCTTCCTGCTTAGTAGTTACTTCTACCTTGAATTTTCGAATAATATGTGGATTCGTTGTGGTCACAGTTCTTTGAGTAAAGCTACCAACTTAGGTTTGTTAGCATGTTTCTTTATCAGTTTATTGATTTTCGTTTTTATAATTCTGGTATCCATCGCCTCTCCTACAGCGGCTTTATTCACCTTCAATGCTTCTAGAATAATCGTGGTCGTATCGGATGCTTTTACATCTTTTTTTAGGTCCTCTATTACCGTTAATAAATTAATGGCAGCATCCTTAAATATTTTCTGGATTGTTTTTAAATTTTTCTCTTCTTTAGCACTACGTTTTTTCTTCTTAGCGAGGTCAGTGATAGTGATTCTACTTTGCGTTAGGGTATTCAAGTATAAACTATTGATAGCGTCTATTTTCTTGGCCGCTTTCCTCGGTGCGATAGACTGACCTCCTGATAATCTTCCTCCCGGTCCAACTACATTTCCGCCTGGTCCAACAACAACGCCTCCTCCCGGTCCAACTACATTTCCACCTGGTCCAATAACAACGCCTCCTCCCGGTCCAACAACATTCCCGCCAGGTCCTAATTTACCTTCTAATATAGACACCTTTTTAGTTGCAGAATTAATGGTAGCAGCATTAGTATTAATAGAGGTTTTATTATCGCCTATTCGTTTATCATACTTAGCAAGTTCTATATTGAAAACTTGAACCTCTTTTTGAGCACTTTCTACTGAAGCTAGCAACCCTTCAAATTCTGCTAGATTTTCTGCTTTTATTTCCGTTACTTTAGCATCGATATTAGAAAACGATTTTTCGTACTCGGTTCTTAATCCTCCAATACTTCGATTCTGTTGTGCAATTTTCTTATCAAATAAACTGTTGTTTTCAGCAAGTCTTGGGTCTAATAATTCATTAAATTGATTTTTAAAGGCTACCTCATCAAATGCAGTCCCAGGATTAGTAGGGAGTTCCTGCGGGCGAGCGACTACAGTGTTTATTACATTATCATAAAATTGAGTAGTTTGCTTCCTAAATTCTACTTTAAGTTCTTTTACTTTGTCCAATTCTAATCGAAATTGTGGAATAGGATTGATATCGAGTGTTTGTATCCAAGGATAAGGTAGTGTACCTGGTCTAGTTACTTTAATAGGCGGCTTAATAGGCAGATTATCAACTTTCACATCTACCACTGGATTTTCATTAAAAGTACAACAATAAGAGAGGCAAAAATCTGCTACTACTCTTTTTTTACCATTGATTTCTGTGTAAACTAAAACAAAAGTCCCACCAGCAGGTACCCCTCCTAAATGTTCTAAACCAAGATTGTTGGCTAAGAAATTATCAAAAATAAACTGTTCCTTTATTTTGTCTTCTTTTGCTTTTTTGAAAGCTAGTAAGCGTTCAAACTGAAAAGCTTTATTCTGGAAAACAAAATCTTGAAGTGGGTTTTTATCTTTGGTGACAGCCGCATTGAAAACTTTTGTTTTAATCTCATGTCCAATGTTAATAGCTGATTGATATTCTGTTTTAAAATTGTCGAAACTAGCTTCGAATTTTTCTACTGTGCCACCAATATAACCCATATTTGCTTGTACTTTATCCAATTGCGTATTCAGTCTGTCTGCTTTATCTTTGGCATCTTTGATTTCAGATAAGGTTACTTGGTTTTCTTCAAAGAGACCCTCATCAAAAGTTACAGTCCTTATGCGATTATTATAATCTTTTACAGAAACAATATGATCTGTTAGATTTTCTCGGTAATTTTCTAATAATAACTGTACAGAAGGAAAGCGAAAATTGGGTCTGATAGGTATTAAGCTTATTTGTTTTCCAATCAAAATATTTTCAATCTTAAAACTGACATTGTATTTCTTTTTTAAGGCTGCTAATTGTTCTTCGACGGCTTCTAATTCTAAACCAATATGTCCTTCAATTTTAAAAAAATCTACTGCTTTTTGACAATATAAAAAAGGATCAGTAGCAGTAGCGGCAGCATTTGCCGAAGTTCTATTATGATAGCCTAGCACCGTATTCGCTAAGCCCCGTCTTTGTTTTTCAAAACTCCAATTTCCTATAATACTAGCATCTTGATAGTAAAAAGGAATTGGACATTCCGCAAGCGGAATATTCCTTTGACTAGCTGGCGTTATTTCGATAGCCTGCACATCTGTAGCAGTAGTAGGAATAACAAAAGTAGCTATCATGCTGTCTATCCTTTTATGCAGAAAAATCGCTTTTTGTACTCGAATATCTGCTCTATTTAAAGCAGGACTTTCACAAAAATAATGTCGGTAGTTATAAGGTAAATAAGTAGTAGCATCACCTGCCACCTCTCTTACCATTAAGTGTTTAGGAAATAGATCCGTTTCTGGGCAGCACTCTACACATAATTCAAATAAACAAGCTTTAAATTCACTATAGGCTTTGACCAAATCCTTCATGAATTCATGGATGTACTGGATACCCAAGGTATTTGCGGAGGTGCCAAATACACTACCCAATTTCTCTTCCCACCCAATTCTAGGCGTAGTACCAGTATAGGCAGGCGCAATTAATTGAAACAACCAATCTTTAGTTTCTTCATTCCCACAAATTTTCAGTAATGCGCTGGTCAAATCGGTAGCGGAAGCATCTATAGCCTGCTTGAACCTATTCGATAGATCGCTTCGACTGTCAATAGGCGCACTAGCAGCATCTGTATTATTAAGTGCATGGGTCAAAGGAACTCTTCTAATAGCTACCTCTTCTAAGCCAAAATAAGGATTCGCTTTTTTTTGAGAAATATTATTTAGATCCTCTTGCTTGATAAGCAAAGCGATTAATTCCTGCCGTTGTCTGGGGCCTTTATTATCACAGCCTATTTCTGTACATTCTTCGGGTGGTTCTAAGTAACTATTTAAATATAAAACCAAAACCAATTCCTCCATATCCAAGCCCTCCGCTGCTAAACCAGCTAATGGTTTAGTAACAATTCGAGGGTCTGTGAATCCTTCTGGATAAAGGCGAAGTAGTTTAATTTGTTGGGGTGTATCCTCCTTTGTTAAAAAACTAGGATATACTGCCTTCGTATCTTCAAAATCGGTATATAAGGTATATTTGGTATCTTCGGCTAATTGCAACAAATCCCCATCTGTAGTAATCCCTGTTCCCTTCGTAAGCACTATTTGACTATCGGATATTTCTTTTAAATCTAAACCACAGACAATACCTGTACCCGTTAATCGAGTCCGACTCAATCGAGTTTGGCGATCAAAATAATCTACAATTTGATTGAGTTGATTTGCCGTCAATACCTGATTATCTTCAAAGTAATGAAATTCTGACTCTAGGCTATTTAATTTAATGGGTATGTTTTCCATCTTTATATATTTTAATTCGAGAGGATTGATTATTAAGGCAAAGTAAATTAATGAAGAATCAGTAATCAAAACCATCATTGAGAAATTGGATTTTCCAAATCCCCTATTTGAGTGCTACCTAAAATAATTGGATTTTCATCATTCCCATCTTCACAATCGTGAAGCGTACCAATGGGATAAATGGTCACCAAATCTCCTAATATTTCTATCAATTGTTTTAAACTTTCATTAGTTGCATCATCTGTTGCTTCATCCAATCTTCCTTGTTGGTATTGTAGCCAATTTTTGTAACGGGTTTCAAATAATGCCATTTGGTCTTTACTAATCCAACACACTTTCGCCAAAACAATGGCAGGTAATTCGGAGCGTAAGGTTTGCTCTACAAATTTTCTAAAATCCATATTCGAGAATCGTTCGGTATCGCCGGGGAACACCACACTTACTCTAAAAGAATAGGGATCCAATGGCGCACAACTGGAACAATCTAATTCGGTACAGATTGGTAAATAGGGATCATTTTCTTTTCGAGGACGTAGTAGCGGATGTTCCACTACATAAAATCTTTCATCACTAAAAGCATCAGACGGGTCTGTAATCAACCCATTTTGATAATTAGCTACCCCTATTAGTCGAGCGAGGCGATGTTGAATACCTGTTGTATTCCAATGAAATCCAAGCGGTAAGGTATCAGTAGCTTCGTACCATACCTTTTTTTCTACAGGTTGACCAGCGACATTTTGTAGCTGTTCTCCATTCTGGTTTCTATAAAATGAATTCACATAATCAATTCCTTTTCCTCTATTACAACTTAATAATCCGTACTCTTTTAGTAGTATTTTTTTATCTATTAAAACTTCTTGACCTGCTCTACGCTTCCCATATAAATTGTGCATTAATAATACGTACTCATTAAAATTTTCTGCAAAACGAGCGAGCAAATGGTCATACAATTTATTTTTTCTTTTCACATAGGATGGTGAAGAGACCGCATTCTCAACTTCCCCTTCTAGTCCAGTTAGTGTTTTATCAAAACTAGCATAATCGGCTATTAGGTTTTCAACACCTTTCAAATCCTCTTTTTGAATGATTTGAGAAAAATAAGATTGATTCACATCTGTAGTGGCACCTAATAGTTCTTTTGTATTACTTAATTGGGCAAAATAATTGGCTAGTATTTGGTCAAAAAATAATAGATAGCCTTTTAGTTGTAAAGCTTGTACCCGTCTTTTATTCGTCACGTAGGCAGGAAGTCCAGCTTGACTAATGCCATAAGTATCTGGTAAATCATTTTGGAAGCTAGTATATTTCCCAAGGTCTCGATAAGTACTGCTTGGCAATGGCAGATCATCAGCAGATTGGCTAATGTTATTATTTTTAGCTTCCAATTGCGCTTTTAAAGCGGCTATTTTATCGGTCACTTCTGCCTCGTCTGGGCGGAAAGGTAGCAAGCCTTTGAAAAAATTAAAAATAGATTTTTCTCTACATAATACAGGTTTCTTTCCACTAGCGATTTCCAAAATCCATTCTTGATGTTCTGTACTTATCGGTGTATCGCCCTCACAATCACAGTAATTAAGCAATATACTTTTTACAGATTTGACTCCCTCGATGTCCATTATTAATTGAATCAAATCGGAGACCCTTACTTTTTCTCTTAGTTTTGATTGGGCGAGTTCTTCGCTATCAATAAATCCATTTTCTAAAAATACGCCATCAAAAATTTCTTCTGGATTACTTCCTTTCTCTAGCAATTCTTTTAAAGAATACCGCCGAACAGATGGCGCTAGATATTCTTCCATATTCACTATTAGTTGCGCTAGGACGGTTTCAATATCTGCATCATTCTCCAATTCTAAATCCAGACAAATAATAATTTCTTGGGTATCTATGATGGATACCTCGTCTATTATATCTTCACATAAATTTCGGTTGGCATGGTAAACCTGCTTTATACTATTCTTAATGGCAGCTTCTTCGTCCTCTGTAAATTCTTTTTCCTCTAGTTCGATTAACACTTTATAAAATCCGTTTAGGGAAATCAATTCTTGCCTTTCGGCTAATACGTCCGTTGTGGGATCATATTCTTTAATAATTTTACTACTCAAACAATCAACGATGAATTGTTTTTCTCCTTTTACCAACCAAGCATTTTTTACATCAGGAATGTCAATAAATAACTTTCTATAATCTTCCACCGTAACTGGACAACCCGATAAAATTTGTTTTGCAGAAAAGAATTGACCTGCCAGCCCTTTTTCTTTATCTGTTAAAATATCTTCTATAGGCAGAGAAATTCTATAGCCCAAATCTGTAATAGTATAGGCTAAATTTTCTAAAATAGTAATACCGGGATCGTGCGGATTATAGTCCGTCCATAAGCTACTAGCTAAGGTTTCAATATAGCGAAGCCCTTCTTGCCGCAAAAATTCATAATCCAGCACTTCGGGGCTTGGCTTGGTCGCAGGTATGGTAAAATTAGTGATCATGCTTCCTCAATTAGTTGAATTTGATGCGATTCCGCCGACACTAAAATAGCTCTAGCATTGGTGGTTTCTATGTAATCTAAGTCCGTTGTTTGATGGCCATTAGGCAATAGGTGAAGCATAAAGAAATCAGTCAAATAATCGACATATTCCAACTGCTCAATAAAGTAAATTAATTCACTTTTTTGAATAGCTCCGCCAAAAGTTACGTCTAGTGTCAAGTCATACGCCCAAGGAGTCAAAAATTCTAGGAGTGCTTGGTTCAATTGTTTTTTATAAAAACCGAATTCAAAGCCACTATGGAAAGCGACTTTAAAGGATACTTTCACTTCTTCAAAAACGGGATTTTGCACTTTAATAGTTGTAAAAAACGAGCTACGTTCCTTTAGATAATCTTCTATCTCGCTGATTTTTTGTGCGCTAATTCTTGGCCGCAAACGATTGGTGGCAGATTGATTTTGTAGATTAGGCACCGCTATTAAGGTAACAAACCCCGGTGCTATTTCCTTAGTAGTAGAGGTATGATTCAAGCATTTTACTTTAAAAATGGAAGGAAACTGCTCCAATACCAAATGCTCATAATCCCATATACTAATCGCTCTATTTTTATGTCGAAGTCGCTCACTAATTCTTTGATAGAACGCAGCATCTTTTTCTGTAGGTTTGCCACCGAAAGAACTGTAGGGTTGTTGTATTTTTTTTATTTTCGGCAAGCGCTTTTCTAATTTCGAGATAGCTTTAGCAGGCAAAGCAGCATCCAAATGTTCTAAGCTATTGTCTTCATCCTGAAAGATGACTTGGATAGCTTGACCATGCACCGCTATCATTTTATTAACGGCATCCACAGGTCCACTAATGCTTGCCCTTAACCAATAGTAACCCTCTTCTAATAAGGAATTAGTCGTAGTAGCGGCACTCGGCAAATAAAACTGAATGATACCTGATTGCAAAAATCCATTTGTAAAATCTGCTAACACATGCTCGTCTGTCAAAGGCAGCCAATAATTATTAGCTAATACAGACCATTGAATAGTAGGTCTTGTACGAATAGGATTTGCACTTCCTTCTACTGTTTGAAAAAGTAGTTGAAAAGTCTCTAGCGTTTGTATTTCTGATAAGCCTATATAAAACTCCCCTGTGTTGGTAGCAGTAGGTAGTAAACGAACCGCATTGTTGGCTCGATAAGGTAATCGCTCGCTTAGATAAGGATGTCTCTCTGCTTGCCCAAAAGGAGTAATATGAAAAAACTGGATTGCTCGTTTTTGATAAGCTTCTTTGGTAGCCTGCGCACTATCCATTTGTACCCAACCTGTCTCCGAATGATAATCAACTGTTAGCGATTCCAAAAAAGGGGTGTAAGGTTTACTAGGTGTTGGTGTTTTATCTATATCTTTCACCTTATCATCTAATTGACTTGCGATTGCCTCATTATAGATGGTAGGATATTCAACATGTCCAAAATTCCGATCTAGGGTTAATTTTAAAAAACTATCCTTTCGTTCTTTAAAAGAAAAACCTAGTAGACTAAAATTTATTTTAGCTAATTGGGTAGCTGCAAAACGATAGGGGGTTGCTGCTCGTGCCTTTTGAGTAAGCTTTCTTTTTCCCTGCTCATACAAGGGTACAAATTGTCCAGGCCTTAGTGCTTGAAGATAGCTCGGTTCATAAATGGTTTGAACATATTTATCAGATGGCTTTCTGGTATCAGTAGGAATATTGATTATATCTATTGTATGTTTTATTCCCGCATCCGTATTGTCAAATAAGCTAATTTTCCTTGCTGACTTTTCGGTGTTTTTATTTAAAAGCGTAACTGTAGCTTTAAAGTCATTATTAGAGACAGGTTCATTCGTATAGGTTTTATAATGAGTAGCTAGATCAGCAGGTGGATTCTGCCATTGTAATTGCATAGAAAGATGGAACAATTGCTTGCTAAAAATCTCATCTGACCCAATATAACAACTAGATCCTACCTTAGGTACTGGACCAAAAGGAGCGAAGGGCTTTGAGATTTCTAAGGCTCCAAAATCACCTTCTACTTTTACCTCCTTTACACCTGTTACCTTCACCGTAATATTCGTGCGCGTTATTTGTGCATTTTTAAGATACTGCACCCAGCGACTTTCTGGTTTAAAAATAATTCGAGCAATAGGGGCAGTCGTATTAAATGCTCCTGTTAAGTTGTTAGGATTGAAAGGGAGTATTGGCTTATGCGAGTCGCCTATCGTAAATAAAAAATCTACAAGTATTGCTCTACTATTGGATGACTTGGACCAAGATAAGGTAGGAGAAAAAGGACCAATCCATTCTTTTTCACCACTTAAAAATACTTGACTATTTTGGCTTTCTATTCCATTTTGAATTTTTTTAAGCTTTGTAAGACTTATACCTGATAATTCTATTTTTATATTGATGGTGCGTTGCCCCTCTCGCAATAATAAGACAGGGGAAGCAAGCGCAAAACCCACCGCTGCTTTGGGCAGTTCAGTATGCCCAAATAAAGCCCAATGAGATTCGTCTTCCGATAAAGGCGTACCCAAACCATCCAAAGAATTGGCAACCGTAGCAAAATGTAAATGACCATTATCATTGAGTACAGAGCGCAAAAAAGCAACCTCTACTCTATTAAGTACGGTGTCATTGGTTGTTACATATTTACGCAGTTTACCAGCCGTATCTTTGCCACTATTAAACGCCGTTCCTTTAGGGATAAATTGCTGGTTGGCATTTTTGGCCAGTTCAATTATCAAGTGGACCTTATCGGGTGTAAACGATTTTTTCTTTAATTGTAAAACTTGCTTAAAATAAAAATCTAGATGCCGCTTAGGAAGTTCATTGAGATAATTATTAGCGTACTGAAGCAACTTCAAAAAAGTTAGGAATAATGCTAAATGAGGTTCATTGTCTGCTTTCGATTCTATTTCTGAAAGGGTTTCTTCTTTAAAAGCGGCAAAAAAAGTTTCCCAATTCCCAGAAGGCATAGTTGCATTTTCGCCTTCAAAAAAATGAATATGTTTGGCATAGCGGTAGGCATAGTCCATCCAATCTGAAACCGTCCGTTCTTCTACTGCTATGGCATTGGGCAATAGCGCAGGCAAGAACCGATCTCGTTGATTTGTTCCCGTTCTAATGAGTGGATTTTTATGAGTACATTGATTAGTCGCCATGCTTATAAATTAGTAGCTTCTTCCTTATAAAAAGGATAGACAAAATTCTCTCTCGTATTGGTACTTCTGACCGTATAACTTATCTGAATTAATACAATTCCTTCATTCCTAGGTGCTTGATCTAAACTTACTTTTTCTAAGACGATACGCGGTTCATGAAAAACAATCGCTGTACGAATTAATCCAGTAATGTAAGTTTCCAATGTGGTGTTCAAGGTCTCAAAAAGAAGCTCTTCTAAATTAGCTCCATATTCAGGACGCATGATGCGTTCTCCAAGCCGAGTAGAAAGCAAAATTTCTAAACTACTTTTAATGTCTACCTCATTCGCACTCATCTCTACCCCTTTTTTATTTTTATCAAAGGTGGGCGGAAAACTCCAGCCTCGCCCTAAAAAAGTATGTTCTAAATTATTCATGATAGATTTGATTATTAAGGCAAACTAAATTAATAAAGTAGTCAATTTTAGGCTAGTCATTTTTTCTTCTAAGAGATTCTAAAAAATTAAGCATAGCAGGGCTACGGTTCATTTTTTAGGGTT
>Ga0114956_1004679_pt1 | contig 10357 bp, 10 predicted proteins | sample MaitaG_FD_87304 | JGI IMG/M metagenome (GOLD analysis project Ga0114956, IMG submission 87304) | Marine algal microbial communities from Maine, USA - Maine_Asex2 metaG | ecosystem: Host-associated > Algae > Red algae > Unclassified | place: Maine, USA | collected 2015-01-05 | reverse complement strand
TTTTCGATTAATTTCGCTTGGTGATTTTTGGCGGTTCTCGTGATCAAAGCTACCTCAGTTCCTTGATCCTCTTTTCCAGCCAATGCTGATATCTCGATGGGACGCAGCGTTCGCTCATATACCTTTACTTCGTCAAGACGAGCATCTTTGATCCCCAATCCCCTCCAGCGAGCTCCCAGTTGCAATCCCGGTTGATTTTCTTGCCGACTGATTAGAATACTCTTGGAGAGATTGTCCTGCTCAATATCCAACATCTGCGGTTTTCCATTGAGATAAAGCGCGAGCCCATCGGCTTTGCTCGAGCCATCGTAGGTCATTGCAATGTGCACCCATTGTTCTCGTGGAATGCCAGCAGGGCTGTATGCAACAAGTGCATTGTCGGGGAGTGTTCGTGCCATGACCAGTTCGAGCCCATTCGCTCTGAGCGCGAGATGATAGCCTCTAAAATTGTAGAGGACCGCTCCCTCTCCCTTATGGAAGATAGTGCCGTCTTCCAATGCCGCTGGAATCCAGGCCCACGTCGCAATGGTAAAGGGTTGCTCTCGATCATAGAGTCCGGCATCTCCGAGATCGATCCATGCATCGCCGTTCAGTTGTACTGCTTTCCCCGAGTAACCCTCTACGAGGTTAATGTTTTCTTTCTGAGTACTGGTTTTAGCGACTGGTTTGCGAGCAGCATTCTGTCGGTCAACACTCGATTGAGCATCGAAATCGAAGTGCGCTACCAGCCCATCCTTAAGCGATTGCTCAAGTGTGCTGGTGGCTTCGTCTGAGGGGGGTAAAATGCTCGTTTCCAAATCTGCAATTTCTTGCTCCAGCATCTTTACGATTGCTGAGACTTCATCATCCATCAAGACCATCGTCGGTACGGGCATTGCATTGTCGAACGAGATCTGCCCGGACTCATTGATGTTGTCGAAATAGCTGAAAAACTGGAAGTACTCTTCCTGTGAAATCGGATCGTACTTGTGATCATGGCAACGTGCACAACCGAGGGTTAGACCTAGGAAAGCAGTGCCAAATGTATTCGCTCGATCGGCAGCATATTCTATGCGAAATTCTTCTGGGACGATCCCACCCTCCATGTTTTGAGGATGATTGCGATTAAAGCCAGTGGCAAGTACTTGATCTGATGTGGCTTCTGGCAACATATCGCCGGCAAGTTGCTCGATGACAAACTGATCGTAAGGCATTTGCTGATTAAATGCATTGATGACCCAGTCGCGCCAGGGAGACATATCGCGGTACCGATCTACTGTGTAGCCATGCGTGTCAGCAAAGCGAGCAATGTCAAGCCAGTCGACGGCCATACGCTCTCCATAGTGAGGCGATGCCATCAGGTCTGCGATGGTCTCTTGCCAGCGCGCATCAGAATCAGATTGCAGATACTGATCGCTTTGCTCGATGGTAGGAGGGAGGCCGATCAGATCAAAGTACAGCCTGCGCAGTAAGATCTCATCATCTGCCTTATTCTTGGGCTGCAAGTCGCTTCCCTCCAATCGATCAAGGATGAAGTTGTCGATCGGGTTTGTGATGAAATCGGCAGAAGATGTTGGCACCTCGATTTCTGGCGGAGCCTGCCATGCCCAATGTTCTTCAAATTCTGCACCATCCTCCACCCAGCGAATCAAAAGGGCTTTTTCGTGAGCGGAAAGCAGCAAATTGGACTCCGGAGGTGGCATTACTTCTGCAGGATCGGAATTGACAATTCGTTCGATGAGAGCAGAGCCGAGTAAATTCGACCCATTAGCGGAAACGATGTGATCACGACCCAGATCAAAACGCAGGTCACCTTCCCGACTATTCTCATCGGGGCCATGACACGTGTAGCAGCGATCAGACAGAATAGGTCGAATGTGATCGTTAAATGTTACAGGATCTTCGATTTCCGCCATCGCACGTGCTACTTCCTCTGGCAGAGAGGTTGTGCAGGCCGCTCCCAAACAGAGAACCCACAGGACGAAATAACTTCTAAGCGGTACAATCACCCGTTGAAATTACAGTAAAAAGGACAATAGTTATGGATGACGACCATTGCTCATTATTGATGGTTGATTAGGAGATCACGGAAAAATCATTGAATTTGCGGCAGATGCGATGGCTTCAGGTCACATGTTTGCTTTACCTCCCCATGAGTTGCTTTGCTCAGCTGGACTCCGTGTATCTTTTGCCTGAAGCAACTGTGCGGCAGGTGCATTTGCCCGCATCAGAATTTACGTTTGACAGCAGTGACATCCTTGCAGCAGGCCACGGGACCATCACGCAAATCTTGCAGACCGAAGCACTTGTCTTTGTACGTAATTATGGTCCGGGCTCACTGGGTACACTCACGATTGGTGGAGGGTCTGCAGAGCAAACGAATGTGTCCTGGCAAGGGATTTCTATCCGCAATCCGATGCTGGGCCAAATCGATGTGACCCTGCTTCCAGCCGATCTATTTACGTCCATTGGAGTGCAATCAAAAGGAGGCAGTGCTCAATATGGAAACAACCAACTCAGCGGTGGTTTGGACCTAAAGAGTGATTTGCCATCGGATAAGGAGAGAGGACTTGGTCTTTCGTTGGAATATGGCAGCTGGCAGCGACTCTCAGGCCATCTAAAGAGTCTGTACACCATTGGGTCGAGCAAGTCACAAACCAGCATCTATGGATTGAAGAGTAAGAATGATTTTCCTCTTGAAATAAATGGACTGGTGCTTCGACAATCGAATGCTTCGATACAAAACCTCGGTGTGTACCATCTTTCCGAAATCACATTAACCAATCACAGCAAAATTGAAGTCGGGCTATGGTGGCAGGACAGTCATCAGGAAATTCCACCAACCACAGTTCAGAACAGCAGCAATGCAAACCAAGGTACCACGTCTATTCGATCAGTGGTCGGTTGGAAAAACAGGTCGCAGCGTGGCAGAACGGAAGCCCGAATTGGCTACGCTGGAGGCAGCATTGACTATCGAAATCCCGCTCGTCTTGAAGAATCCCTCACCCGTTTTGGATCAGTGAATATTTCCGCTCATCACCAATGGTGGTATGGCGGATCATCGAGTCTCACTGTAGGAGTTGACAATCGGATTCATCATGGCGAAGCGCAAGCCTACGGAGGGCGTCAGGCCGAAAATCAGTTCGAGATTTTTGGTGGCTATGAATGGAAAAGGCCTACCTGGTCATTTGGGGCGTTTGTTCGCCAGGGCATGTTGGATGAAGTCTTGATGCCTACCACAGCTTCATTGCAGTCGAGCTTTGCAGTTTCTGAACGAATACGTATTTCCGCAGGCTTGAGCCGTGATCTGCGATATCCCACCTTAAATGAGCGATACTGGCAACCAGGAGGAAAGCCTAATCTTAAATCAGAATCTGGCTGGTCTCAGAGGCTTTCCGTTGCGGCCAAGATGGTGTTGGGAAGATGGACGTGGGACCTAACTGCACATGGCTTTAATCGACTTATCCGGAACTGGATCCTTTGGAGCCCCCAAGATGATTTGAGCATCTGGACTCCCGATAACATTGCCAAGGTCTGGAGTCGCGGAGGCGGGATCCGAACGCAAGCCATGACACATTTTGGAGATCTCGCGATCAAGCTGCGATTGAACTACGCCCATACCAGCTCCATCAATCAAGTGGCCATCGAAACACCGCGACTGGATGTCGGAGATCAACTCTTTTATACGCCCAAAAATCGATTCGGATTCTCTGCAGAAACCAGCTGGCCTGCTTGGACTGTACGTTATGAACAGCAATACACCGGGGGCTATCCCGGTATTATCAGCCCTGTCCCGTCTTTTCAAGTCGGTTCTTTTTACCTATCGCGAACGTTTAGCTGGACGGACAAGGATTTACGTGCCTGGTTTCGCGTTCACAACCTTTGGGATGTCCGATATAGAGTGATCGAGCGACGGCCCATGCCGGGAAGGCACTTTCGACTTGGAGTATCATTCGATATGTAGTATATTTGAAGTATATGATGACACGAATCTCAGCCGTGATCTGCTCAGTTTTATTCTCCCAACTTGTCTTTGCTCAGCAAATTGAGTCATTCGAGACATTCAATCTCGACCGGGAAAGCTTTCTGAACAATGCAGGGGCATTGGAAGAATTTCGCACAGATTTAGTGCGCCTTCCGAATCAGTACGATGCCGAATGGGATTCTTGGAGTGGCTGGGCCATTTCGACCATGACCGACGTGACTACCCCTGGTTTCATGAATCAATTTAGCTCGATCGTCGGTTCGGGTGTAGAAGGTACGATGACCTACACGGTGAGTTTTGCCTCAGGTGATGGATCAGTCATGAAGTTTGCCAGAGATGATGAGCGTCCTACACAGATATCAATCTCCAACAGCACCTATGCATATCTCAGCATGTTGGAGGGAGATGCCTTTGCCAAACGCTTTGGTGGCGAGGATGGTACAAATCCTGATTTTTTCACCATGGTCATTCGTGGTATTCAAGATGGCGAGCCGACTTTGGATAGTGTGGAAGTCGCACTGGCAGATTTCACAAGTGACAATCCTGACGAAGATTTCATTGCAAATGAATGGATCGACGTTGATTTGACGACGATCGGTATTTGCGACTATCTGCTCTTTACACTCAAATCTTCAGATGTGGGAGCCTTTGGAATAAATACTCCGTTATACTTTTGCGCTGATAACCTCGTGCTGGACAAGCAGACCTCTTTTGCAGAAGAATTTTCGAATGATGATCTGCAGGTGTTCCCAAATCCGGCAAACAATCTGATCGAGGTGCGTGGCCTGGCAAATCAAGAGGAGCGTGTGCAGCTGACCGATCTCTCTGGGAAGCTGCTTGGCGATTATCGATTGTCATTCTCTGGACAAATCTTCCTGGGAGGGATTCCTGCTGGGCAGTACCTGATGCGTTTTCCAGATCGTGGGTTGGTAAGGAAATTTAGCAAACGATAAGATCGGTCGTGTCTCGTCGACATGCCAAATCTGTATTTCTTCCCTTCGCATTCATCTTCTTTGCATCCTTGGCGGGAGCACAAATAAGCATTGCTTCCAGCGACTATTGGAATATTCGATCGGGTCTTGATCATGCCAAGGTAAAATTTTCTCAAGGCGGGACTGCGCAAGTCGCATTTCTGGGTGGATCGATTACTTACAATGGTGGTTGGCGTGACAGTGTGATGAACTATCTTGAAGATCGATTCCCTCAGACTGATTTTAACTTTATTGCGGCAGGGATTCCGTCGATGGGATCCACGCCAAGTGCGTTCCGATTGCAACGTGATGTACTCGTACATGGGCAGATCGATTTGATGTTTCAAGAGGCGGCCGTAAATGATGCGACAAATGGACGGACGACGCACGAGCAAATCAGGGCTCAGGAGGGCATCATCAGGCATATCAAAAATCAGTATCCGCAAGTAGATATCGTGATGATGCATTTTGTGGATCCGGATAAGATGGCCGAATATCGTCGGCATACAATTCCAGAAGTAATTCGCAACCATGAATTCGTTGCTGACTACTATGGTCTCCCTTCGATAAATCTTGCGAGGGAGGTCACGGATCGAATTGATGCGGGGGAATTTACCTGGGAGGAAGATTTTGTTAATCTACATCCTTCGCCGTTTGGGCAGGGTATTTATTCCCGATCGATGATTGGCTTCTTAGACATGACGTTTAGTGATTCAATTGAGCCTGAAAAAGTAGAGACAGACGAATTACCACGACCCTTTGACTCATTTAATTACAGCAACGGAAAATTGCTCAGCATTGAGGAGGCAGTGCTTTCATCAGGTTGGGAGATTGTAGCTAATTGGACACCAAGCGACAGCACAGGCACTCGAAAAAATTACACCGATGTCCCGATGTTGATTGGTCATGCTGGGAGTGGCACCCTTACCTATAATTTTGTAGGGAAGGCCATTGGTATTGCCGTTGCAGCTGGCCGAGATGCAGGCATCATCGAATACCGAATCGATGGGGGAGCATGGCAGGAGCAGAATCTATTCACTCGCTGGAGCAGTCAATTACATCTGCCTTGGTATTATACCTTGGAGTCTGAACTTACAGATGAGCAACATGTCCTTGAGCTTCGGGTAAGTGCAGAAAAGGATCATCGGAGTAAGGGGAGGGTTTGTCGAGTGAGATACTTTTATGCTAATGGTGGTTGATAGGGGCCGCTTCTCACGGCTTTACGATTTGCTTCCGTGAGGTCTTTTCTCAGGTCCATACTTTGCACCGTCCAGGATGCTGGAAGGAGTACCTGGAATTCCATTTGCAGCACCGATGGAATTGCTTTTAGTTCTCTAAGAGCCGAAGATGTCGGTGGTGATTTGGTCAAATTCAAAACCCCGGTATACCTCCACAACAGATAAGTCTGACGCTGGCACCCAGATATTTTCATCGACCTCAGAGCCCTCAAAAGTAGCGATTCGATTCCTTCAATTGTTTCGAAGTTGACGCCCTGATTTGTTGATCGCGTTACTTTTGAAAGTGATGCCGATCGGTTGCTTGTCGCCAGTGGAATTATAAATCAGATTATTGGCCACTAGCGTGCGGATGGGGCGCTCTGATTTAATTTCCGAAGCAGGTAAGACATCTCTTTCACTAATGTTTGAGCCCACCCCAAACTGCAGTGGTTCGCTGCAATTGATCCAGTAATTAAATGCGACAACTACATCGGTGACCAGGATATAGCGATTGAGTGGCGATTTAGGTATGCCGTCACAGCAGAGACATGCCGTAATCTGCACCCGCCGTGGCCATTGCTTTTACACTTCCTGTTCTACCGAAAAATCCAAACAGAAAAATTCCTGACGGCAGCCATTTTATTGTTTGTTTCCTTTTCCGAAGTGCATGAATAGTTGATCGCCTTAGCGAGCGACCCTTCCCGAAGCGTCTCCGCCCATTAGCTTTTCAACCTCATCTACGGTTGCTAAATTTGCGTCGCCATATATGGTGTGCTTTAAGCAAGAAGCCGCTACTGCAAAGTTTAGTGCATGCTGATCGTCATCAGGATAATTTATTAATCCATAGATTAATCCACCCATAAAACTATCACCACCGCCAACCCGGTCTACAATGTGCGTAATCTGATAAGTCGGGGCTTCATACAGGGTAGTGCCATCATACAGCACACCAGACCAGGTATTGTGAGAGGCGCTAATTGATCCCCGGAGTGTGGTTATCACCTTTTTCGCCCGAGGAAACATCTCCATTAGTTGCTTTAACACAGACAGGTAAGACCTCGCATCTACTTCATGTCCTGCAGTTACATCAAGGCCTTCAGGATGTAGACCAAAGTGTTTTTCAGCATCTTCTTCATTGCCTAAAATAATGTCGCATCCAGCCACCAGATCAGGCATAATATCGCCGGGTTGCTTACCATAGTTCCACAACTTTTTACGATAATTTAAATCGGTTGAAACCGTCACGCCCATCTTATTGGCCATTTGAATTGCCTCCAAGCATGCATCGGCTGCCCCTTGAGACAGGGCAGGGGTGATCCCTGTCCAGTGAAACCAATGCGCATCTTTAAAGACTGTTTCCCAATCAATCATGCCCTCTTCAATGGTAGACATAGCAGAATGAGCTCTATCGTACACGACCTTGCTGCCACGACTTACCGCCCCAATTTCTAAGAAATAGATTCCTAATCGTTCTCCATCACGCAAGATGTGGGTCGTACCCACATTCCGTTTGCGCATCTCCATCAGGGCGCAATCACCGATGTCATTCTGAGGCAGCCTGGTGACAAATTCCGTGGGTACTCCATAATTTGCAAGTGATACGGCTACATTGCTTTCACCTCCGCCATATATGACTTCAAAAGAACTGGCTTGGGAAAATCTCTTTAAAGATGGCGGGGTAAGGCGGAGCATAATTTCTCCGAAGGTTACTACTTTTTTCATGGCTAATACTTAAATGTTATTCTTTGTTTGTGCAAATAAAATTCACATCTGCGACACCAAGAATAGCATAAAATATTCCAAAACTCAGTACACCCTTGGAGAAGGCGCGAAGAGCCATGGCAATAGACCATACTGCAATCGATCGCGCAGAACCTAGGCGGGTACCGATCCAGTCTAGAATCCTGCCAAAAATAGCCTGCCCAAAGGCAAAAAAGCACATGAAAATGAGGGAGATCGTGGCAAATATTTCCTTGCGGTGGTCAGTAGTGCTATCGGGAAATAAATCTTTGGCGAAGTCCGGCCAAAGGACCAGCGTAATCCTTGTAGCTTCATTTCGTTTTATTTATTGAGCAGTTATTTCTTCGAGAGTTCTCAACTATCCCAGAAAGTCTTCACGAGCAGGGCTAAAGACATCAATCAGCAACCCATCTTTGACGCACGTGCATCCATGCATTACATGAGGCGGGATGTAATATGAATCCCCTGCTTTGATCGTTTTGATTTCATCTCCAATTGTCATTTGGAATTCCCCGCTTGCGACATAGGTCACCTGTGAGTGATGATGCTCGTGCAACTGACCTACTCCACCCGCCACAAAATCTGCTTTGACCAACATGATCTTGTCGTCGTAGCCATGTATTTGCCTTCGTATTTTGGGATCAACTTGCTCCCATTGCTCTTCCTCGTCGAAAAAGAATTCTTTTGTAGGTTGAATTGTGTTTGACATAATTTCAAATTAACTAGGTTATAATTCTATTGCAGCGAGAAAGGCCTCGTCCATTTAATTACCCTGAATTTCCTTCCAAAGATGTTGATAACCCTGCCCATCCCCTAGAGTGAGAGTGAATTGTTTGCAGCCTCATGCTCAAAATTGGTTTCGAGTAAGTGTCCTTGAAACCAGAGGGGCAGGTCGCACTGATACTCCGTGGCCGATTCTACTCGGAAGCCGTCAGCCATAACCTTGGGTCTGAGAACATGAATCCCAGTGGCCATTTCCTCGTCGACTTCTGTAATGGCCTGCAACAATTGTGCGTCAAATAGTGGTACTTCCCCTAAAGACGCCTTCATAAGATCCACGCCACTCTTTGTCAAAATCAAATTCGGTCGCTCCATGCTTAGAAGCTGCCCATGCAGGGTGAGCGCCATTGACATGAAGGCGATTGCTAGAAACCTAATTTTTGACATCTTTCTCATGACTGCACCTTATAAGTACTAAAAGTAACATTCAAGATCCTTTTCAATTAAGAACCGCTTAATCGAAATTCTATTCCTGTAGATGGTGATTGGGTTATCCAAGTGAGTTTATTTGCGCTATCATATTCGCACTTCTGATCTGCAAATAGCCCACTGTGTTGAAAATGGAAATTGTCAAGAATAGAGGTTGGTGACCACAACTGGTTGCGTTTGTTCACTTTGATAACTATCTCAATCTGCGTTTTGAAAAGTAGTAGTCTCATGGCTAGTTAATATTATTAGTAGACATTTCCTTTAGTTCGGTTTCACAGAACCCTCAACGTTTGACTATAGTCAAAGACCTCGCTTAAATGAAGTCGCATTGCTCACTTATGTCGTTGAATGTCAGGGGTTTAATGGAGGAATGATATAGGCATTCGATACTCTGCCGAATAGCCAAAAAATCAGACATTCTTCACATCCTTCGCCTTCATTCCGGTCGTTCAAAATACATTGGGTACTGAGGCCACTCGGTGGGCAGACGAGTCTTCTGCCAAAAAAGAGGAATAACCAAGAGCTTGGGAGTGGCCACAAAAAAATCCCGCCAGTACGGCGGGATCATTTTTCGTAGCCCGTAGGGGATTTGAACCCCTGTTACCGGGATGAAAACCCGGCGTCCTAACCCCTAGACGAACGGGCCAGCTACGCGCAACTTACTGCGAGCGTGCAAATATATCACTTTCGCGAAAATTGTAAAATCGAATGATCAATAATACCGATCATTTTTTCACATCGTACATATCAATGTACTTCTGATCGAGCTCTGGAGAATCTTTGTACTGAACACGCAGGGCGGTCAGGTCTTCTTTTAGCCTAGTGACGACTTCAGCATAGGATGGATCTTTATACACACTTTTCATTTCGAGTGGGTCTTTCTTACGATCATACAGCTCCCATTCATCGACATCGTAGTAAAAGTGAACCAATTTGTAGTCCTCCGTGACGATCGCGTAGTGCCGCTTTACCATATGTACTGAAGGATACTCGTAGTAGTGGTAGTAGACTGCTTCGCGAAAATTCTTGGTTTCTCCTCTAAATAGTGGTAGTAAGCTGGTGCCCTGCATGTCAGCAGGAGCAGGAACTTCGGCAGCATCTAAGAACGTCTGAGCGAAGTCGAGGTTCTGCACCATCTGAGTATTTTCACTGCCGGGTTCGATGACACCAGGCCACTTGACGAGTAGGGGAGTCTTAAAAGATTCGTTGTAGATAAATCGTTTGTCAAACCATCCATGCTCACCCAGGTAGAATCC
>Ga0114956_1004677_pt1 | contig 10358 bp, 8 predicted proteins | sample MaitaG_FD_87304 | JGI IMG/M metagenome (GOLD analysis project Ga0114956, IMG submission 87304) | Marine algal microbial communities from Maine, USA - Maine_Asex2 metaG | ecosystem: Host-associated > Algae > Red algae > Unclassified | place: Maine, USA | collected 2015-01-05 | reverse complement strand
TTCCTCTTTTAACAACTTTTCAAATTCATTTGCATTCAAAGGTTCAATTGTGTTGGTAGGTGTAGCTGTTGCTTTTTCGGTATTATTGTTTTCAATTTTAGTCTTATCATCTTGTTTATCAGCTGTTTTATCTTGTTTACAGCTATTAAAAACTAAACTTAACAGGGCCGTTAAACTTATTAAAACAATCATTTTCCTCATACCGCTAATTTATGTAAACAAATGTATTTTTTACTCGATATTTACAAGTAGTGAAAATTAGATTGATTTGTTTAAATAAAACAGCCAAAGAATATGAAAATTTGGTTGCAGAGTACAGTAAACGTATTGCTAGATATACCAAGTTTGATATGGTTATTTTGCCTGCGGTAAAGGGCATAAATGCATCAGAAGAACAACAAAAAAAAGAAGCCGAAAAAATATTGGCCAAAATTCAATCAACTTCTTATGTGATTTTGCTAAATGAAACCAAACCAATAAACAGTATTGGAGGTAAGGAATACACTTCAAAACAGTTTGCTAATTTATTGCAACAAAAAATGAATGCTTCAATTAGTGAGTTGGTGTTTGTGATAGGCGGTGCTTATGGCTTTTATCAAAGTGTTTATGATATTGCAAAGGAGCAAGTTTCATTATCAAAACTCACCTTACCACATCAATTGGTGCGATTGGTATTTTTAGAGCAGTTGTACAGAGGTTTCACTATTTTGCGGGGAGAAAAATATCATCACTAAGTACTGAACAACCTTAAACTATGGGCGGAATAACACTTTCGATTACTTTAATAATTATTATAATCACTAGCATAATATCAATTATTGCAATGCAGAGTGGCACATTATTAGAGCTACTACTCAACAAGCCTTACAGAGTAAAGCATAACAAAGAAGTTTGGCGTTTGTTAACTAGCGGCTTTATACATGGTGGATGGTTGCACTTAATTTTTAACATGTTTGTGTTATACTTTTTTGGACGCAACACTGAAGTTGGTTTTGCTCAAATATTTGGATCACAATCAGCTGTTATTTTCATATTATTTTATTTAATTGCCATTGTAGTAAGTGATTTTCCTACATTTTTAAAACATAAAGACAATCCACGTTATGGCAGTTTAGGAGCAAGTGGTGCAACAAGTGCTGTGCTTTATAGCAGCATTTTAATGTTTCCTGCTGAAACCATTTATTTGTACGGCATTCCTATTGCTGCGCCATTGTTCGCCATTTTATATATTGCGTATACCATATACATGGGAAGAAGAGGTGGCGATAATATTAATCACTCCGCACACCTTTGGGGCGCATTGTTTGGTTTGGCATTTCCATTGGCTTTTAACCCGAGTTTAGGGCCACAATTTTTTGAATCAATTAAAAATTTAATAGGATTTTGATAGATTTTAGAAGCGATACAGTTACCAAACCAAGTAAACAAATGCTTGATGCAATGATGAATGCCGTTGTTGGTGATGATGTTTTTAATGAAGACCCTACCGTAAAGGAACTGCAAGACCATACCGCCAAACTATTTGGCATGGAAGCTGGCCTGTTTTGCCCAAGTGGAACAATGTGTAATCAAATAGCTATTAAAGCCCATACCCAACCATTAGATGAAATTATTTGTGATGGTTATAGCCACATTTATAATTATGAAAACGGCATGTGGGCTATGGCAAGTGGCGTTAGCTTAAGGCTAATTAATACAGATGATGGTATCATAAATGCCCAACAAGTTGAAGCCCAAATACAACCTGACCATGATTGGCTGCCCGAAACAAGTATGGTAGTAATTGAAAACACTTGCAATAGAGCTGGAGGAACTGTTTATCCTTTGAAAACCATGCAAGCATTAAGTGAAAGTTGTAAAGCCAACAAGCTAAAATTTCATTTGGACGGAGCTAGAGTATTTAATGCGTTGGCTACTGGTAAATATGAAGCGAAAGATTTACATGGATTGTTCGATAGCATATCAATATGCCTAAGCAAAGGATTAGGAGCCCCCATTGGTTCAGTTTTAATTGGCTCAAATGCATTTATTAAAAAAGCTCGCAAGCTGCGCAAGGCTTTTGGTGGTGGTATGCGACAAGTAGGATTAATTGCTGCTGCTGGTTTGTATGCTATTAAAAACAATGCAAATCGCGTAGTAATTGACAATGAAAATGCTTTAAAATTGGGTGCAGCTTTGACTCAAAGTAACTCAGTGGAATATGTTAGGCCTATCGAAACCAACATAGTTATCTATAAAATTAAAGACAGTTTGGATGATGCCGATTACATTGAGCAATTGAAGCAAAAAGGCATTATTGCCATTAGTTTTGGAGGCAATATGGTAAGGCTGGTTACTCATTTAAATATTGATGATGCTATGATGGAAAAGGCAATGGATGTTTTAAAAATAGTATAACAGCTTTAATTGGTTGCATGAAAAAGGCAGATAAGCTTTACGATTTTATACAGTCGCTTACCACAAGCGAAAAGGGTTACTTTAAGAAGGAAAACAAAACTTTTGCAAGTAAAAATTACATGTTGCTGTATGACATTTATTGCAAAATGAAAGCTTTTGATGAGGCAACTTTAACCAAAAAGATTAACAATAGATTCGATTTAGCTCAAACCAAATTTTACCTTGAAAATGAGTTACTCACCACATTATCATCTATTGGTATTGACCCTGCGTATGAAAAATCCATTAATCAATTAAAAATTGCTAAATATTTAAAGAATCGCAACGACTTTAAAGAGGCCATGAAATGGGTAAAAAAGGCAATGAATACTGCCAACAAAAATCAAGATAATTCCCTGCTGTTGCATATGATGGACTTGCATTGCGCTTTACACATAAAACTTGGGCACTACGGTACGGAAGGAGGTATAGCAATAAGTAATAAAGAACGTACACAAAATGCCAAAGAAGTTTACATGCTGGCACAATTAGATGAGTTGATAGGCGATATTTTTGAGCTTACCAGAAAAGAAGGTGTTTACCTAAATCGTATGACAAAAGATGGTAAAGCTAGGTTTAGTGTTTTAGCATCTCAGTTCAAAAATTTTAAAGAAATTGACGTGCAGACTGTTTTTGGAAAATCACAATATTTAACCATAACCAACCTGTTTAGGCACATTATGCAAGAGCCAGTAGAGCTAAATGGTTTTGTTGCATTGGTTGAAGAAATTATTATTGACGAAAATTTTAAACGTAAAGCACCCGACCGTTTACCATATTGGCTTTACAACTTGCTGCAGCACTCACTAAATCAAGGCAATTATGCTATTACGGCTAAGTACAACGAAATTGCTTTTTTACATTTAAAAGAAAACAATGGCTATGAAGTTTATTACAACTTCCTTTTTCACACCCTATGGATTAATCAGTTTGCGAACCTATCAAACAACATGGAAGTTGCGGTGGTTTTGGAAAAGGAAATTCAGTTTTACTTGGAGAAGCACTTTGAAATTTTTAATAAAAAAATGCGAAATGCGCTAATTACTCAATTGATACACAATCTTTTTTTAGCTGAAGAGTTTGCCCTCTCTCATAAGTGGTTAAATGTTTTGGTTAGTAAATGTGATGTACAAGAAGCCAATGAATACACTTACAGAAAAATGATGGAAGTACTTTTGCTGTTTGAACAAGACGAATCGGAACTGCTACCTTATAAGTTCCGCAATTTTTACCGATACCTAAAAAAAATCAAAAAACCTGATAAGGTAGAGTTAGCCTTGCTCACATTTTCAAAAGAGATTCTAAAATCTAAGGCAAACTCATCATCAGAAGCCATTGCCAAATCTTATCAGCTTTTAATTGAGTTATTGGCTGATGCTGGCAACTCTTCACTACTAAATCACTTTAGCTTGCAAAATTGGCTCAAGGCTAAAATTGAAGGAAAATCTTATCGTTCGCTTTACAATAAAAAGAGAAATATAAAAGTACCTGATGATTTGTTAAGTAAAATGAGGTTTTAGCAATATTTATCGAGCGGTTGTTAATTATGAAAAGAGACGAACCCAAGGGTCCGTCTCAAATTCAACACCAATAAATTGCTCAAAAGCAATTGAATTGTAGGTTTAACTGTTCGATTGATGTTTCATATTCGTATTTACCAGCAAGCTTGCCAGCCTGGATGACATGCAGACGCGAAATTGAAATGCCCAGTTAAATGTGTATGTGTTTTTGAAGTCATGGAATGCGTTCGACCTGTCATACCAACTTTCATGAAGCCCCAAGTACCGTTATGATGACAACCCATTAGGTGACCCAATTCATGTGCAGTTCTGTTATTTTCTTGATAAGCTCCATGATGAGAGAATCTTCCTTGAAAAGCATAAGATTGGCCCGGCCTAACACAACAATGCCCAATGCCTTTTGCTCTGCCATAAACTCTGTTTGGAGAAACTCCTATTAAACCATCATTGTGAAACAATATGTTTAAATCACCAGGTTGAAACCAAGTCCAATTCCTATTTCCAAAATCTTGCCACTCTTGCACATATTTCGCTTTGTTAGTGGTAGATGAGGCAATAGTAACAGGGAAAGAATACAACCAGCCTCTTCTAATGGGCAAGTTAACATTATGGCCATTATAACCCCAATATCGTTTATTTGCAAAGTACATTCTGTTGCTCATATAGCCTGCAGCACTGCTCCAGCCCATTGCTTGGAAAAGTCCGTAATCTCCTAAATAAGTGGTGGGTATTTGCCTACAAACATTTCGCATACCATTGCCGTTTGACATTGGGCTTCCATAATTTTCTTTAGCCAAATGCCCACCCTCAACATCACAAACATCTAAAGCATCTGCAATAACATGTGAAGAATGATACATCACAATTAAATCAGTAGGCAAATTGTTATCAAAATTGTTTGCCGATTCCATTACATATAAGTTGTTCTCATCAATATAAATTTCAGCAGTTAGAGGAATGTCAGCACCCATTGAAAGGGCAACTAAACTGCTACTGCCTTTAATATGGCCACCTAAAAAGTACATTTCAGGATGATTCATGTAGGAGATTTGATTATTGGCACCTATTAAACCGAAAGTGAAATCTTCTGCAAATACGTCTTCTTTGTTTAGGAACATTTCCCAATCTGGTTGAGAAGGAATTGGCAATTTTAAGTTTACTCCGTTATTTAAGTTGGCCTTAATTTCTTGCCAAACTTGTGTTTCGTTAATTCTAAATAATTCATACTGCATTAAGGTTTGATCCAATACCTTTTTTGCTTTCATATCCTCAACAAAATTGGGGTTGGTTACTGTGGGGTCATTCATACAAGATGAGGCCATGAGCAATGCAATAAAGCACAAACCAACAATGGATGCTCTGTTAAATTTTCTAACTTTTTTCATTGATAAAATTTTTGATTACTAAATAAAATTTAATGTGGCGTTGAATGATTATGCATTCTCAATTTGAGCAATTTTATTGATGATAAAGAATCGCAATTTTATATATATTCACAGTTCTAAATCCACTAAAATAAAGCTATTCATTTGATTTTTAGCTTATTAAATTATTCTATTTTCAAAGTCCACAACCATGAAAAGTAATGAATTGAAAGAGATGGTAAAAAATTTATCCTCAGCTGAAAAAGCATATGTGGTTAAGAGTTTTAGCAAGAATGAAAAAAACCAGTCCGAGCTTTTTCAAAAAATGAATAAATCTTCTAAAGAAAAATTTGTTACCACTTCTGCCGAAAATAAGGTAAGATATCAACTTGAAAAAAGTATCTATAGCAAGCTCGAAATTTTCCATAGTAATAGTAAAACTTCCTTTAAGATTCGCAAACAAATAAATATTGTAGAGTTGTTGATTGATAAAGGAATGTTTGATGGAGCAAGTAAACTTTCAAATAAAACCATAGAACTTGCCGAGCAGCAAGAGCATTATGCAAGTGCAATACAATTGTATAATCTTTTAATTCAGATAAAGGGCAATAACACTTATTCCAATTTAGACACTGAGTATTTGATTGAAATTCAAAATGGGTTGGAAGAAAATATGTTTAAACTGAAAAAGGTAAATGAGATAAATGCATTGATTTTGAAAGAAATTAAACTCAAATCATTTAAAGGTGAAGCTAGAAATAGAAAATTGAAAGATTTTCTCAATTCAAAAAAGATGAAGGTAAATCTGCTAGATGACTCTTACCCTGAAAGAGCAAAGCGGCTTTTTTATCATTTAAAGTCATACTGCTACGGATATATTGGTGAATGGGAGAAAAGTAAATTTTATAGCAAGCAAATATTAATTAGTTATGAGTCGGATATTGAAAATTCTAGTATTCTAAGTTTTTATTTAAACGCCAAATACAACTATTTTATTCCCTTAATCATTACTGGCAAACAGCAAGAATACTTTAAAGAGCTTAAGCAATATCAAAAAGAAATAGCACCAAAACTAAAACTTAAAGGAACACTTTGGGTGAGTCATTTTTTGATTAATCAATTTAGCCAAGTAATGGCTTTTGGTCAGTTTAATATGCTAGATGAAGGCAAAAAGATAGTGCCTGAAACCATCGCTGCTTATCAAAAGAATAAAAAGAAAATATCCAAGGCCTTTAGAGACTACATTTATTTTTATTGCGGTCTAATTTATTTTAAGAATCGTGAATTTGATATTGCAGAAGAATATTTTGAAATTTTGGAAGAAGCGGTTTCTGCCCATGGACAGTTAAATGGTAGATTAATACGAATAATATGCTATTACGAATTAGACAAACTAGTTTTTGTTGACCACTTGTTTGGTAAGACTAAAAGATATTTTCGAAAAGTGAATGATGAAATAAGTATAGACATAGTTGCTTTGTTTATTGCGGCTTTTAGAAGTAACAATTTTTCTTTATTGGCAGATTTAAAGGAAAATCAATTAGTTGATCAAGAAATTAAAATTTGGATTGATAAAAAAGTGAGTGCTAATAAGAGTTAACATTAGCATTTGCAGTGCACCTATTTTAGAACGAGTTATATGTTTGACCCGTCCTACTTCTTCAGGGAGGAGAATTTTTTAGTTTTTTGAGAATTGGATTCTGAATTTATCATAACAACTAAGACTCGAGAGCCTCAAGATGAAGTTATTGAAAATCTTATCTTCCAAGGAGTTAACCCATCCCGAAAGCGTTCGGGACTGATTATGCTACGAAATTTGCCTATAGCAGAAATTTCTTGAAAATCTTCTCCTCCTAGGAGGAGAATTCATTTAGCAGGATGAAAAAAGCCGAAATCGTGAGATTTCGGCTTTCATAGTTGGATATTGTATTTTACTATTTAGATACTTGTTCCGTGTTTAATTTGCTTAAAATTTGGTTGATTTGGTTTTGCTGGGCATCAATTTTATCTGTTAACTCCACTTTCAACGCTTCTTTTTGTGCATGTTCTTCTTGCAAAGCAGCTACTAAAATCGGAATCAACTTCTCATAATCTAAACCTTTGTAAATAGTACCATCTTCCCCTTTTAAAGCTTTTTGAATTACCAATGCTGGTATTACTTCTTCTACCTCTTGAGCAATAAGGCCGTATTGAGGTTTGGTTGATAAGCCAAATTCTTCAGCTTTATCTGCTTTATGGCTGTAGGTTGTTGCGTTTAGTTGGTTTATTAGCGAAAGCCCGTTTTTAATTGTTTCTATGTTTTCTTTTAAGTTTTTATCGCTTGGATGAATGATTGAACCTGCAACAGCTAAATCTCCTTGAACAATACCATTGCCTGTAACCTCTAACATTTCTGTTGGTAATTGATTAATAGAAGAGCCTCCTAATCGCATTCCTCCCTTAAAATAACCAGCACCATTGCCATAAATTTGAGCTACAAAACTACTTCCATTTTCAAATTCTATAAATTGAGCCGTATCGCTAGAGCCAGTTGGTATTTGAATCGAAATTAGATCATGGTTGGCTGGCAACAAAATATCCGTATCAAATTGAATTCGTTCTAAGTTTGTAGTTTGATCAACAACATGTAAGGTTGTAGATGGACTATTTGTTCCTATTCCAACAAAGCCTGTATTATATTCAATTCCGCTGGCTCTTTGAGTCCAAGAAGATCCAAAATCTTTCCAACTACTACCATCATATCCTTGGAAGTTGGTGCCATCCCATTGTATGGTGCCTGAATTTGAACCTGATGCAGCACCAAGTTTTATTGCACCGCTTACATTTAACTTTTCGTTTGGAGTAATATTACCTAGTGACATGTTACCTGTATTTTTTTGTAACAATAATTGGTGTGTAGCATTTGCATCATTGTTAATTATTAAGTCATCACTTGCATTCATATACATATACCAATCTTCACTTGTAGATAAACTAGTTTCAAAACGAATGCCGTTTGAAGTGCCCGTTCCATTTTGTTTAATATGTAATAATGAATTAGGAACATTTTGATTAATACCTACATTACCTATGTTTGTATTGTAGATACTTGCTCCAAACGTGCCCCATTGCGCATTTGTAACATTTGTTACCAATAGTAAGATGCATGATGTAAGGCCCACACTTACAATTTTTTTAACGTTGAATAGTTTTTGAGTTTTCATTTTTATTTTTTTAGTTCGATTGCAAATGTGCAGCAGCCATTTGGTTTTATAGTAATCCATTGTATGAACGGTTGGGTTGGATGTATAAACGGTTATTTTCTTGGATTTGGGACAAGGTCCCGAAAGCTTTCGGGATTGGGACGTGGGACAGTGAACTATGGACTTGGACTGTGAACCGTTGACTGTGAACTAGAAACTTGGTCTTTCGACCTCTTTCGCCTCTGGCGAAAAGCTCAAGAGGGACAATTGACTCTTGACTCCCGAAAGCTTTCGGGATGACTATGACAATTAATTCTTGAAGGCTTTCGGGACAGCATGACCGTTGCTCATAACTAAAAACTAGGCAGCAACTATAACATTTGATAAATTGTAATAAATGTTTGTATCAAACAACCCGGGTCACCCTGAAATTTATTCAGGGTCTTTATGGATTAAATGAAGATGCTGAATGAATCCGATCCCGATAGAAATCGGGACTATCGGGACAGCATGATATGGTTTTGATTGAAATTATAAATTCAAAAAACTGCTACGCCAATCCCAAGGCTTGCATTTTTTCAGCTAGCATTTGCTTGCGTCTGCGGGCAATGGGTACAATGTTGTTGTTAACCATTTTGGCTTCATCTACAGATGTTGAAACGATATGTTTAATATTTACTAGGTGTGATTTGTGCACTCTTACAAACCTATCTTCTGGTAGAATTGCAGTATAATCTTTAATGATTTTTGAAGCAATCACAGGTTTATCTCCAACTCTATGAAATGTAGTATAATTACCAGAGGCCTCACAATTAATTATATCATCTACGTTTATATAAATAATGTTTTCTAGCGTTGGGATGGCTAATTTGTTGAAATTATCGTTTTTAGTATTTGACTTAAACACACTCAATCGGTTTTCGATTGACCTATTATTGCCGGGTTTTATTTTAGAAAATGCCTCAATGAGCTCAACATAATCTACTGGCTTAAGCAAATAATCTATTGCGCTATACCTAAATGCTTTTATAGCATACTTATCAAAACCAGTTACAAAAATTATATCAAAATCAACTTTAGGCAGTTGGTTTAACAAATCGAAACTTAAGCCATCATCTAACTCAATATCAAAAAAAGCTACATCAAATTGTTGATTGGGAATATTTGCTAATGCCTCTTTAATACTGGCTGCCGTGCCTACAACTTCAGCAGAGGGACAATGTTCTGCTAACATAGCTTTTAGGCTATCCATAAAACTTAAATCGTTCTCAAGTAAAAAACATTTTGTCATTAGCTATTTAAAATTATAAAATTGGAAGATATATTTTCACTGCTGTTCCTTTGCCACCTTTAGTTGATAGGTCAGTTTTTTCCACTTTAACTTGCTTATTGTGTTTATGCGCCAAAATTGCAATGCGCTCTTGGGTAATTTTTGTGCCCATGCTTCTATGTTGCGATTGAAAGCTTTTTTCTTTAAGACTGTCAATGCCTTTGCCGTTATCAATTATTTTACAACAGATGGTTTCCTCATCAAACAAATTGAATTGCATTTCAATACGGCCATCAGCAACCCCGGCAATACCATGTATAATTGCATTTTCTAAATAGGGTTGAACAATCATAGATGGTATTTTCATAATGTCTTCTTCAACTTCATCATCAACAATTACTTGATAGGTAAATGAGTAATTACAACGCAATTGCTCTAAGCGAATATATTCATTTAAAAAATCAATTACATCTTCCAACAACACAAATTCATCATCTGAATTTTCAAGAATTCTGCGCATTAATTTTGAAAAGCTAACTAAATAGGTTGAAGCTGTTTTATTGTCTTGCACATCAACATATTTTTT
>Ga0114956_1004676_pt1 | contig 10363 bp, 8 predicted proteins | sample MaitaG_FD_87304 | JGI IMG/M metagenome (GOLD analysis project Ga0114956, IMG submission 87304) | Marine algal microbial communities from Maine, USA - Maine_Asex2 metaG | ecosystem: Host-associated > Algae > Red algae > Unclassified | place: Maine, USA | collected 2015-01-05 | reverse complement strand
TGAGGGCTTCGGCTTTCTGCCGCTGCGCCCCTGCAAAGGTGATGTCCTATTGGTCCGTTGCCCGAACCCACTCCCGCCCCGAATCCTGCAACGCGGCGGAATCTATCTGCTACCGATGCCGGGCGACGATGCGCACATCGGCAAAGTTGGAGGGGTGTTCCACCGCGAGTTCGACGGACCCGAACCGAGTTCGGCGCATCGCGAAGAACTACTCGCCGGCCTACGCAAACTCGTGGCCGGCGAGGTCGAGGTGCTCGAACACCACTCCGGCATTCGTCCCAGCACCACTCACTTCCGACCCATCGCCGGCTTCCTGCCCGATGATCCCAAACGCGGCGTGTTCAACAGTCTCGGTTCGAAGGGCGTGTTGTTCGCGCCGCTGGCTGCGCGTCAGTTCGTGGACTGGTTGAAAAATGGAACGCCGATGGATTCGCAGGTCGACCTGCAAACCTACGTGGCCAAGTATGGTGAGAGGACCGGCGCCGAAGGCGACACCTGAGTATGCCAGAAGTTCCGCGTCTTCCGCGTGTTCTGCGGTCAATCCTGCCGCCGGGCAGAACAGTCTTCACGACTCCAAGCGAATGGGATGAACCCCGAACCAAAGTCCGCCACCATATCGGTCGTCCTCAATCGCACCGGCTCGGGAGGCCCCTCGCCCTCCAGGTTTTTGACTTTGAACCGCCCAGAACTAATAAATTGACGCTGCACTAGGAGGTCGGCTTGCTCGCATACCAGCGAATTGCGTTCATGAATATCCTCTGCCCCCGTTGCGATTTCGAATTTCCCTCGGCGGGCAATGAGGTCGCCCATTGTCCGCGCTGCGACCACCCCGTGCATTCCGAGATCGAGTCTGAAGATCCCGGCGAACTCGAACCAACCGGACCGGACCGGAGCAAGGTCGCGTTTCTGGTGACGGGCGAGTCCGTGCTCCTGTTGGATCAGCAGACCGTTTCCCTTTCACTCTTTCTGTTCGGCAACAAATCCTTCACCCGAGTTCGTCAGATCGAACAGTTGGAGTCGGTAAAACGGACCACCTGTTATTCGATAAATAGTGTGCCCGTCTACGGCATCGGCTTGGCGTTTTCCGAAGGCGGGCCGTTTCGCTTCGGCTCAAATCTGGACGACCAGGAGATCCATCGTCTGATGTCCGAGATCCGCCGTTTTTGGAAAAGCTGAGGGCATTCCACACCGATCGTCGCGGCCTCATCGACGGTTCGCGTTCAGATGACGGCTTTCCGATAAATTCTAGTTCCATCTTCGGCGTCGAAGACCTACAGACAAGATATGCGAATTCGCTCCATCCAAAAACCACGGCTAATTCAGTTGTTTCTGCTTCTTTTCGGACTGCTATTCGCGCGTTCCCACGCACCGGCGCAGACCGTGTACGCGTGGAAGCCCGGACCCAACGCGCCACGCGCCAGTGCTGCCGCCGGGGCCACCTGCACCACCTTCCGCTGTCCCTTCGACAAAGCCGATCGGGTGTACTGGGACACCAAACAAGTGCCCGATTTGTCGCGTGCCTCCTCGGTCGAACTACGCCTCCGGCTCACTCAGCCTTCGGCATTCCGCCGCGTCAGCCTGCACTTTCAAAGCGGCGCCGGTTGGTACACGGCGCTGTTCCACGTCACCCACGCCGGCGACTACACGCTGCGCCTGCCACTCGGCACGTTCGATGTCGAAGGCAAGCCGGCCGGTTGGGACAAAGTGTCGACGATGCGACTCTCGGGCTGGAAGGGCAACGGGCCGAACGCCTCGTTCGACTTTTGCAGCGTGACGCCGAAGACCGATCCGATCACGATTTACAAGGCCACCAGTTCCGAACGCTCCAGCGCCGAACGCAGTGTCGCCCGGCGCAGTGCCCAGCGAATTAGCCAGTGGCTGAACCAACTCGGCATCTCGCACGGGATGGTCACCGACGAGTCGTTTCGCACGCACAGCTTGGACCGGAGTTCGGTGTTGATTCTTCCGTACAATCGGACGCCTGGAAACACCGCCTTGCAGGCGATCCGCAGATTTCAAAAACGCGGCGGTAAAACCATTGGCTTCCACGATGGACCGAGTTCGGTGACCCAGCATGTCGGCGTGAAAATTCTGCCGATGGTCGACACCAAGCAGGCGGGCACTTTCAATGCGTTTAACATGCAACTCGCTTCGCCCTTTCCCGAACGCGTGTACCAGCATGTCTGGAACGTTATGCCGCTGGGAACAGTGAATGGTGGCCGGGTGGTCGGGCGCTGGGAAAACTCGCGCAAGCAGCTCGGGCGGACCGCCGCGGTGGTGCGTTCGGCGAACGGCTTTTGGTTCGGGCAGGTGTTCCGCGACGGCGACGCGTCGGGCAAACAGCAACTGCTTCTTGCCATGCTCGGCGAACTCCATCCGGCGGTCTGGCGCGAAGCAGCAGCCGACCCGCTCGCCCGGATCCCGCGCGATTTCAATGTCGCCGATCTCGGCGCGCTTTACCGCCAGCTCGGACGCGGCAGCGCCGGTACGCCGCAGGCCCAGTTGGTGAATTTTCTGCCGCGTTTGGAGGCGCGGGCGCGTCAGCAACTGAACGCCGGGCAGTTCGGCGAGGCCTATAAATCGGTTCGCCAACTCGAGCAATCAATCGCGCGGATCTACGCCAGCCAGCAACGCGGCGCGGTCGGCGAGATGCGCGGCGTTTGGGATCCTCTCGGTGCCGGACTCATTCTGGGCGACTGGGACGCGACTTGCAAAAAGCTCCGCGATAACGGCTTCAACACCTTGTTCCCGTGCATGATGTGGGGCGGAAAAGCGCACTACCCGAGTCAGCATTTGCCCAAGTCTGGAACCCTGAGTCAGTTCGGCGACCAGCTGGGTCCCTGCCTCGCCGCCGCCAAACGGCATGACATCGACGTGCACGTGTGGAAGATTTGCTGGTCGCTTGACACGGCCGATCCGGCGTTTCGCTGGAAGGTGAAATCCGAAGGGCGCATGGCGCAGAACCGCGACGGCACCACCAAGGCTTGGCTGTGTCCGTCGCATCCGGCCAACCGCAAACTCGAACGCGACGCCATCCTCGAAGTCGCCCGCAAGTATCCCGAACTTGCCGGCATTCACCTCGACTATCTGCGCTACTCCGGCAGCAGCACCTGCTACGCGCCGGCCACGCGCAAAGCCTTCGAGGCCTGGCGCGGTTCGCCCGCTCGGGCCTGGCCGCCGCCGGTGGGCGATTTTCAATTTCAGAAATTTCGCGCCGACCAGATCACCAGTTTTCTGGCCGAGGTGCGCAAGGACCTGCGCGCCGTGGCGCCGAATATGAAACTCTCGGTCGCGGTTTGGCCGTCCTATCCGCAGGTGGTCAAAAGCATCGGTCAGGATTACGGCGATTGGTTGAAGCGCGACCTCGTGGATTTTCTGTGTCCGATGAACTACACCGCCGACTTGGATGAGTTCCGCCGCTTCTGCCAGACCCAGAACGCGCTGCCCGGCGCGCGCGGAAAAATCATTCCCGGCATCGCCGCCATCGCCAACGAAGCCGAGTTGCCCGCCCGCGAGATTATCCGCCAAGTCAACGCCGGACGCGAAATGGGACTGCCCGGCTTTGTGTTGTTCAAGCTCGACCACGTCGTCGCCGAACACGTCTTGCCCTTGCTCTCGGCCGGTCTGACCAAAGACAACTAATCCTGATGGACTACCATATTTTATCGATCGAACTCGAACCCGCTCAAGTCACCGAGGTCTCCGATTGGATCATGGCGCAATTTGAAACGAGTCCAGTCGAACTCCGCAAACCCGGGCGCAAGCGGGGTTGGCTGGAGACCTATTTTGAAGAGGAAGTTCAGGCGCAGCTTGCCGGACGCGCCGTCGAACAGGCGTTTGGTTTGACCGGCGAGGTTCGGTTCTGCCCCAGCCGGGACTGGGCATCGTTCTGGAAAACACATTTTAAAACAGAAACCATCGGCCAACGCTTTCTGGTCGTTCCAGAGTGGGAAGCGGATCAACCAAATCCCGAGAGCAACGATCGCAAACGCATCGTCATCAATCCCGGCCTCAGTTTCGGCACCGGCAAACATTTCACCACCCGCTTCTGTCTGGAGGCCCTTGAGAAACATCTAAAGCCCGGCGAGTCCGTGTACGATGCGGGGACTGGCAGCGGTATCGTCGCGGTGGCCGCCGTCGCGCTCGGGGCGGAGAAGGTACACGGGGTCGACCACGACGAACTCGCGCTCACCGCGGCGCGCGAAAACCTCGAACTCAACGCCTGCCACCAGGCCGGCGAACACATCACCTTCGAGGTCATGGATTTGACCGAGTCCTGGATCGAGGGGACTTGGGATGTGCTGGTCGCCAACATTTACGCCCACCTGCTGGTCGAACTCGCGCCCAAACTCACCGATGCCGCCGGCCGCGTTCTGATTCTTGCCGGCATTCGCGCTCATGAAGGCGATACCGTCGCCGACGCCTATCAGCATCTGGGTTGGGACGAAGTCGCGCGGGACAGTGATCATGAGTGGTGTGGCTTGGTTCTCGAGCCGCGTTCTTGAGTTCGATTGGAAAGACTGGAACTGCTTGGTAGCTCATCGGAAAATGGAACAGGACGTCACAGGCAGTTATTTCCCGCTAAATACAACGATTTCATGGCCAGCTTTTGGGTCTGTGGGATCACAGTGATTTGAATTTCGACATTTGAGTCGAACCCGCCCGAAGGGCCCGAGACAACTGATCACTGATTACTGACCACGGATACTGGCAATCAGGAGGGCCTCGGCCTCCAAGCAAAAAAACGGCGACTAAAAAGCCGCCGTTAATTCTGGGGCTTCGCGCTTTAGTCGACGAGGTCGATCAGATCGCTGACGGCATCGCGTGGCTTGACGGGTTTACCGTTGCCACCTTTGCCTTTACCGCGACCGCCGCCGCCGCCTTCACCTTTGCTGCGTCCGCGTCCGCCGCGGCGGCGGCGACCGCCGCCGTCACGACCGCCGCTGCTGCGTCCGCTACTACGTCCGCCGCCTTCGAAGGCTTTTTTGAACGAGTTGGCTTGCATGATGTTGACGCCGGATATTTTTCCGAGCTTTTCGGTGAGGTCTTTGTCGGAGGTCACGACGGTGACCTTCTTGCTGCGTTTGTTGGACTTGGCCCGGTCGGTGACGAAGTCGAGGAAGTGGACGGCGCTCGGGGCGAAGAAGACGGTGATGACGTCGTCAAAACGTCCGCCGTGTTCGACTTTTTTCAGGGGTTCTCCCTCGAACACGATGTCGAGGTGCCATTTCTCCTTCTTGTTGATGTTGGAGACTTTGTTGAGAATGCCGAGTTGTTCCTTGGGACCGAGGGGCGTCTTGGGGTGGCCGAAGACCGAGGGGCCGTCGATGATGACGAGCTGGTCTGCCGGGGCGGGCAGCTTTCCGCTGGCACCGCCGCTTCCGAAGAGTTTTTTGATTACGCTCATGGAGTCGGTGGGGGTTCGATTTTGATAGGTTGTTGGCTGGTGGTCACCGGTCGCCGGCGACATGTTCGCGATGGTCGCGACTCTCGCGACCGGTAAAAGGCGCTGGAATCGATGCTCCCGGCGATTTTTACAAGGGTTTGCCTTGTAGGCTTGGCTGTGGGAACGCAAGGGCAATCCCATGTCTGCCACGAATACCTATACCATCAAATGCCCGAAATGCGAAGAAGAGCAGCACGTTGAACTCTACGACCTGGTCAATGTGTCCAAATCGCCGGAACTCAAAGAGCTGTTTTTGAAGAACCAACTCAACCGGGTGATTTGCGAGCAGTGCGAGATGGATTTTCGCGTGGATAAGAACCTGTTATACACCGATCTCGAACGCCGTATCCTCTGTTACCTGATGCCCTGCACCCTCGCCGAACTCGACGAGACACGACGCGAATTCGAGGCGCGTAGCAGTTTGATGACCCAACTCACGCCGGGTGATTTGGAAGCGCCCGAACTCAATCTGGTGATTTCGCGCACCGAACTGGTCGAACGCGTGTTCCTGTGCGAGGCTGGCCTCAACCCGCGCCTAATTGAATACGTCAAATATATGATTTACGTGCGCAATCCCGAACAGGCGAATCCGCGCACCAACCAATTGCTGTTCAACGCCGAAGACTCCACCGAGGAGGCGCTGCTGTTCATGGTGCAGGACCTAAGTTCGGGCCAGTTCATTGGCGCACTCGAATACAGTCGGGCGATGTACAAGGCGCTGGAGGAAGCGCTAGAAGGCAACGACGCGCAGGCCGCCACCATCATGGATCTATTTCCCGGCCCCTACATCAGCGCGCGCGCCAACGTGTTGTTGGAAGAAGATGTCGAAGACGTGATGGGCTGACGAAGTAGCTAATAGCTAGTCGTTGGTAGCCAGGCCCGCATCAGGGGTGCGCCGGTTTGAAGAACGCGTCGGGCGCGTAGTCGATCGGGGTCAGCGAGGCGAATTCTTGGCGTGCGACATCGATCAGATCGTTGTACTGTTTGGCCTGGCCGTAGCCGAAGCGCGAGCCGAGCACTTCACCGTCGGGGGACGCGATGACGATGCGCGGGTAGACGCCTTGTTTGATCCCAAAGTATTCGGTGAACTTGTTACGGTCGGTGCCTTCGCGCGGGTGCACATTGACCATCACGAATTCTTTTTCCGGGACGAGCACTTTGCTGCCGGTGAGCAGGTTGCGGAAGTTGCGACAGTTGCCGCACTTGTCCCAGCCGTATTCAACGAACAACATTTTGTCTTCGGCTTTGGCTTTCGCGCGGGCGAGTTCCAAGGCGCTTTCGCCTGCGGCCGCCTCAACGAAGGGCAGGGTGACGGCCGGCTTTGCGCTGACGGCGGGTTGTGCGGTGAGGGCCGGGTTCGCGATGGCGACGGGCTTGGATGCAACGATGTTTGGAGCTGCGGCGGGTGCAGCGGCGGGTGCGGCAATAGCGGCGGGCACAGCAGCTGTGACGGGCGCGGCAGGGGTGGAAGCGGCGTCGCCGGCCTTGGCTTTGTGCGCGGTGATGATTTGTTGCAGGTGGGTCACGTAGGCTTCCGGGCCGCCGCGGCGGTAGCCGGTTTTTTGCACCAGATCTCCGTCGGGACTGAGCACGAGAATGGTCGGGTAGCCGCGAACGGCGTATTTGGCGGCGAGGCTGCGGTTTTGTTGCGCCAGTTCGGGCGCGAGTTTTTTGCGCCGCGGAAAGTCGAGCATGACGGGGACGAGGTCAGTCTTGGCAAATGCCTTGAACTCGTCTTTGGCGAACACTTCGCGGTCGAGTTTGATGCACCAGCCGCACCAGTCGGAACCGGTGAAATCGAGCAGCATGTATTTGCCGTCGGCTTTGGCCTGCTTAGAGGCGGCGGCGAAGTCGGTTTCCCAGCCTTCGGCGGCGGTGGCGTTCGGGGAACTGATGAGGAGCGAGCTAAAAAGCGCGAGCGAAAGAAAAGAGAGGAGTTGTTTCATATCAAGGATTCGTTTGACGGCGATAGGTCGGAGTTCGTTGACGGTATGACGGTCAAGAAGCGGTGATATTGCAAGTGAAAAGCCTTTTTTGGTACATGGCAAGCGTTTGCCATAGTGTGGCAGGAGTTTGCCATAGTAAGGCAGAAGTTTGCCACCTTATGGCAAGATCTTGCCATAACCAATTGGGCGACTACGCGGCTTACAATCGGGGCTTTTTTGGGGCGACCGCCTGCCACGAACGCACGCCGGTCTTGCTCAGCTTGCGTTTGAAGACTTTGTCGCCGCAGGTGATGAACAAGTGGTCGTGGTTCTCGCCGCCGAAGCAGACATTGGACGGATGGCGCGCGCCGGGCGGTGGCGGCAGAATGAAATTCACCCGGCCGGCCTGGTCGCAAATTTGCACGCCGAGTTTGGTCGCGACGTAGAGCCAGCCTTCGCTGTCGACGGTCATGCCGTCGAGCGAGGAGACTTCGCTGCGCGGCGGGAGATGCAGCCAGTAATAGGGTTGGCCGTGCGCCAGGCTGCCGTCGGCTTGCACTTGAAATACGCTCACCATCCGGCCGCGGAAATTGGTTACATAGAGTTGGGTCTGGTCCGGACTGAGCAACACGCCGTTGCAGCCGGGCGCGTCGGCTACGGGGTCCGCGGTCTTGGCGCCGGGTTTGATGCGGAAGATTTTTTGCGCGCGCGGCGAACTAAAATAGACTGTGCCGTCGGCGCGGATGCAGAGGTCGTTTGAATTCACGTCTTTGACGATGGTTTCGTGGCTGCCGTCGTCGGTGTAGTAGGCGACAATTTCTTGTTTGCCGTTTCTGCAGGCGAATAGGCGTCCGTCGGGATGGATCATCAGGCCGTTGGCCTTGCCGGTGTTCTTGGCGAAGACGTTGTTTTTGCCGGCCGCCGTGTGTTTGGTGATCACGCTGTTGGGAATATCGGTGAAGAACACGTTGCCGTTTTTGTCGGCGGCCGGTCCTTCGGTGAAGCCGTGGTGGAAACTGACGAGCCTCCAGTCTTCGCCGGGTATGGTGAAGGTGGCGCGGCGCTTGGCCGCGTTCTCGGGGTGGGTGGTGATTTTGGCCGGCCAGTCTTTCCACAGATATTTCATGGCGTCTTCAAGATGGATGTTTTCGCCGGCGCGACCGTGCTTGGTCTCGTCCCAGAGGTGGGTGTGTTCGTAACCCATCCATTGCAGGGCGCGTTGCATCTGCTGGTTCGCCATCCACCAATCGCCGGCGTAGATGTTGAGGTCGTTGCTACCGTCGTGCAGAAAGATGCGCAACGGTTTGGCTTCGGTTTTGCGAACGAGCGAGTGCAGTTCGTCGCCGCCGCGCAGTCCGACGAAGGTGCCGACGGTGCACCAGACGCGGCGGAAGCGGTCGGGTCGGGACCAGGCGGCGTTGAAGGCGCAGATCCCCCCCGAACTGGCGCCGCCGACCAAGCGGTCGTTGGGGTCGTCGGAAAACTTCAGGTCGTACTTGGTGGCGAGGTGTGGCAGGAGTTCGGTGTCGAGAAAGCGAGCGTAGTCATCGCCGAGTCCGTCGTATTCGTAGCTGCGGTTGAAGCGTGGCAGTGCGTTCTCGTTTGCTGCCGGGAGCACGCCGGGATTGACGAACACGCCGATGGTCACCGGCATTTCGCCGGACGCGATCAGCCGGTCGAAAATGGCCGGGGCGTAGTTGCCGCGTTTGGGGTTGGTGTAGGCGCTGCCGTCACAGAAGGCCGCGACGCAGGCCGGTTTGTCGCCGGTGTATTGTTTGGGCACGTACACCCAGACGCTGCGTTCGGTGCCGGGAAAGATGGTCGAGTTGGTGAAGGTGCTGCTGGTGAGTTCGCCCTTGGGGATCTCGTCTTGGGCGAAGGCGGGAAAAGCGGGGAAGGCGGGGAAAGCGGCGAAGATGAGGAAGAGCAGAAAATGGAGCTTCATGAGTGGATGGGGTGCGACGGTGGCAGGGGGGCTTTGTTCAAAGTACGGCGGTGGCCGCGTTCGTCCCAGTTCTATATTCCATCTCGTCATGTTCGGCCTCTTCCGGTCTTCGGAAAACGTGTGACCGGAATGAATTCCGTCACGACGAACGCGGACTGAAGTCCACGTTACATGGGCGGACCGTTGAATTCCGTCACGGCGAACGCGGCAGACGGTCTGACCCACTGATGTCCACGTTACATCTCGCTGCCATTCTTTTAACCGCTATTCGCAAATGGCGACATAGCGATCGTCAGGACCTTCTTCATGAAACTCGTCGAGGGGAGGCCAATCCTCGGGAGGGCCGAGGTCTACTTCGAGTGCGAGCAGGCAAAGTTGATCGATCAAGGCCGGATCGGAAATGTAATTGTGGGCGAGGTCCAATCGTTCCAAGTCCCACGCTGCCGGCCAGTTCAGGATGGTTTGGGCGCCTTTGTTCGACAAGGTACCCAGTGAAAGATCGAGGCATTTGATCCGTCCCGCGGCGAGGTCGGTTCGGGCTAGGGCGGCGACGATGGCATCGGTGCAATGGGCGTTGCAGAAGGCGAGATGGTCGATCGGTGGGAACCGGACCGGGTCGAGAAAACGGGGGAGCTGCTCGGGATCGACATCGGTGTATTGATCGTCGCCGATCCAGCATTCAAGATGGCGAAGGGCGGGCCAGTGGCCGTCGAGGATGTCGTCAATCAGGACTTGGTCGAGCCCCACGCTTTCGATGATCAAGGTTTCCAGCGTCCGGCTGCCGTCGCCTTTCAGGCGGAGTTTACAGCTTGTATGCGACGCTCTTCCCCGTCAGGTCCGCGGCATCCATGATAGCATCGTCAGGCCACTGGATCAGGTCGATCCGTGCCGAGTACGAACCCGGCGGAACCTCCAAGAGAAGCTCGGGTTTGCCGTCGCTTTTCTCACGCTTTAAGTGGACCGCCAATCGGCCGGAGGGAAGTTCGAGACGGCAGGTTCTGCTTCGAGTGATGAGGGATTGGCATATCGCAATATCATCGGTTGGTA
>Ga0114956_1004670_pt1 | contig 10375 bp, 8 predicted proteins | sample MaitaG_FD_87304 | JGI IMG/M metagenome (GOLD analysis project Ga0114956, IMG submission 87304) | Marine algal microbial communities from Maine, USA - Maine_Asex2 metaG | ecosystem: Host-associated > Algae > Red algae > Unclassified | place: Maine, USA | collected 2015-01-05 | reverse complement strand
ATCAACAACCCTATTTTCTTAACAATTCCTGAAAGCTGGTGAAGAGGTAACATAAGTGGTCCTACACCGTTATCTTAGCAGTATGAAGTATCTCTGGCTTTTCTTACTGAGTCTACCCGTTTTACTCAATGCTCAATACGAAGACTTGAAATTTGTCTGTGAGGATGCAGTGTATGTGGACTACATACAGACGGTTTCCTTCAGACATCCCAGCATAGAGTTCAGCCTACCGATTATTGATCTAGGCAGCAATGGCAGTTTGCGTTTGGAGTTTGATGATCGAGAAGGAGAATTCAAGAACTACATCTATCGTATCATCCATTGTGATAAAGATTGGTTCCCGACAGCATCCCTCGATGAAACGGAGTATCTGGATGGCTTCAATGATCAAGATCTACCAGATTTCGGCTATAGCAATAACGGTTACAGTGAGTATACTAATTATGGTGTGACGATACCTAATGAAGAGATCAACTGGATGGTTTCAGGAAATTATATTTTATTGATCATTGACTCAGATTTGGAAATCCCTATTCTGAGTCGCCGATTTATAGTTGCCGAAAATGTTGTGGACATCAAGGTTCAAATATCCAATCCTAAAGATGTCACCAAGTATAGGACGCATCAGGAATTAGACCTGATTATCGATTATAAAGACATGCATATCAGCAGGCCCCTCCAAGACCTATCTGCGACTGTTCTTCAGAATGGCAATTGGAATACAGCTAAACAAAATGTGCAAGGCACTTACAATAGAAATGACAAGTTATATTTTGACCAGTATGACCTGATTGTATATCCGGCGCTCAAGGAATTCAGAAGATTCGACATCAGAACCTTGAACAGTAGAAGAGAACATACTCATAGTGTGGAGCGCAACGACTTTGAAACCAATGTGTTGCTTGACCTGGCAGAACCTAGAGTATGGAAACCCAATTTCCTAAATGACCCAGATGTCAATGGCCAATTCCTGCTAGCCAATGCTGATTACCCCAATAGTTCAGTAAGCAGTGAATATGCCAATGTCATCTTTAACCTTGCAGCAGATTTTCCTTATGATAAACCTATCTACCTCATGGGCGCCTTCTGTGATTGGAAACCCAATGATAAGTACAGATTGGATTATGATACCGAACGCCGCATCTACACTAAGACAATAGAGTTCAAGCAGGGCTATTATGAATACTTGTATGCTCAACTTGAAAAAGATGGTACACTGAATCCCAGCCCGATAGAAGGAGATCTCAATAAGACTTCCAATGACTATCAAGTCATCATATATCATAGTCGGCCTGGTGGTCAATATGACAGAGTTCTAGGGGTTACCAATACCGATTCCTTCAATGGAAATGAACTTCTGAAAAGGAACTGACTTATTGTAAGGATGGCAAAGCCATGATATTAGTTGTCATACAAGGTCTGAAAACCTCTGATTATGGTGGATATTGCTCAACAGTATCAATTTTTTAAAAAAAATATCGTTGTGAGGCATCAAATCTTCAGAGTAAGCCCTATTAATAAATATGAAAGAGATGCATCCTCTCCTTTTCATAAAAATTAAAAAAATAAATAAGTGAAATATTTACAATACATATCGATTACAACATTAGCCATCATTTTACTGAGTTCTTTACAATCTTGCTCAGATGATATGGAGACAATTTCAGAACTTGACATAGAAGTAGTATTAGACACAACCATAGTAGAAAGTGTAGTTTCCCTTAGTTCTAATGGGAACATACAATCTCTCCAAGGCATATACGCATCCTGCAGTTTTGACGGTATTTACTACACAAATGTTCTAGCCTATGGAACCGATCTGGTTATAGTGGACGGAGAAGGAGAATTTGAGGATGATCTTTTTGTGCAATATTGGGAAACTTATGGACCCCTCGTGCCAGGCATCTATCTCACTGAAGGTGAAATAGTCACATCAGAACCAGTAACAGACCCAGTGACCTTCTTTGAAGTATCAATTAATGAAGTCATAGATGGCTTCGTTACAAGAGGCAGTTTCAGAAGTGTTAATATTTTAGACTCTGATACCTTTAAAGACGTATCTGGACAGTTTGAAACACAAGCATATGACTGCGCTGCTCTGGACATCGAAGAAGGTGATTTCGGTGAATATATTAGCGGTAGAGCTACAGTGCTAAGAGATAGTAATTCAAGCGTCATCATGGCTGCCTCAAGCTCATGCGAGAACATGATTTTATTGAATCAGAGTAAAACAATCAATCTTATTGTAATGAGTGGAGCCTTGGAATTAGATGGTGGTGGGGAATTAGCATTAGAACAAGATGAGCAGGTAGAAATGATCATTCTGGACGAACAAGATGCCTATGAGGATGGTGTTCAATACTCTGGAATTTTGATTACAGATTTTGAAGCCATGAATGAATATGGAAACGATAATGGTGGATTAAATAGCGAAGACCTAGCACAATTCGGAGTAGAGATCGACGTCATCTATGAAAATCAAGGCGTAGAATTCACCAAAGGTACTGCGGCCACAAAGGATGGGCAAATCAGGATTGATTTCAATGCCACTAATTTTGAATGCCAATAGCATAGGAAATAAACATGAACACCAACGATCAACAACTCATAAATGGCTGTCTAAAAAAAGATAGACAGGCTCAGAGTCAGCTATTCAAAAAATATGCTCGCTGGGGACTTACTATCTGCAGACGTTATGTATGCAATGAAGAAAAAGCTCAAGAAGCTGTCCAAGACGGCTTCTTGAGAATCTTCAACAAGATTAATACTTACGATAGTAATAAAGGTGAACTCAAAGCATGGATGGCCAGAGTATTTGTAAACTGCGCTCTTACAACAACCAAGAAAGAAGCTTTCAATAATTCTTTCTCGCCCCTTTCTGAAGTCTATGTGGAGCCTGTTTCCCAAGAAGAATTCTTCAACTTTGATGCTGAAGAATTGTTGAAGTTTCTGAAACATATGCCTCTAGGATACAAAACAGTTTTCAATATGTATGTGATGGATGGCTATAGTCACAAGGAAATAGGTAGCCAATTGAAAATATCTGAAATAACTTCACGATCTCAGCTTCGCAAAGCAAAAATATGGATAAAAGAAAACGTAGCACTTGATGCTCTTAAATCCAGGTTAGAATCATGAACGAAGAAAAATACATAAAAGATAAACTATCTGATTACAAAAGTCCTATGGACATGGATCAGATGTGGTCACAGCTTACCAGCGATCTTGATAGTGATGGAACTACTGAGGATTCTGACGCTGAAGTGAACATCGAAAAGGAAGAAGGGCACATCAAGGATCAGTTGGCAGATTACGAAAGTCCGATGGAGATGGCTGCGCTTTGGTCCAAGCTAGATGCAAATCTAGATGCCGGCAAGAAAAGCCTTGCGCCTACAGCCTCAGTGCCAGAAAAACAAAAAGTAAAAAGAAAACTCATTCTATTTCTAATTCTATTCCTATGCCTGGGTGGGCTGGCAATTTATGGACTGATGAAATGGAATGGCAACAAGGTTGCTGACAATACTTCTCAAGTTAGTCCGGCAAACGGTAAGGAAGTTGGAGTTACAGAAAAAGCAAAACCTGAAAATCAGTATGTAAACTCACAATCAGCACAAGCTGAATCATCTATTACTGCTGATGCTCCATCAAACGCCATAACTGTAGGTAAAAACAATAAAGTAGCAGGTGTAGAGTCGAATAAGTCAACCAATAGAAAAGACCAAACGAATGGTAATCAGTCCAGCAAATCTGGTACGACCAATTACTCCGAAATTTCTAACACTGCTAGACAAAGCCAAACATCAGGCAATAATAATGTAGTCAATCCAAGTAATGCTGGAACAGATAAGATATATGGTAGCCCTAGCGAATTAATAAATGATATTCTCCCTCCTGCCAATAAAGTTTCAGAAAAAGTTGAAGTAAAAAAACCTTTGGCCATCATACTCCCAGTGCTCAATAATTCTGGTGGCGTAATCCTGTTAGACGATCAGCAGGTAAGTCTGAACCCACTGGCAATTTTGGAGCGTAATAGTATTTTACCTCTACCCAGTAAAACTGAAAGTTCTTACAACCCTAATTTGGTTGATCTTCCTGTAAAAAAATCTGCTTGGCGCATAGGTATAGATGCTGGTTTTAATAGAGCTAAGATCGGTTACAATTCTGAGACATCGAATTCAGTATTACCTGACACAATATACAGTCCAGGTTCGGCGAGTTCTAATTTTTCATTTGGTATCAACGTTGAAAAAGTTTTCAATTCTGGTCTTAAGCTTAACACTGGATTAAATTACCTGAATCAAGGGTCTTCATTTAATAATCGTGAACTGATAAATACAGAAGTCATCAATGAAGAAGTCGGAGATGAAATTTTGACCTTCAATATGGATAATCAGGTCATTAGAATTAGCGAGGTAGAAAGAGAAGTGCTGAATACTTATCAGATTAGTAAAGACATCTTTACGGTGAATAGCTTGCAGATACCGATACTGGTGGGTTATGAGCTAGCGCTTAAAAAGTTTGATGTATCTGCTTCAGTCGGGATAGGTGTAAATTTTTTCTTCAATAATACAAACTACCTGATAGATGCTAGAATAAATCAGGGGATAAAATATAGATTCAATACTACTCTATCAGGGCTAACTGAAGTACAAGCCGGCTATCGGATTTCTGATAAATTCAGAATATACTCTAAATTTCAGGGGGGCCGATTTATGAATGAATTTCTAAGAAGCTACCCAGTCACGGAATCATCATTTTCTGGTTATCTGAATCACTACGATTTGAAGTTAGGTATTTCTTATCTACTATAATTCAATTATGAACCAGCTTACATTATTATTACCACTAGGACTATGTGTCGTCTCTGCATGCCTGTAATGAAACAGAAGAGCAGAGTACAAGTAATCCTGAGCTGATCCGTGTTGTAAGGCTAACCCACCTCCTTCCTAAGCACTTCCAAAGGAGATCGTCTCAATACCTCTCGTGTATTGAAAACACCTATAAATACTGTCAAAGCTACAATGAATAAAAAAATTAGAAGAATCGGCCACCAGTTCAACTTAAACTCCAAATCCAACTCGCTCGACGCTAAAAAGTAACTCCCGATAATAGCTATGCCTATTCCAGTCAGGGCAGATAAGGAACCTAACAACGCATACTCCGTCGCATTAATTTTTAATATCTGTTTGCTCTGAGCACCAATCGTTCTCAGCAAGACACTTTCTCGGATACGCTGATACTTACTCAGCAACAAAGAACTGATCAATACGATCAACCCTGTGAGTATGCTGAAGCCCGCCATGAATTTTATCACATAAGAAATCTTACTCAATATGTCATTCAGTGTCGTCAAGATAGAACCGAGATCCACAACAGAAACATTGGGGTAGGCTCTTACAACAGCTCTTCTATAGTCGCCCATTACTGCATTATTAGGAGACTTAGTGACCAGCACGTGAAACTGCGGTGCCTCTTCCAGAACACCATTTGGAAACAATACAAAAAACCGTGTCCTCATGGATCTGAACTCTATCTCTCTGATGCTACTGATATAGGTCTTGATCATAGCTCCTTGTACATTCCACTCTAGCTCGTCCCCTATCCATACATCCAGTGACTCTGCCCATCCCTTATCCACAGAAATGAAAACCGAATCACCCTCAGCAACTTCTCCTTCAAAGGTTCCTTCGATCAAAGTCTCATCAAATTCCAAACTATCCCGGTAGGTCACCCGCGCTTCTCTGTGCACAACCCATCTCTCAAACGTCCTGATGCTATCCTTCATCCACTCACTCTTATCCCTGCCTTTCCAGCCCTCTAATCTCATAGTCACTATCGGTACTTGCTGGACTACGGGCATACCCTGTTTTTCTGTGATGGCTGCAATGTCGTCCTTCTGATAAGTTTCTATGCCATACAATATCATATTGGGTTGGCCACCCGCATCCATCGAGTTTACATTAGAAAGAATCAGTCCTTGGATAATGTAGAGCAAAGTCAAAATCGCCGTACCCAAACCTATGGACACGATCAATGTTCGAGTCTGATTATCTGGTCGGTACAGATTCGACAAGCCCTGCCTGAAAACAAAATTCCACTTGGTCGGAACAAATTTCTTAACAGCCCACATAATCAATGACGCCACACCATAAAGTACTAAAAAGGCCGTTAACAAGGCTGCACAAAAAATAAAAGAATCCTGCCAATCCCTCGTCAGACTCCATAGAAAAATAACCAACGTAATAATTATTCCCACAAAAACTAAATACTTCAAGGGATCACGCGGCGTTACATCTTCATCAAACGATGAACGCAAAGTTCTCAATGGACTTACTAATCTTACAGCCAGCAAAGGTAACATCGCAAACAAACTCGTGACAATAGCACCGATAGACAAACCCTGCCCTATCGCCCTCCATGAAATACTCATATTGACTTCATAAGGTAAAATGTCCTTGAGCAAGATCGGCAAGGCCACCTGCAGTCCACTACCCAGAGCTGCACCTATTAAGACCGCTATGAAGCCCAGCACAAAAATCTGCAAAAAATAAACCAAGAAAGCTTGATTCCCTGTCATGCCCAGACATCTGAAAACTGCGATGGAAGGAATCTTGGACTTGATGTAAATAAATACACTACTGGCAACACCTATACAACCCAAAATCAAAGACACCAACGCGATGAGATTCAAAAAACTATTCAGAAAGTCAAAAGCCCGACCAAGCCTTCGCTTTTGATCTTCTATCGTCGTGACATTGAAATCAGCATCATGGAAAGGTGCCATTCTACTCTTACTGTTATCCCACTCTTCCCTATCAAAACCTTCAGGGGTTTTTATGTAATATTTATACTCGATGATACTGCCAGCTTGGGCTAGACCCGTTGCTGTAACATATTCTTGATCTATATAAATCGTAGGGGCAAAGCTGGAACCAAGAGAAACTGTTCCTACACTATTCATCAATCGACCAGCAATAGGAAACTCTTTTTCACCCAGCTTGATCATATCACCCACCTTAAGATCGTACTCAAACATCAAAGCATCATCCACTAGTGCAGAGCCCGATGCTTGATAGGTGTTACTTGCCTCTTCAGGTTGGGTTACAAGCTTACCATAGAAGGGAAACTCGCCCTCTATGGCTTTTATTCTGACAAACTGGGTTTCATCTGACTTGGGCACATAGGCCATGGAAAAAAACTCCATTTCGGAAGCCCGTTCGCCAGGAACAGAATCTAACATGAATTGCAAGTTGGGCGGGAGAGGTTGCTTGCCCTCAGTCTTGATATCAGCCCCCAAAATGGACTTGGTCTGGTTATCGATATCCCTTACCAGATTATGATTGAACGAGTTAATCGCCACTAAGGCCATGATACCAAGTATGATCGATGACATGAACATGAACAATTTAGCTCTGTTCTTTCGGCTATCGCGATAAGCCGTCTTGGCTAGAAATGTAATCTGTCCCATCTTAATGTGCTTCCGTATCTATAACCACCTTACCCCCTTTTAGGCTGATCATTCGATCGGTCTTCTTGGCCAATTCCAGATCATGTGTCACAATGACCAGAGTTGTATTTTTTTCCCTATTGATCTCAAAAAGTAATTGTTCCACACTCGCACCTGTTTCTTCATCGAGATTACCAGTGGGCTCATCTGCAAATAAGATCTGAGGGGCATTACTGAAAGCTCTTGCAATCGATACCCGTTGTTGCTCTCCTCCTGACATCTGACTCGGATAATGATCCATTCTATCTCCTAATCCCACGCGTTGCAGTAATTCCTGACACAATGATCTTGCAGAATTGGAACCAAGCAATTCCAGCGGGATCATCACATTCTCCAGAGCTGTCAAGGTCGGTATCAGCTGAAAATTCTGAAACACAAAACCTACTTTCTTATTGCGCAATGCGGCCTTCTCATTCTCACCCAAACCACCCAATTGCTCTCCACATAACAATATGGATCCTTCAGAAGGATTGTCCAATCCTGCACATAATCCTAGTAAGGTCGTCTTTCCACTCCCTGATGGTCCTACTATGGAAACCGTCTGTCCTTCAGGTATATCGAAATTCACTGATTTCAAGACGGTCAATTCCCTGGAACCGCTCTTATAGATTCTTGAAATATCATTGACGCTGAGTATAATTTTCATCTTATCGTTTTCACAATCATTATGATTGCCAGTTTGCTAAATTTGCAGAAATATCCATTATGCGCCTCATCCATTCTACAATCTTCACCTTATTCTTCTTGTGTCTGCTGACAGGCTGCAAAGATAAACAAGCAACTCAATCAGTAGTTGTGACAAAAACCCCTAAAACGACCATAGTGGAAACTACAACTCCCAGGGAAGAAAAAAAGACGATACTTTGTTTCGGTAATAGTCTCACCGCTGGCTATGGCCTGGATGAGAATCAAGCCTGGCCTGCACTACTCCAAGCCAGACTGGATTCTTTAAACGAACCCTATATTGTTGTGAATGCAGGACTGAGTGGTGAGACAACTTCAGGAGGACTGAATAGACTGGACTGGGTGATCAAGCAGCATGTAGATCTGTTCATACTGGAACTGGGTGCCAATGATATGCTGAAAGGACTAGCTGTAGACAACACCAAGGAAAACCTCGATAATATCATCATCAGAGTCAGCGCCAAATATCCTGACGCCAAAATAATAATAGCAGGTATGCTAGCCCCGCCTAACATGGGTGATGATTACGCAAAAGACTTTAATAGAATATACTCTGATCTGGCCATGAAACATAAAGCCGCTATCATTCCATTTATACTGGATGAGGTGGCAGGCAAGAAAGATCTGAATCTCCCCGATGGAAAACATCCTAATATCGAAGGTCAGAAAATTCTCTTGGAAAATGTGTGGGCGGCTTTACAACCATTGATTTAAATCTTGTCTACATCTGCAGATCTCCCAGCGAATCCCAAGTTTGCCTCTCTCTTCGGTCTGAATTTAGGTCTACTACTTATCAGCTCTTCTGGAGTATTGGGTAAGCCTACACTTATGGACCCAGAGGTTACTATATTCTGGCGGTGTCTAGCTGCAGTGATCATTTTAGGCTCTTTCGTCAAGTATCGAAAATTGGGTCTGGGGATTAAAAGTCGTGAGGATTTCAATTTGATTCTATTGGGTGGTGTGCTGATGGGTGTGCATTGGGTAACGTATTTTTATTCACTGTCCTTATCGAGCGTGGCAATTGCCATTCTGAGTTTACATACATTTCCTGCAATGACAGCCTTATTAGAGCCACTGATACTGAAAACAGAATTTCAATTCTATCATCTCTTTTTGGCACTGCTGGTTATGGTAGGAATTTATTTCATTGTGCCATCATTCAATTCTGATCACGACACTGTGAAGGCAGTCATTTTTGGTCTGTTTTCTGCGTTGGCCTATTCACTCAGAATAATTTTCACCAGAAAAGTTATGCCTAAATATAATGGCTCAAGTATGATGTTCTTTCAGCTTTGTGTGATGACTTTGATGTTAAGCCCTTTTTTATTTTTGAAATCCAGCGCTCAATTGCTCTCGCATGACTGGCCATTTATTTTGGCGCTGGCTATTTTTACGACTTGTATCGGTCACACTTTGTTTGTTGTGAATCTGAAAAGATATCCTGCGGTGACGATAGCGTTACTCAGTAGTATCATACCCATTTATGGAATAATGTGGCCTTTGATTTTCTTAGGTGAAATTCCTAAAGTTACAACGTTGATGGGAGGTACTTTTATTTTGGCGAGTTTTGGGGTGGAGGCGATGATGTCTCGTAAGGCGTGAGGTCTAAGTGGAAGCCTGAATTTAGAAAATAGTGGTAAATTCAGTACTGACAAACTATAAAACTAATACATAGTTGTACGCAATTATTTGTTTATCGCTAAACGTAAGTTATACTTATAATAACGGATATAATACTGAATATCATTTGTTTAACTTTCGAAAAAAATAAACCTATAATTTTGACATAGAAGTTTCAATTCTATTGGAGGAAGGAAGCAGTTTAGTTTTAAACAATGCAACCTTATCTGCATGTGATACTGAGTTAGGGTGGAGAGGAGTAGTTTCAAAATTTGGTGTGGATATAACCATTATTAGTCCAAAATATTTATCTTGGAACTGTACCCAGTAACAGTCAGGGCACACGGCAGCAGCTAACAAGATTTATGATCGCATATCTCTTCAATTCATCCCAGAGACGACGACATACATTTCTCTGTTATATGCAAGCAGGGTACAGACAAGGGACATAGTTTACACTTTTTAAAAGTTCGAAATTGCTTGAAAAAGCGAATATGAGCTGGAACATAAAAAGTGTAATGGAACAAAAATTACTATTCATCAAAATGTGGCAGAGTGGAGATT
>Ga0114956_1004669_pt1 | contig 10375 bp, 8 predicted proteins | sample MaitaG_FD_87304 | JGI IMG/M metagenome (GOLD analysis project Ga0114956, IMG submission 87304) | Marine algal microbial communities from Maine, USA - Maine_Asex2 metaG | ecosystem: Host-associated > Algae > Red algae > Unclassified | place: Maine, USA | collected 2015-01-05 | reverse complement strand
TGACCCAGTTGTATTTGCTTTTAAAGCTTTATTACCTATCGCAGTATTTTTGATGCTTTGAAAGAAAAGTGTAGCTCCTTGTCCATTCGAAAATAAAGTAGAATCGCCGATGGCAATCAATTCATTTCTTGAAAAAACATTAGGCAAACTATTTCTTCCTATAGCAATATTATTTTGGCCATTACCAAATTGTCCAGCAAAATGACCAATAGAAATGTTATGTCCTCCAGCATTATTACTTCCAGCATTAGCACCGAAAAAATTATTATGAAACCCTGCACCTGAAAGTCTACCAGAAGCGGTTCCCACAAAAGTATTATTACTACCGGTATTTTCTCTACCTGCCACTGCACCTATAAAAGTATTACCGCTGCCATTGGTATTAGTAGTGCCAGTAAAAGCTCCAAAATAGGCATTTGAAATTCCAAAAGTCGCTTGACTTCCTGACTCATAGCCTACAAAAGTATTCCAATTATCTGTGTTAGGGGTCAATGAGCCGGCATTCAAACCGATAAATGTGCCTTTACCTGCTGAGGATAAGTGCATGGTTTTATTATCGACTTTTAAAATTTCATGACCGTTGCTGATGATTCTTACTGTATCCTGCGCATTAACTTGTAAGAGAGGAAAAGCAAACATTACCGTGAGTAGATAGTATTTCATAATTTTTTATTTAGCTGATTCTGATTTCTTGCAAGATAATTATAATAGTTACTTAACTTATATGAATTCATAGATTTTTATTGTAAGAATGGGCGATGCAGCAAGCCAATTGGTCGGGAAACCAAAATCAAGTAATGAAGAAAAATAGATGATTTTACTTATTGACAGATTGATATAGATATAAAATCTAAAATTCTAAATAAATGTAAAATGTAAAAGTGGCTCATCATACAATCATCTATTTACATCATTGATTTTAAATTCTAAATTTTTGATCAAGAAAAAATGAGCACTAATTCTGATTCACTCCTAAACCATATTGCAAATACAAACTAATCAACAAAACTTTTTAAATATCAAAATTTATAAGTAAACTTTTAAACCAGTCTGCTAAAAGACAGGTTCCTCCACTCCTAATCTTCTGATATTATACCTATCAAAAAAAGTAATGCAAAGAAAAATAAGACATTTTTGTTTATCTCGACCAACTTACAATAGGACTATATAAAATTATTTTCAAATGCCACCTTAACCATTTCAGCAGAATTTTTGCATTTTAGTTTTATTAATAAATTTTTGCGATGCGATTTTATTGTTTCTGTACTTCTAAATATGGTGCTGGCTATTTCAGAAGTAGTTAGGCCATTACTAATATGCAATAAAATTTGCTTTTCAATATCTGAAAGTAATGAGCGTTCTTTCTTAATAATTTTGGTTTGCATCGACTTCAATTGATTTTTTAATTGACGATGAATGTAAAGCCCACCTTTCATAATTAATTTAATCGCTTTAGCAAGCTCATCCGCTGAGACATTTTTTATGATAAACCCGTCGGCTCCGCATGATAACATATATTCAATAGATTCCTGATCAGACATCATAGAGAGGGCTAATACTTTGATGTCTGGGTTTATTTTTTTTATCAATTTTGTTGTTTCCCCTCCATCATATTTTCCTGGCATCATCAAATCCATAATGATTAAATCTACCTCTAGTTCGCTTACTTCTTGGATGGCTTTCTCTCCTGAATTGCACTGCCCAAAAATAATGATATCTTTGTAAAAATCAAGTATCACCCTAAGACCATCTATCAGTACTTGATGATCATCTACTATATAGATTTTAAACGTCATTTATATTTTTAAATATTTTGACCTAAATTAAATATAAAAACAACAATATTCATTAAAGAAGAATGAAAAGAAATTATATTTATACCACACTACTTTGTTTCTTTTGTTTGAAGATCTTTGGCCAAATGCCAGGATTACCAGAACCCTCTAGCGTTTTCACGCAAAACCAAATAGATCATAATATCTATTCCCTAAGTCAAGATAGTTTTGGTTTCGTTTGGATTGGCACCAGTCGTGGCTTATATAAATTTGACGGAGTTGAATCTGAAATATTCTATATAGAGGATGGACTAAATTCAAATTGGATTTTGTCTTGTGTTTTCATTGAAAAAGAATCTATAATGATGATAGGCACTTCAGAAGGTTTAAATATCTATGATTATAAAACAAAAAATATCAAGTCTATTTCAAAGACGGATTCAAATTTTGATATTTCTAATGAATGGATAACAGGATTAATTCTTGATCAGAATGATCAACTTTGGATATATAATAATGGCTTACATTTGTACAATTTCAAAAATCTGGAAATTGAATCATTTTATAATCGATACGATAAAGATTCTGATATCATTACACAGGCTATAATTGATAATCAAAATCAAAATATTTTATGGTTAGGGACGGCTAACGGCTTAGCTAAATTTAATCTTAAAGAAAAAAAGTATATAGCTCATTACCAACAACCCAAATCAGAAAACCTTAATCCTTTTAATGATAATTTAATTGAACTTTGCCTGAAGCAAGACAAGAATGGTTCAATTTATGGCGGATTGCTGAATGGAGGTATTTTTTATCTAGACGCAAAAAGTTCTAAACCGAGCATTTTGGAATTGTCATGTATTAATAAACTGAATGATGAAAGGTTTGAATTGAAACAAATACATGTATTAAATGATTCCATAATATTTTTAATAACGGAAAAAGGGATTATAGAATATCAATATGAAAAGAAACAGTGTCTATCATTCCTACAATCAAAACGTTTTAAAGAAATTACTTTTGTTTCTTTGCTTCAGGATCGGGACAATAGAATTTGGTTATCCGGTGAGTATATATTCCGGTCAAACTATGCCACCGATTCCGGAGCAAACTATGCCACTGGTAGATTAAAAATAAATAAAAAATTTAATAGTCAACTAACTTTATAGATTGACTTTCCTTCTAAGTGATTTTCCTTTTAAATCAATTCTATGAGCGGAGTTAATAATTCGATCAAGGATAGCGTCTGCAATGGTCCCTTCACCGATCACATCATACCATTTGCTAATAGGAATTTGAGAAGCAATGATTATAGAATCATTTTGATGACGCTCTTCAATAATATCCATTAAAATTTCTCTTTCTTGATTATCGAATTTGCTAAGCCCAAAATCATCAAGAATTATAAGATTGATTTTACTTAATTTTTTTAATTGTCTTAGGTAGGTACCATCCATTTTTGTAAACTTGAGTAGTGCCATAAACCGAGAAGTATTTTGGTACATGGTTCGATATCCTTCTAAGCAAGCATGATGACCAAGGGCCTGAGCCAAGTAGGATTTTCCAATACCAGAAGGTCCTGTTAAAATGATATTTTGTTTTTTCTTTATAAAATTTAGAAGTGCGAGTTTATTAATCATATCTCTATCTAAACCTCTTTTTGTTTTAAAATCAATATCGCTTATAGTGGCACTGACTTTAAACTTGGCAGTAGTGATTAAGCGTTTAATTTTTCGATTCTGTCGATCTTCCCATTCTTGTTGGGTAAGCAAATCAACATATTCGTCCACGCTGTATTCATTATAGCTACTATCCGTTAGCCGTTGATGGTGTATGTGAGCCATTTGACTCAGTCGCATGTTTCTCATTTTTGAGATTGTCTGATTCATAATTATTATTTTGATGATTAAGTAATTCTAAAAAATAGGCTTGGCCTCTTATATTTTCATGAGCAGGGATGTGTGTGTTTTCTTTATTATGTTCTTCAAACAGATCAAGATTCATGTCAAGTTGCCTATCCAATATGTTTACAATTCTTTGGTAAGATGATGTAGGATGGACCATTGCTATTTGGCAAGCCTTTTCAATTCTTGATATTTCAAATTTCTTATTGAGGTGAATAATTCCCAATGCTGCTTTGTATTTCGTTTCCACATGACCACTTTGCTCAAATAAACGTTTTACATATTGGCCTGTAGATGGGCCAATGTCATCTGCCTTATCCATAAATAATTGCGGATGCCAATTCAAATAAAACTGATGATTACTTGGTAAGTGTTCTTTCTTTGTAGTATAAGCCTTTATCGTATTGGATCTAAAGTGCGTAGCAATCCTATGATGGTTATAAAAGATTTCTACTATTCGATTCGTGTATTGTAGCTGTACATGCTTGCCTATGTATCGGTAAGGAACACTATAATAGTTTTTATCCTTACTCATATAGACATGAGAGGTCTTTTGCACCTTTGATCGTTGGAACTCTTTAAGGGTGTAAGCCTGCGGCGGCAAAGCTTGCAATGTTGGCTTTTCTGTTTTTAAAAACAACTCTTTTCTACTACAGTTCAGTTGACTTAAAGGACGATCATTAAGCACTTCTAATAATTCTAATATTCGCATGTTTAGTTCGTGAACAGAATGATATACTTCTTGACTAATTTTAAAATATATTTGTTCATACACTAACCTTACCATTCGTTCTACTAATGCCTTATCCTTTGGTTTATAAGGTCGAGTTGGATTTAAGACCGCTCCATAATACAATCCCAATTCCCGCAAACTCCTATTTGCAATACCTTCATATTTTGAAGCCTTACTGACTGCGCTTTTTAAATTATCAGGAACGATCATTTTTGGAACGCCTCCTATATATTCTAAACACTTTGTGATACTACTTATAAAGTCCTCTTTCTTTTGACTTTTACTTGCATGTACGTACAAGTATCCACTTGCTGGCAAACAAGCCACAAAAACTTCTACATTATGAACTTCTCCAGTTTCCTTATCTATCCAATGCAATTTCTTTCCAGCATAATCAACCATAAGGGAGTCGCCTGGTTGGTGCGTTAATTTAAGGGTCGCCTCATTCTTGATATTCCACTTATGGAAATATTCCATAAATTGTGAATAACTATATCCATCTAAATATTCTGTTTTATAAGCCTCCCACATTTTTTTAAAAGTAAAGCCTACATGCCTCTTTCTTTTTAATACACTCGGAAAATAGCTTAGTAATTCTTGCTGCCGCTTAGATGTACTAGGGGGTGATTCTTCATTGATCAAGCCTAATAATTCTTCCTCCTCTAAATCCTTTAATTCTCTTAAATGACTTCTTTTTGTTTTTAATAATTGAAAGTAATTGTTAATCGTATTTCTATTAATACCCAATAGTTCTGCAATTTGGCGATTGCTCTTTCCTTGAATTTTCAATAAAATCATTTGACGTATTTCCATGATATCCTTTCTTTTATTTGCCATCTTCTTTTTTACCCTGAAGATGCAATTTGGATACCAGTGGCATAGTTTGCTCCGGAATGAGGACTATTTACCTGCATTTTGGCATAGTTCACTCCGGAATCCAACCTTTCAAACTGCTTTTTTGCAGTTCTTACTCCCAGATATGCCTCTTTTCTTAACACTTGGCATAGTTTGCTCCGGAATGGTTGGCATAGTTTAGTCCGGAATCACTGGCATGGTTTGTTCCGGATTATACAAACAGCGCAAAAGGTGACAACTTTTAGGAATAAAAAGGTAAGGAGTTTAGGAATGTAATAATTAAATTAAATCTTCGTAATCCAAATTGGACCATGTTATAATTTATTATTGAGAGCTTGCGATCGATGAATCGCGCCCTTAAGTCATCAAGAGCCTGCTGTAAAGAATTTCTAATGTATCTCCATAATAACTACTATTTAAATCATCCCAAAAATTTAATAGTAAAAACAAATTCTTAATTTAGTGCTATCATTAAATAAATAACACAATGAAGCACTTATTCACTATCGCATTATTCCTACTTCTTTTTTCCACTACCCAAAGTCAAAGTTTTGAACGCGGGCCTTTTTCTGGCATGTCTATAACTTTGCCAGTAGTTGCGGATTTCAATGCAGATGGAAAACCAGACATCGTCGGAGTATCTCGTTTTTTTAGTCCTATAGGAGATTTAAAAATTCATTACAGCATGAGTGTACCAGACTCCATCATTTTCGAAACGGTTGATTTAGAATTATCCGTTGCGGGAGATCCTGGTGTTGGAGATTTTGACAGTGATGGTGATATGGATATTGTAGTGATAGAAAGTGAAAATAATCAAATTTTAATTTTATTAAATAATGGGGATGGAACCTTTGAAACCAAGCCACAAACATCACAAATAGCTTTTGACTTTAGAACATCCGATATGGACAATGATGGAGATATTGATATTATAAGTTTCAATGGATCAGAGAATGAAGTTTACCTAATGATCAATGATGGTAATGCAGAATTCACAACTACCACCATCATAAGTGAAATAAATGATCTTGCCACTTTAGAATTAGGGGATTTAGATGGTGACAATGATGTTGATATTGTAGCTGGAATACAGGATGAGGTTAGAGAGAAAATAATTGTTTTAGATAATCAAGGAGATGGAACTTTTATAGAAAAACCGGTTGTTGAGAGTGGTATCAGTTCGCTTGAAAACCTTAAGGTCGTTGATATTAATAATGATGGCTTGATGGATGTGCTTTATTCTAGTTTCTTCAATTCTATAGTAAAAGGATTACTAAACAATGGTGATGGAACTTATCAAACAACTGATTTGGCGCAAGCTTTGGGAGGGATCAGAAGTTTTAATGTTGCAGACTATAATGGGGATGGAATAAACGATATTATGGTTGGTTGCAATTCTTCAGATAATACCTATCACCAAGGATTGTCAACTACGGCTCTTGAGTATGATCGAGAAGTGGTATCTGGAATTCAGCCGATGTTTCACATCGTTAATGGAGATTTTGATGGAGATAATGATATAGATGTTATTCTTTCAAATGGAGATTTTTGGTGGCTTATCAATAAACTTGGAGATGGAACAGTTAGCACTATTGAAATTAAAGAGGATCGCTATCAAGTCTTCCCAAATCCTTTTACAGATAATATTAATATAGATTTTTTGAATCAAGATTCAGAGATTATTATTACAGATGTAATGGGAAGAAGGGTATTTAATTCCAAAGCAACTACCAATACTTTTAATCTTGAATCATTAGAAAGTGGATCCTATATTATTTTAATTCGCGATGCAGGTTCAAAAGAATTTATTCATTCATCGAAGATTATTAAGATTGAATGAGTGTTTATAACTTTTCGTTGATTAATCAATATCATCTAAACAATCTTGGCATTCATTGTGTGAACATCCGGTAACTAACACTTAGTTCAAATAATTAAAAGCATCTAATTAGCGGCATATTTAAAGGTAATTTGGTAATTTAATAGAATTCAATATGTTAAAGTTTGAATTTTATTGAGAAGAACCATATTTGTCTATATAAGCCTCCAACCACTTCTTTAATCTCTAAAATATTCCTAAAACAAAAAATAGTATATTCTAGACTAAATAACAGTATTATATTCTGTTTTATAATTTTTTATTAATTATTTAAAATATTATTTAAGTAGCATCTTAGTAAACAAACTATTATTTTGCGCGTTATTAGATAGAATTACGGAAATTGATTTATTAATATTAAAAACACATACTATGTTTACTAGAAAATTTAAAAGAACGTATTTCGTAGCAGCCCCTGCTGCTCCGGCTACTAGAAGCTAAAAATATGCTTTTATGAAAAGTAAATCCTCTGTGCTCAATTAGCACAGAGGATTTTTATTTATAGCTTTGGTCTACCATCATCTTTTCAAAAAAGTCTAATTGACGAGCTCCAATTTGATTTGTCCGCCCAACTTTGGACTATTAATACTTATCCTCCAAATATTGATTTAACATAATTACTCTTACCATTCTAAAGTTTTCGAAATTTCTTGCAGTCTGCCTGTGCCCTTCACTAAATAAGCCTAAGCTCATTACCTGATTAAGCAATAGATACTATCTATAAACAGTTTTTAATTTAATTTTAGCTTTGCATAAAATTAATTTAAATGAGTATCTCAACTGAATTGTTAGAACGAGCTGAATCGAAATGTGAATTATGTAATTCCACGAATAATTTAGAAGGCTATACAGTTCCTCCAAAATCAAAAAAGGTGTTAGAAAACCAAGTTTGTGTTTGCGATAAATGCTTAAACCAAATCAATGATCTAAGTAATTTAGATCCTAATCATTGGCGATGCCTTAATGAAAGTATGTGGAGTCAAGAACCTCCTGTACAAGCAATGGCGCATAGATTATTATCATCTCTCAGCAATGAAGAATGGGCTGTAGATTTACTAAATATGCTTTTCTTAGATGATGATACTTTAGCTTGGGCTCAAGCAGGATTTGGTGATGATCAAATCATTCACAAAGACGCCAATGGGCATGTGCTTCAAAATGGAGATTCCGTAGTTTTGATCAAAGACCTCAATGTAAAAGGCGCTAACTTTATAGCCAAAAGAGGAACGCCAGTCAGGCGGATTTCGTTAGTCAAATATAATGCGAGTCAAATTGAAGGGCGGGTGAACGATCAGCATATTGTCATACTGACAGAGTTTGTAAAAAAAACGTAAATCATAATTAAACAAAGCTTTTCAAATGAATGCGAACATATCAAAATCACAAATACAAGAAATTCTTAAGGATTATCCATTAACAAATATCAACTCAACTAAATTATTAACAGGAGGTTCTGAAAATGCTAATTATTTAATCAAAACAGAAGATGCGAATTTTGTTTTAACCATTTGCCAACATAAATCAATTGAAGAGTCGACCTTATTAGCTGAGCTATTAATTCATTTAAATAAATATAATTTCAAAACGTCTAAAATTATAAAAACAAAATCTAATGAATTGATTAGCATTTGGAATAAAAAACCAGTAATGCTAAAAGAATTTCTTGAAGGCAAGGTTATCACTGATTTAAAATTGCCTGTACTACAATTTATTGGAAAAGAACAAGCAAGATTACATTTGATAAAAGCACCCCAACATTTACCCAAAAGCTTAAGTTATGGCATGGAGCATTTTTCTGATTTACAAGATTACGAAACTGATTCTCCATTTCAAGATTGGTTATCGGGTGTTAAAGAAACTATTAAGCCATGGTTAAACAAAGATCTACCAAAGGCATTAATACACGGCGATATATTTGACAACAACATTATCGTAAGTGAAGATGAAACCGCAGCTTGTATCATGGACTTTGAAGAAGCCACGTTTTACTATCGCATTTTTGATATTGGTATGTCGATCATTGGAACATGCAATGATCATAAAACAATTGTTGTAAAGAAGATTAATGCACTTTTAAAAGGATATCAAGAAATAAGTGTCCTAACAAAAGATGAACAAAATGCATTGCCATCTTTTATCTTTTATGCAGGAGCAGCCATGTCTTTTTGGCGATATAAAAACTTCCGGTACATAAAGGCAGACCCCAATATGGCTGATAATTATCTAGGACTACAAAGCTTCGCTGAGTCAGGAAAAAAAATCTCGATCGATCATCTAAATTTTAAATAAATAAACCCGCTCACATTTCGCATGCGGTTTTATTTTAATTAAAAAATGATTTCTCTCTGTTCACATCCAAGACACCGAACACCATTCCCTTGGTTAAGGATTGATTGACGCTCACTTGATGCTGAACAGCAGTTGGTTCATAAGCGACTCCTTTCCTAGATATTTTCATTGGATACTTACTATTCATCCAACCTACTACTAAGGTTGGAGACAATGCTTCATTGGAAAATGCATTACACGTATAGCTTACATAGGTGACTTCGTCTTCACTTAAAGTATTTAAATCTAATTCAATATATTCCGCAGTACCAACTATGCGTCGAATAAGAATAATATCTCCACTATACTTACAACCCGCGATTACCAAATTTGAATAAGAGCAAAATTTCGTTCTATCTCTGTATGCAACTTTACAACTTAAATCCATATCTAAATGTTGCGCCCTCAAACCCTTACCCCATTGCATAAACAATCTAACCTTCTCTCCTTCCACTTTAAATTGAGTACCCACAATTACTGCTGGAAAATCTTGTATATGCGAATTCTATCACCGACTGAAACTAGTATTTTATATAATTCAGGAGCCATGTAAATACTGGTTGCAGCGTTATCCATTGCTTCGAATCGCATTATAATTTACTCCTTATTTTATTTCCTAACGGCATCAAGCATTTTATTCAAGTCATACTCAGAATATCTACAACAACTAATTCATCGGAATCTTTTTATTTGTATCTCCCAATGGTTTTACCACTCGACTCCCCGATTTATCGAAGTATAGATCCGCATACATATGCAATGTTATCAACAATTTAGGAGACACTTGATCCGTGATCATTCTAAATTGTTTCAATGTTTCATCCGCACCAAACCACAATATGCTTGAAAAATAAAGATCTCGCAAACAAACCTAGCCTTGCTTTTAACATGGCAGAAC
>Ga0114956_1004668_pt1 | contig 10376 bp, 7 predicted proteins | sample MaitaG_FD_87304 | JGI IMG/M metagenome (GOLD analysis project Ga0114956, IMG submission 87304) | Marine algal microbial communities from Maine, USA - Maine_Asex2 metaG | ecosystem: Host-associated > Algae > Red algae > Unclassified | place: Maine, USA | collected 2015-01-05 | reverse complement strand
TATTGTAGTCTTCAGGAGATTTGAATTTTCTTAAGGAAGTGATACTAATATCTTCCAATTTTTCCATGATTAATGTATCTCCTTCCGGAGTAATCATGGCGGTCATTACCCTACCATTAACTTGAGTCTCATATAAATTGAGATCCGATGCTGCTTTATCGTAGATTATCGTATCCAATTCAACTTCATCAATACATGATGAATCTATTACTTCAGGGAGTAATTGTATAGCATCTTGAGCGAAAGCGCTAGAGCTAATGAGCATGAAAATCCAGATATACTTCATAAAATCGTTTTTTGTTCGATGACATTCAAACTATATGATGCCTCTTTATTCAAAAACGCCCAGAATTTATTAATGTTACAATCTAAAATGTTACGAAAGTCTCAATAGGCAATCAAGAATCAATTGCAAAAGTCTTAAATAATTTACTTTGAATCAGTTATTAAAAGGTTTTTCTCATTTTTTATCTCTTCTATTTCACCCTTTATTCATAATTATCTATGTATTGTGGCTTTTTTTAATAATTAACCCCTACCTATTTCCCTATAGAAATGGCCATCAATTCATAGCTTGGTTCATGAGGGTCTTCTTTATATCCGTTATGATTCCAATAATCTCCATTTTAACAATGTATGGGACCGGTCTCATTACATCCATTAAAATGGAAGAAAAAACCGAAAGAATTGGGCCATTAATCGTGACATCAATCTCTTATTTATGGTTGTTTTTAAATATTAGAACCCATAATGCATTCCCTAGTGTCTTCAGTGCTTTTGTTTTGGGAGCTGTCATATCTCTGTTTATCGCTTTTTTTATAAATAACTTCTCCAAAATTAGTCTTCACGCAGTGGGTTTAGGAGGACTATTGATGTCTGTTTTCCATCTCAGTTTGTCAAATGGCAGAGCTTATTCTGTTATAAAACTATTTGGAGACATGTCCTTGTCAATACACAACCTATTATTACTGTCCTTAATTATTATAGTTATCGGTGCAGTGTTATCTTCGCGCTTACTTTTAAAAGCCCACCGATTACAAGATGTCACAGGTGGCTTAATAGTTGGTATTATAGGCCAATTAATTTCAATAAAACTCTTCTGATTAATGCAAGACTTAATAAAAACAATCGAAACAGCTTATGACAATAGAGATATGCTGTCTGATCTGGATGTTCAAGATGCCGTTAGATCAGTTATAACTATGTTGGACAAAGGAGAGGTAAGAGTGGCTGAACCCGATGGAGAAAACTGGAAAGTGAATCTCTGGGTAAAAAAGGCTGTTACACTGTATTTCCCGATCCAAAAAATGGAAACAATAGAAGTAGGACCTTACGAGTATCATGATAAAATCCCACTCAAAAAGAATTTTGAAGCGAATGGAACAAGAGTCGTTCCTCCTGCAGTGGCAAGGTTTGGAAGTTTTCAGGAAAAAGGCGTCATTCTCATGCCTTGCTATGTAAACTTGGCAACTTATATTGGAACTGGAACAATGATTGATACTTGGGCAACAGTTGGATCAGGTGCTCAAATTGGAAGACATGTCCACTTGTCTGGAGGCGTAGGGATTGGAGGTGTATTGGAGCCCCCGCAAGCCAGTCCAACCATAATTGAAGATGGCAGTTTTATTGGTTCGAGAAGCATAGTTGTTGAAGGGGTTAGGGTTAAAAAGGAAGCTGTTTTAGGAGCTAATGTAGTATTGACAAAGTCTACACACATTATTGATGTCACAGGAAAAGAACCAATAGTTCACAAAGGCGTTGTACCTGAAAGGTCCGTTGTGATTCCAGGATCATATGAGAAAGAATTTCCAGCGGGCAAATTCAACGTCTCATGTGCTTTAATTATTGGACAAAGGAAAGAAAGTACCAACTTAAAGACAAGTTTAAATGATGCTTTGCGGGAATACAATGTCGCGGTTTAAGTCCAAAGTAAGAAATCTTTCGTATTTTGTTAATTAATTGATAAACTGTCAGTTATAAACAGCAAAGTCCAAAAGGATTATCTAATATTTGTATAGAAAAGACAATCATGAGTACAATGGATACATGAATTGTTGGAGTCAAAAATCTTAAATGACATTTAGACAAATAATGAAATGAAACACTTGATAATTCTATTCTTTTTAATGGTCAGTTTTAATGTTTTTTCTCAAGATGATCCAGTTTCCTGGACATTTGAATCAGAAACAATTGATGATATCACAACAGTAATTTCACTAAAAGCTAAGATCGATAAAGGATGGTTCATATACAGTCAGCACACTGATGCGGGCGGTCCCATTCCGACTTCTATCGAATTAACGGCTTCAACAAATGGAGATCTTATCGGGGAATTTGAAGAGAAAGGTGAAATGATTCTTCAGTATAACGAATTGTTTGAAGTTGATGTGATGAAATTTAAAGACCAAGTCGACTTCGTAAAACATATGGATAAAATTGAAACCGATCTTCTTGTCACCGGAAGTATTATATACATGGCTTGTGATAGTGAAAAATGTTTGCCTCCTAAGACAATTGAGTTCGAAATAAATTAGTCATACCACGAAATTTAAACATAGTAATGCGATCACTTATTTTTTTAATATTTACCTGCTTTACGACATTTCTTTTTTCTCAAGAACTTGACCCAGTCAAATGGAGTTTTGACTCCAATCAAGTGGGACCTGATGAGTTTGAATTAATTTTTAAAGCGGACTATGATGACCCATGGAAAGTTTATTCCCAATACACTGGTGATGATGGACCGAGACCAACAGAAATAAATTTCGAATCTAATAATTTCGAAAAAATAGGGTTGGGTATCGAAACAGGTGCAAAGAAAGAGGGGTATGATAAGATGTTTGAAACGAATGTTGTCGCCTTCGCCGCAAAGAAGCCCTATGTCATAAAGCAAAGAGTCAAAATCACAGATTTGTCAAAACCAGTAAAAGGTTACTTGACTTACATGACTTGTAATAATGAGATGTGTCTGCCACCTACTGATGTTGACTTTAGCTTCAAGTTTAATTTCAACGCTCCGAAAAAAGTAGATAAAAGCTCTAAGACCTTGCCCATCCCTGTTCCAGATGAAATGAAGAAATCTAAGGAACTCATTAAAAATACTGGTGAAACCAAGACAGAAATTCCGTCAAAAGTAGAAACAGCTGTAAAAAAGACTATTGATCCAAAAGCACAAGCAAGGCTTGAAACTAAAGCTGAAACCAAGCTTGAAACAAAAACTGAAACCAAAGCAAACTCAGGAGTAGGTGATATTTCAATCGCACCTATTAGCATTGGCGGAATTGAAAATGACGAAACTGAGGATGATAGTGGAATGAAAGATCCTATTGCTTGGACATTTGATATCAAGCAAAAAGCAGATGTATATATTTTAGAATTTGTTGCCGACATTGATGAAGGATGGACGGTTTATTCTCAATTCAGCAGTGATGAGGGTCCAGTTCCTACTTCTTTAAATTTTGAAACAGAAGGATTCGAAATAGTAGGTAAAGCTTTGGAAAATGGCTACAGAAAACAAGGACCTGACCCATTATTTGATAATGTAGAAGTGATTAAGTATTTGAGTGATGAACAGTTTATCATCAGGCAAAAAGTGAAGTCTTATTCAAAAGAAGAAATCAAAGGATACCTAACTTATATGGCCTGTAACAGTGAAGGCTGTTTACCACCATCAGATGTTGACTTTGGTTTTGATATTAAAAATTTAAAAACATTTGTACCAGGTCTTGCAAGTAGCTTGGGTAATGATGTGAATCCATTTGATGGTACAAATGCAGTAGATCAAAAAATTGCTTCCGTTGTTGAAACATATGCGACACCAGTAGGGAATTGCAAAGGAGGTGAAGAGGAAGAGGATAGAGGTTTGTTAATGTCTTTAATTTTCGGATTTCTAGCAGGCCTTGTGGCCTTATTAACACCATGTGTCTTTCCGATGATTCCATTGACAGTTAGTTTTTTTACAAAAGACACCAAAAGAAAAGGATGGGTTAACGGAGCTATTTATGCCGCTTCAATTATTGTTATTTATGTTACTCTAGGCTTACTGTTGACCGCTCTGGTTGGACCAGATGCTTTGAATAGATTATCAACGAACTGGATTTCCAATACTTTATTCTTCTTAATATTTGTAGTTTTCGCATTTTCGTTTTTTGGGTATTTTGAAATAACCCTGCCAAGTTCTTGGTCTACGAAAACGGATTCAATGGCAGATAAAGGAGGATTGATAGGTACATTTTTTATGGCCTTTACTTTAGCCTTAGTTTCTTTTTCATGTACAGGTCCACTCATTGGGTCAGCCATTGTTTCTGCAGCTTCCAATGCCATTGGTCCCGCAGCGGTGATGTTAGGGTTTGGAGCAGGATTAGCATTGCCTTTCGGTTTGTTTGCGGCTTTTCCTTCTTGGTTAAACTCTTTGCCGCAATCAGGCGGTTGGATGACTTCTGTGAAAGTTGTTTTGGGTTTTTTAGAACTGGCGCTCGCTCTCAAATTTCTCTCAGTTGCAGACATGACAAGTCACTGGGGATTTTTAAGATATGAGCTATTCATGGGCTTATGGGTAATAATATTCTTTTTGACTGCCTTATATTTATTTGGTTTCATAAGATTTCCTCATGACAGTAAATTGAAAAAACTTTCTGTAGGTAGAGGTCTTTTGGGTGGAGCATTTGCTTTGTTTACCTTATACTTAGCTTCTGGGTTTATGATCAATGAGAAGACAGGAAATTATAAGGCATTATCACTAATGAGTGGTTTGGCGCCACCAGCACATTATAATTTCTTTATACCACCAAAAGAAGTCGATGCGACAATTAAAGCAAAGTATCCATCATATACAATGTGTGCCAACAATATCCCATGCTTTAAAGATTACTATGAAGGAAAATCCTATGCTAAAGAAGTCAACAAAATGATGTTTTTAGATTTTACTGGTCATGGATGTGTTAACTGCAGAAAGGTGGAGGAGCACATTTGGGTAAGAGATGAGATCAGAGACAAACTGATTAATGAATGTGTGCTTATTTCACTTTATGTTGATGATGATAAAAAGTATCCTGAAACTAAATTGTCAGTGCGAGATGATTATAAGATTAGAAATGTCGGAAACAAATGGACTGATTTCCAAATCAGTAACTTTAAACAAAACACGCAACCTTTATATGTGATGATGACCCTGGACGAAGAGGTCATTGCAAAACCAAGAGGCTATAGACCTAATGAGGGCGTAAAAGAGTACGAAGAATATATGCAATGTGGACTTAATAAATTTGCAGAATAACATAATCAATAATGATCAAAAACTGTTCTTTCTGTTTAATATGTCTGATCTATATTTTTACTTCATGTAAAAATGAAAAAACCAATGTCCCATTACAAAACAATGGAGACCAAGCTTTAGAAGTTTTTAATAAAGCCATTGAAAGCGATAGTCTTGATCATAACGCGCTCTACGAAAGGGCTAATTATTATTATGAACAGGAAAACTTTGATGCCAGTATTGAAGATTTAAAAAAGGCACTTAAAATTGAGAGGACTGATTATAAGTACTATCATCTTTTATCAGATGTTTATTTGGACTACTACAGATCTAAAGATGCTTTACAAACAATGGAGTCTTGTGTCCATTTTATTCCGCAATTTATACCTAGCTTATTGAAACTTTCCGAAACACAAATCATCTTAAAGCAATATGATCAATCTTTGTTGACCGTCAACAAGATATTGACATTGGATGATCAAAATGCTGAAGCGTATTTTATGATGGGCATGAATTATCGATCTCTTAAAGACAATAGCAGAGCCATCAATTCCTTTCAAATGGCAACAGAACTAGACCCTGAATTGATTGATGCCTGGATGATCTTGGGTGAATTATTTGAAGAATTAAAAAATCCAATTGCTGTAAAATATTATGATGCAGCGATTGATCTGCAGCCAGAAAATCCTATCACTTATCACTCTAAAGCCTTTTACCTTCAAAACAACAATCAAATAGATGAGGCATTAGAAGTCTACCGCAAAATAAATTTAATTGATAAGAACTATGAAGATGCCTACCTTAATGCAGGTATACTTTATTATACTTTAGATTCTTTCCCGCAAGCTTTTGAACAGTTCAATATTTTAGCGAACATAAAACCTCAAAACTATTTGGCCTACTTCTATAGAGGGATGTCTAATAAAGCCTTAAATAAAATTGAGGCAGCCAAATCAGATTTGAATAACTGCCTCAATTTAAATCCTGACTTTACCAAAGCAAAGCAAGCATTAGATTTATTGTCTTCTAATTAGTTTTATATATCCTAGAAATGTGAACCTGATTATCAAGATCAGTGATTCTTAAAATTAAAAGACCAGAACTTAATTGTGACACATCAATTTTGTTATCATTGCTTTTAAGCAAAAGCTGACCATTCAAATTATAAATTTCAGTAGATAATAAATTCCCTGCCGTTTCGACATTTAAAATATTACTCACTGGATTTGGAAAAATTGTGACAAGTTCTTCGATTAAATCTGTACTTGATGAAGTCGCATCTTCAGAAAAACTCAATTGTGCTCGGGCTACACCATCACCACCAGAATTTCCATTTGCATTTACGGCATTACCTATGGCGTAAAACGTGACATCACCAGTTCCACTAACAGGAGCCGTCCATGACATACTGATTTCATTTGTATTAATAATATTGGATTGCTCTACATATTGTCTGCCAAGGGCAACAGCATCTTGTACTTTATCGGGAAAATCACCAAAGGTATTGACCCCAGTATCGTCAGAGTCTTTGAGGCTTACCATTTGAAAGCCGAAACCTGCCGGCATACCTGTAGTTTCTATCAGCATGTTTATAGTATAGCTCTGACCAGGCTTATATGCATCTACTGCAGTTCCTGAATCATCAAGTAATGAGAGTGTCACCGCCGGGTCAAACGCCCCACTGGCATGACAACCAAAACTGCCACAAGTTTGTCCGTTTTCACCTGGCGCTCCAGTAGCGGGATTACCAAATGTGGAGGTGCGGCCGCTTCTGTTGGACATAAATATGAGGGAAAAAGAGATTAAGGCTAAAAATGTAAAAATATGTTTCATATATATTAAGTTTTTATCAAAAACCAAGATAAAATAAAACTTTAAACATAATTGCTATTAATCAATTATACCTATAATATCTTTGTGCAATGTCGGATACATCCCTTAGTGAGAATAACGAACCCAAACGCAAACTAAATAAAGAGAGTTTCAAAAAATCCTTAAAGATTTTTGAATACATCAAACCCTATAAGTGGTATCTAATAGCTTCTCTTTTTTTGGTTTTCATATCGACCATCAGTTTTTATGGCTTACTCTATTTAATAGGACTGATTGTAGATGTGGCCTTAGGAAAATCAAACTTTGAAATTACATTAAATCAAGTGGGAATGGCGATGATCGCTGTTCTAGTAGTCCAAGGATTGACCAGTTATTTTAGAGTAACTTTTACAGCTAAGGTGAGCGAAAATGGGATCGCGGATCTGAGAAAAAACCTTTACAAAAAGATAATTACACTTCCAATCACTTTTTTCGAGGAAAACAAATCTGGTGATCTGATAAGTAGAATCAGTGCTGACGTAAGTAAACTTTACAGTGTCTTTTCTATAACATTGATTGAATTTTTCAGACAAATAATCAACCTTGTCGTTGGTATTGGTTTTTTGGTTGTCGTGGCTCCTCGACTTTCAGCAGTCATGCTTGTGACTATTCCATTTGTAATTTTAACAGCTCTATTCTTCGCTAAGAAGATCAGAAAATTATCGAAAGAAAGACAATCAAAATTAGCGGAATCTAACTCTCATTTGGGAGAATCCATTCAATCTATACAAATAGTAAAAGCTTTTGCAAATGAAGTTTTTGAGAATAAAAAATACAATGAAACACTCACTGATGTAGTATCTATTGCCATGCGCTATGCCAAGTCAAGGGCTTGGTTTTCTCTCTTTATTATGACCATATTTTTTGGGGCAATTTGTTTTATCATTTATATGGGCGCGCGAATGTTGCAAACCGGCACAATGACTGCAGGCGAATTGCTATCCTTTGTTTCTTTTACGGGATTGATTGGAGGATCCATTGCAGGCCTTGGCAATTTCACGACAGAGTTGCTAGGTGTTATAGGGGCAACAGAAAGAGTGAGAGGCATTTTAGACATAGAACCAGAGCTTGATCTGTCAGTCGAAAAAGATGCTAATCAGAGATTAAATGGTACCATAGAATTTCAAGAAGTTGAGTTCACTTACCCAAGCCGAAAAGATATTCAAATATTAAAAGGCATCAACTTTAAAGTTGAAAAAGGCCAAAAAATAGCCCTTGTTGGCCCTAGTGGCGTTGGAAAATCAACTATTATACAATTGATTTTACGCTTCTATGAAATTAACAAAGGCCAAATTTTCGTTGATGGTCAATCCATATACGATTACGAATTGAGAGGCTTTAGAAACAATATCGCATTGGTACCACAAGAAGTTATTCTTTTTGGTGGCTCAATCAAGGAGAATATTCTTTATGGCAAAGAAGAAGCTACAGAAGAAGAAGTCATTATCGCAGCTCAAAAGTCAAATTCTTGGGAGTTTATCCAAAGTTTTCCTGAAGGCTTAGAGACATTGATTGGAGAAAGAGGAGTTAAGCTCTCTGGCGGACAAAGACAAAGAATTGCAATCGCAAGAGCTATTTTAAAAGACCCTGCCATTTTATTATTGGATGAAGCCACATCGGCACTAGATACGGAATCTGAAAAAATCGTCCAAGACGCTTTGAATAACTTAATGGAAAACAGAACATCAATAATTATAGCCCATCGATTAAGTACCATAGTTGATGTGGATAAAATATATGTGCTTGATAAAGGAATGATAAAGGAAGAGGGGACACATCAAGAATTGATGTTGAATGAGAGCAGCAGTTATTACAAACAAGCGAGCCTTGGAAGGCTTTTCGAATTAAAACAATAAATAATAGTTATTACATATTTTGTTTTTTTATAATATGTAATTATATTTGACTTGTATTTCTAACCACCTACCCGTAATAGATCCTCAGGATAATTTATTAGAGAGAGTGTTTTATATTAAATGTGTGTAATATAAAATGCTCTAAATGAGTAGATTAGAATAGAAAATATTTGGTTGACTAACGAATTGATACCTACCTTTCTGTACTTCCTACACTTCTTACAGTTACAATCAGTAGTATGCATTGCTAACATGTAAGTTCAACTCTTTATAAGTATTCCGCAAAGTTATTTAGAAAATTATGGCATTATCACTTCTCAGGTTTTGGTGATATGCCTTTTATAATTGCTAACGAATAAGGATTTACAATGAAGTATTCTTTTGACCTCTTTTTAAAGGGCGTGGTCTGTACATTATTCTTAACATTAAGCTATTCAAGTGTCTATTCGCAGTGCGTGAGCAACTGTGAGATTCAGTGTTTAGGGCATTTAAATGTTTCGCTGGGCTCAGACTGTCAAGCCATTATTACTCCTGCAATGGGAGGCGTCGGTATTTCTGATGCATGTAATTCATATTATGATGTGGATTTGTATGATGCGCATGGCAACCATTTATTAACGAATGTTGTGAATTTGGATCAACTAAACCAAACCATAACATATCAGATTTCGGAGCCAGAATGTGGTAACAAATGTTGGGGTACTCTTTTGGTTGAATACAAACAAGCTCCAGAGTTAGAATGTCCAGATAACATTACAGTATCCTGTGGTGCACTTGACTTTTTAGACCTACCTCCTGTTACGGGTAGTGGTTGTGCATCAGGGTTGATCGATGTGACAATTATAGGAGAAGTTAAAAGTCTATTCGAATGTAATCTAGATTTTACCGGCGAGGTCGTCAGAACATATCAAGCTTCAGATTCATTTGGTAATACAACAACTTGTTCTCAGGTTGTAACTTTAGAAAGAATAGATTTTAGCGATGTTGTATTTCCACCAGATGCCACTATTTCATGTAGTGATACAATGATGCGTTTTGATACCAATGGTCATCCAATACCTTGGTATACTCAACCATTTACTGGCTCAGGTTCAGGTATGGGTTTAGGACTACCTGTTTTGTGCTCTTCTGGAGTCTCAATGGGTTTAGAATGCCCAATAACTGGAATGGATAATGGTATTCCTTTGATTCCGACAGGCGGTGCAATCGTTTTAAAACAGACAAGTTTTGATCCAGACGATCTTGAATATAAAGTGTGTGAACTAGATGATAATATTATAAGAAATAGTCAACAACAATTGTGCGGTTCACTTTTGACTTATACAGATGTGTCTTTCGATGCAGGCCCTTGTAAAAGAAAATTTTTAAGAACATGGGAGATCAGAGAATGGTGG
>Ga0114956_1004666_pt1 | contig 10379 bp, 9 predicted proteins | sample MaitaG_FD_87304 | JGI IMG/M metagenome (GOLD analysis project Ga0114956, IMG submission 87304) | Marine algal microbial communities from Maine, USA - Maine_Asex2 metaG | ecosystem: Host-associated > Algae > Red algae > Unclassified | place: Maine, USA | collected 2015-01-05 | reverse complement strand
TGGCACCGAGCGCACCGGCTTCGGTGGGTGTGGCCCAACCGTTGTAGATGGCTGACATGATAATAAACACCACCAGAAATATTGGTGAAATACCTGGTAATGCCTTTAATCGATCTGGCCAGGTGTAACCCTTAACCGCTGGGGCATCACCAGGCCGATACAAAGCCCAGCCAACGATGATGGCTGCATAGATTAATGCAGACACTAACCCGGGTATAAAACCTGCCAGTAATAATTGACCGACAGACTCTTCAACAATTATGGCGTAGATTACCAGGATGGCAGAGGGTGGAATGAGCGATGCAAGTGTGCCACCTGCCGCAACGACACCAGCGCTGAGCTTTTTATCATAGCCGTACTTAAGCATCTCCGGTATGGCAACGCGTGAGAACACCGCCGCAGTTGCAGTTGATGCACCCGACACCGCAGCGAAACCTGCGGTTGCAAACACCGTTGCTACCGCTAACCCGCCCGGCATCCATCCCACCCACTTTCGTGCAGCATCAAACAGTTGTTGAGTCATGCCAGCATGAAAGGCCAGAAAACCAATGAAGATAAACATGGGTAAAACGCTCAAAGCGTACACCGAAGATTTTGAATGCGGAATGGTGCCCACAATGCCTGCGGCAGGACCCCATCCGAGCAATTCAATCAGGCCAAGTAAGCCCACTACAGCGGCAGCGAACACCACACGCACACCCGATACCACTAAAACCAGCATTAAACACAAGCCGATAATACCAACCAGAAAGGGATTGTCGAAACCGATGCCCAAGATCATGGCGGTGACTCTCCACTGTCACCAAAAGTTTCATGTATTTCGTCCTGAGCTACGCTTGCGACATCCTGAATCAGCACAACACCTTCGGGCGCAAGCGTTGGATCACGGAACAGTCGTATCGACCCCGTTAACTGGATGAACAAACGTATAAACCATAAAGTGAAGGCAATTGGCACGAGTAGCTTTGATGGCCAGACAGGAAACTCAGCATCGATGGTGGTATCACCGAGCTCGAACGAGCGCATGAAATGCCCAAAGCCGTACCATATAAGCACCCCGATTATTGCAAGCGCTATTACAGTGCCAAACACCTCAAAGCCCCACAGCCAACGACCTCGCAATCGTCCGACCAGAATCTCCATTCGAATGTGAGACCCTAAACGCTGACAGTAAGCTGCGCCTAAAAAAGCCATTCCCGCCATCGATAGCTCTACCATATCGATATAGCCGGCGATTGGAGAATTAAAAACACTTCGCAGCACAATTTGCGATGTGCCCAATACCATCAATAAAAAGATGGCAAGGGCCGCAACGAAATTAGCGAAGTCTTCTATCGGTTTAACAAGTCGATCAAGCTTTCCTGCAGGGCTACCGTGCCAGCCATCACTGGCACTCAACTATTTAGCTTCCTCAGCATATTCCCAAACAGCATCAAACAAGCCTTGTGAGTCAAACTTATCTTTGTTCGCCTCAATCCACTCATCCCATACCGGCTTGCCAGCAATTTCTTTAAATTTTTCCAACTCTTCGTCTGTGTAGACAATCTTGGTCATGGCTTTCTCGAACGCTGGCAGATTGATCGCATCCTGCTCTGCGTAGGCAGCCTGCTCCATGTCCATAACCATATCGCGATTTTCCATTAAAAATGCCTGATACTGAGGAGGCAACTTTTCATACGCCGTTTTGTTAAAAACCCAACCACATTCTGATGTACCCGGTGCAAGATTACTGGTGTACCACTCAGCCTCGTCCGATATTTTGAACGACACATGCGCGTACGTGAAGGGAAACGCTGCTGCATCGAGCGCACCGCGTTGAAAGGCGGTTGAGCTCTCACCTGCAGGTAACGTTTGCTTTACCGCACCCAGCTTCTCCATTGCGGTGCCCAATCCACCCCCTGCTCGAACTCGAAGCCCTTTCCACAGTTCAAGCTTTAAAGGCGGTTCACCTTTACCCAGTATTTCGTACTGTGGCAATAAACCTGACACATAAGGCATTGCATTCCAGCGCTCCATATCAGCCACAATAGCGGGATGCTCCATCAGCTTAGAACGCACATGCTTATCAACTGCCGGGTCACCCAGTGGTAAAAACGGCAAAGAAAAAACCATCCAGGCCGGATTCTTGCCAGGGTGATAAAAATTACAGATTGCCGCACCTTCGAACGCGTTGAGCTTCAGGCCATCAAGATTTTCGCGATTGCTTGAAAGCTGCGCGCCGTAAAATATCTTGATATTAAAATTACCGTCCGTTTCCTCAGCGGCCTTTTTGGCTAAGGCCTCCATGCCCACCGACAGGGCTCGCGGGTTGCCCCACATGGAAATCTTCCAGAATACTTTTGGGCCTTCCAGGTTCGCAGCCCATGCTGTGGATACTGATGCCAGTGTGCCACCTAGTATGCAGGCGGCACTGACAATACCTATTGTGAGTTTTTTTAAAGTCTTTATCATGCGTCCTCCCGGGACTTGTCGAGGCGCAAATGATGATTCAGTGTGCGCATCTTGGAATTTACGGGTAATCATATTTCTGCAGCAAACATTACAGCAGGTCATTATGTATATGAAATATTGATTTAACACGCTAACATATCAATCTGATATGGAACTCGACCCCAAACATCTGGCCACTTTGCATGTTATCAACGAGCGTGGCGGCCTGACAGCGGCCGCCGCCATGTTAGGCACTTCTCAGCCGGCCCTGTCTCGATTGGTTTCAGATATGGAGATTCGGCTTGGTGCACCACTGTTCGACCGCACTACTCGCCCCTGGCGCATGACAACTCTGGGGGAATCTCTGGCCTCCCAGGGCAGTGCAGTCCACGTCGCAATATCTCGTGCAAACTATGCTATCGAACAATTTAAGGGCGGCACTGATGGATTGATAAAATTAGGCGGAACGCCTTATCTAAGCGAGGCTGTACTACCACCACTCATAGCGGCTTTCCAGACAAGCATGCCTGATGTCCGCATTGATCAATCGCATGCTTTCACAGCACAACTACTACGCCGGCTAAGACGACGTGAGTTAGATATTGTTATTGCGCCAATTGATACTATGGATATCACGCAAGGCCTGCATAGCCGTCGGCTACTTGCCGCAAAAAACATAGTAACCTGCCGTAAACAGCACCCGTTAACCAAACTACGAAAACCACGCAAACAAGACTTGCTGGATTACCGATGGATATCGCCACCTGCCGACAGTCCTCTTGCAGCGGACATGCGCAACGTGATAAACAGAATCAGTGACAGAGAAGTGCGAACTGCCTATTCAGGTGGCTCTTTGTCAAGTGTTGCACAGGTGCTGGAACAATCCGATTGCCTGGCGGTATTGCCTGAATATGTTTTGAACAAGCTTGCGAGCCGATACAAAGTGACCTCGCTGACTATAAAGCTTTCAACGCCTACGCGCTCGGTTGCTATGATTACCAATGAAGATGACGTCAGGTCGAACCTGTTAACGGTATTTCTCGATTTTCTGGAAAATGGATTTGTTGCCTTACATAAATAGCAATACGGCTAGCTAGCCAGTTAATCGAATACACAGGCTCTCAAACTTCAATGATCACTGTATCCGATCCAAGCACGTTAGCGATCTTGTCGATTGGCGTGTTCTTAGGCGCAATTCTTAAAGGTGCAACCGGTGTTGGTCTGCCGGTAATCGCCATCCCCACCATTGCCGCCGTCTACGATGTTCGTATTGCCGTAGTGATGCTTGTAATACCAAATTTTTGTACCAATATTTGGCAGATACGTAAATTCCACCAGCACAATCTGAAAAACAACTTTGCTCGCAACTTTGCATTGTCTGGCATAGCGGGCGCAGGTGTTGGCACTGTGCTGCTGGCCTATCTGCCACTGGTCGTTCTTAATGTCGCCATTGCGGTTGTCGTTTTTGGCTACATTGCGCTCAGGTTGTTTCGCCCGGAATTTTACCTTAGCAGCAGCGTGATGAGGAAATGGGAGAAGGTTGCAGGCGGTTGTGCCGGAATACTGCAAGGAGCAATAGGGTTATCAGCACCCATAACTATTACCTTTTTACACGCGTGTCGCCTGCCACGGCATACCTTTGTGTTCATAGCCTCTTTGTTTTTTGCGGGAATGTGTCTTATCCAACTGCCACTTCAATTAGCTTTGGGTTTGATGACACCAGACATGATTATACTTAGCTTGCTGGCTCTGATTCCGATTTTCATAGGACTACCAATAGGCGAACGCATTGGTCGCTCGCTTAGCGCTGTCGTATTTGATCGAACTATTTTGATACTACTTAGCGTTTTAGGGGTAAAGATGCTGGCAGATGCCTATGCAGCACTGTGATTAGCTGCAACATACGATTGCAAAAGCATGGTCAAAGAGGATAAAGTCTTGTTCTACCTTTCCGCAACAGGTAATGAATGATGTCAAATACCCGCTGGCTCTGCGCCCAATTGCTCGCTGTTGCGATTGCTTTATCAGCAATAACAGTTAATGTATTCGCACAAGACTCAAAGGAATCACAAGCCGAGCAGGTTAAACCACAAATGCTCGAGCTGTGGAAACCAGGAGATAGTGGCCAGCGGATGCGCATTCGAGGGCGAGTGACCAGTACAGATGGCAGTCCGATTCCCAATGTCAACATTCGCTTTCGACATGCCGATAGCGAAGGTCTGGACAGAAGTTATCATCAGGGCGAACTATCAACGAACGAAAGAGGCGTATATCAGTTTGGTTCGGTTATTCCGGGTAACAATCATCGACTGAGCCATGTGCATGTTTACATCAGCCAACCAGGGTTTAGATATGTTGAAACCGAGTTTTATTTCAAAGACGATCCCAAGGCAAATCCGGATGACCCTAACGCCATTTTTCTCGAAGAAAGCAATGCCGATGGTGAGAAAATGATGTACGGCCGCTGGGATATTACGCTTACCCCGTTGTAAATTGCGCACAGTAACACTCTGTTGTCTGTGGATTGGCGCTCTTGCGTATCAGAACGTGCTGTTCGCAAACGAGCACGCATCTGAATCTTATCAAGCAGAGGAGAATCTGCCAAAGCACGAATTCTACTTCACACGCGGCATGTTTAGTGATGACTTCAGCATGGGTGATGACTTAGGCGGTAGCTGGTCAATTGATTATCCTAATGCCGATCGCCATTTTTTGTTAGCGTTAGATCGCTTAAGTATCATCGACAGCTCTCCCGACGAAAACGCCGTAAAGCTTACCGACCCAACGCTTCCTGAATTACCGCTCATCTATGCCCTCGAAGTTGGTTCAATGCAGCTTGTTGAGGCTGAAGTTGAGGCACTTCGAGAATACCTGCTGGGCGGAGGCTTTTTGTTTATTGATGACTTCTGGGGTAGTTGGGCATTGAATAACCTGACGGAACAAATGCGGCTTGTGTTTCCTGAAAAAAATATTGTCGAGATCTCTCCTTCTCATCATATATTTAATATTGTCTACGATATCGAAAAGATCGAGCAAATTCCTAACTTGCACAATGGTATTGCATTCGAACGCACTGGCATTACGCACGAGAGTGACGGCACTGAACCGCAGGTGAGTGGAATATTCGACGACAACGGCAATTTAATGGTGCTTATCGTCTGGAATTCCGATCTGGGTGATGCCTGGGAATGGGCCGATCATCCACAATACCCTTCTCGCTTCACTAGTTATGCGGTCAGGCTAGGTATTAACGTTGTGATATACGCAATGACGCATTAAGCGCATCTAACCATGGCTCAGGCAGCTTTGCCGCCTCAATATAATTATTGCTGTCGCAGAACAATCTCAACACGACGATTCTGCGCTCTGCCTTCTTCAGTGTCATTACCTGCAACAGGGATCCCTGCACCATAACCTGCTGCAGACAGTCTTTCAGTTGGGATGCCTTGGGCGCGGAGGAACCCCAGGGTGGAAACTGCATGTTCGAATGACAGCTCTTCGTTATTTTCGAAGCGACTGCTATTTCCAACCGGGATATTATCGGTGTGTCCGACCACAGTGATATTGGAATCCTGTCCGGCAAGTTGCTGAGCGATTATCGAAAGTAGCTGTGAACCTTGTGCACTCAGCGCTACACCACCGGTACTGAACAATCCGTTATTACCTACCTGAACATTGACACTGTTATCGGAGTAAGCCACGACAGTTGTACCCTGAACACCGCCAATAGCAGATTCCAGATTAGCGCTGACTGCATCAGCCCAATCTGATTGTGCTGCCTCAACAGAGGCAATCTGCGCTTCTCTTTCATTGGAATAGGCAATCGCATTTTCCAGTCTTGTTTCAAGGAATTTTTTCTGTTGCTCTAACCTTTCAATATGTGCTTCTGCATCAGCATGCCCATCTGCCTGTGCTAGTGCTGAGACGCACAGTAATGTGATTGCTGAAGCACTGATCGCTAATTTTGACATGTGGATCCTCTACAACGGTTGCTATGAATCAAAGGTATAGACGACAAAGCCAGGCTATACATTATAGATGGGGATATCGGCATTCATCCCTCACCTCCTACACTATAAGTATTCGCGACGTTGAAGTCGAATGTATACCTGCTCTCTTTGCGATATGCGCAATGACCCATTGAACATCCAAACCACGGCTCATGCGGCCTTGCTGGGCTTTTGACTCATCAATGCAGTGAAACTATTGAAGTCGGTGGGTTTATGGAACAGATACCCCTGATACTCCTGGCAGTAAAAGTTTTGCAGCATGGCCAGTTGCTCGGGTGTTTCAACACCTTCGGCGACAACATACAGGTTAAATAACTTTGCCATAGAAACAATGAGCTCAATAATCGGCGTAGCGCTATCCATCGAATTAATAAATGATCTGTCAATCTTGAGACAACTGATGGGGTATCGGTGCAGATAAGCAAGATTCGAGTACCCTGTGCCAAAGTCATCAATTGCGATCTCGAACCCACGCTCCACAAGCCGATGCAGCTTCTCGATGGTGCATTGGTCATGCCCCAACAGTACCGACTCGGTAATTTCAAGTTCAATTTTTTTCGGATTGCCCCGATGTTTCGCAACAATTTCGAGTAATTCGTCAACCAGATTTTCTTCGTTAAACTGTAGCGGTGACAAGTTCACCGAAATGCGAATATCATGTCCCTGATCTGCCCAGCTACGCTGAGCGACAATAGCGTCTTTAAAAACCACTTTCCCCAGTTCTGAAATTAAGCCTGACTCTTCACACGCGGTGATAAAGACCCCTGGTGGCACCAGCCCTTGTGTTGGATGATTCCATCTGACCAATGCCTCTGCTCCAACAATTGAATTGCTGCTGACTTCAACTCTTGGCTGAAAGTAGGTTTCGAACTGATCATCCTTTAAAGCCGTACGCAATTCTGACACAAGGTTCATTTTCGACTCAGCGGCATCACTAAGCTCTTTGGAAAAGTACGCAAAGTCGTTTTTACCGGTCTCCTTCGCGTGATACATCGCCAAATCGGCATGCCGCATCAATTCGAGTATTTGGGTGCCATTATTTGGAAACAACGCTACGCCAATTGATGGAGTGACCTGAATTTCACGGCCTTGTAAAATAATGGGAACGGAAACAACAGAAATTATCTGCTGCATTATCCCTTCGAAATGTTGTTCGCTTTCAATTGGATTTATTAACAACAGGAACTCATCACCACCAAGACGAGCGACTGAATACTGAGATTGGTCAAGACCTCTCAGCCGGTCAGCCACCTCTACAAGAAGCTGATCGCCAGCATCGTGTCCCAGAGAATCGTTTACGTTTTTAAAATTATCCAGATCGATAAATATCAGGCCCCCGGACTTGCCTTCTGTTAGTACCTTATCGATTTGTTGCTGAAAATAAATAGAAACATGATTACGGTTAGGAAGCTTGGTCAGAGTGTCGTGCTCTGCTAAAAATTGCGCGTGTTCTTCAGTAGCTTTCAGCTTGGAGACATCTACCTCGCTGATTAACCAGGCCGCCTCACCAGAGACCGCATCCAGACACCTGCGCGCTGTAATATCGTGCCATACGACACCGTTGACTGTATTGACGCTGGTAATGGCTTTAATTTCTTCTTTCGCAGGATCCTCTAGCTGATACAAAATATCCGCATTCGCGAAATGATCCTGAAGTTTATTTTTAGCGCTTGACACAGCACCGCGAGACGCAGGATTTCTATAAAGTGGAGTACCTGAACACGAATACAGTGATATATGCACCGATGTATGCAACAGAGCTTCGGAACTTCGCAAGGTTTCAGCACCTGCAGTTTTCTCTGTGACGCCTTCACAGAACATACACAAACGATCGGTGCTTAACCGGAATGCACTGAAAACTACATTTAGCGTCAGCGGCTCACCGTTGGGATACATAGTCCAAATTTCAGTGAACTGTGCAGTTTCGTCTCTGTCGAAGTCAGCTTTGTATTGATTGAGACGTTTGGCAACTGACACCGACATGTCACTTCCCATTTCACGACTTAATAACTCTTCTTTTGAATCAGACTGCCAAACCTGTAACGAGCTTTCGTTGCTCCATAGAATACGCGCATTATCCAGATCAAAAACCCAAACCGGATGCTGCAGCCGCTCCAGTTCACACAACCGTTGTGCAAGCACAACAGCCTCTTCAGCTAAAGAACTTTCGAGTTTCATAACTATCTAAGCTTGCAGTAAAACGTATTCTAGTTAGTGTTGTAATTCTTTAAGCGGCCAAACTCTGGTTTTGCCCCGTCAACAACTGGTCAATGGGTATGTATCCGGGCTGCTCTTGAACTCGTGCTATCCAGGCCGATACGTGTTTAAATTGTGCAAGTTCAAATCCACCTTCGTCTGCAAGGTGTGTGTATCCATACACTGCAATGTCTGCCACAGAATATCCATGGTCAGTAACAAAATCATTTTTTTCCAGATAATTGTTCAGTACAGCTAGCCCCTGATTTCCACGTTCTCTCCAGACAGGGATCATGGCTTCATGATCTTTCTGCAGCTCTGGAACAATGAACGTGAAAAAACGAACGGGCGAAATATTAGCTTCGAGCATGGTTTGCTCGTAGTTCATCCAGCGAATACTTTGAGCACGCGTTAATGCAGTGGCCGGCATCAAATCAGAACCTTCAGCAAGATACCAGGCAATAGCATTCGATTCCGCAAGCCCGACGCCTCCGTCTAAAACCATGTAGGGCAGTTGCCCCAGAGCGTTAATTGACAAAAATTCAGGTGTTCTGGACTCACCAGCAAGCACATTCAAATAATTCACGTTGCACTTCACGCCCAGTTGAGCCGCGATCTGCATCGGTTTGAAGCTGTTTCCAGAGCCCTGAGTCACATATAACGTGGGAATTTGAGCCATAGTTCACTAATTATTGCCACTGAATACACAACTATCGGCAGAATCACGAATAGGCTTAGTGGCAGAAATGAATTGTAACGTTACTTATAAATTGCCTTGGGCCGGACTTGACTGCCAGGTAATTTTTACATTGAGGAAAAAATCGATGGCTCAATCTGGAAAGCAGTGCCGCAATGCCCGTTTAAGTTGAAACCAGTGTTTGGTTGGACAGCTTGACCCCGCCCACGTTGGTCAATTCGCTCTGTGTATTTCTACATTCAGGATGAAACACTTGCAGCCATTGTTCAATTATTAAATCTTGAATTTCTACGGGTGAGTCACTTATGCGGCCAACGGGGCATTGGATTCCCTTTCTGGCAAGATGGCAGCCCAACGCATAAAACTCCATATCAGACATTAAATTGGCCAGAGAATTGGAACCACTTTCAACCACCAAATTTGGCGCTTGCCCGATGCCATCGCCACCGAGCATAATACGAATTGATTTGTTATCTCGCAACTTGTAAGTGGCTATTTGATCATTTACATCACTCTCACCAAGCTCGATATGTTTTCCAGCAATAAGCTGAGGGATACCAGCCTCAACATCTCCTGATGTACAAAGTACCAATACTGCATTTTCCTTTATGTGTTTAAGTAATTCAGGCTGTTGTGCTAAAAAGCAGCTCCCCGTATTCAAGAACACCAAATCACTTTTCGCCAATAGCGTTTCCTGCGGCACCGCTAAATGTTGGCTATGGGCAAGTTCGGCCATTACTGCAATATCGAGGTCGAACACAAGTGGGTGTATGTGTTCATTATTCAGATGCCTCAGTATGCCCTTACCGATAGAACCTAATCCAATGATGCCGATACTGGACTGTGTGAACTCAATACCCTTTCCATTCGAGTGATGCAGTATGTTTTTACAGGATTCGATAATAGCCGGGCCGATATCTCGGTCCATAATTTTCTTAATACGCGATTTCGATTTTGAAATTATTGGTTTGTTAATTTTATGTGCTACGTGTTGATACCCGATAGTGGAGCCATCGTCAGCGCCTTTGATTCCATTCTCTGTGCCT